>OCVV011170744.1_pt1 | contig 14381 bp, 13 predicted proteins | sample 1539721 | NCBI WGS metagenome assembly OCVV01 (sample SAMN02144230, study PRJEB22623) | gut metagenome | biome: sheep rumen | host: Ovis aries | place: New Zealand
TGAGGTAAAGCGTATATATGTCGCTCCATATGATGTAGTAAGGTGGATGCCTAAGCGATCTCGTGCGCCTTCAATGAACTGCCGTATTTTTTTTGCCAGAAGTTCTTTGTTTAACGGGCACCAATCGTCACCCTTACTTATTCCATCTCTTTTCGCTCTAATTCGTTTTGCGGAAGCAAAGAGGAGTTCTCTCGCAATCTCGAATTGACTGGGATCCGTGATTTTGAAGTCCATCCTCATCCTGCCCCAACCGTTTGATTCCGGATTCAAATAATAGTCCATAGGGGCAACATAGCCTTCCGATTCGTCTGGAACCAACACGCGAACCAGCATCGCGGGTCCGGCGACCTGAATTTCGCAGCACCTTTGCGTACCACCTTTTTTCACCAAGCAAATGCCGTTGGGAGTGTATTTGGCACAAAAATCCTCCGTTTCTCTCATAAAATACTCAAAGAAAGACTTTACGATATTTATGCCGATTTCGTTTCGAGCGTTCTCGCGAGTCCATTCCGAAACCAGTTCAGTACTTAATGGGAGAACTTCATACTTATTTGGCGAAGCTTTTGGTGTTTTTGCGATAAACGTCCTAACTGAAGGCTCATAAGGATAAAGATCGAGGAGACTATTAGTAAGCTTCTCCGTTCTTGCGTCGATATGCGCTACGTCCCATTCGGGTTCGTTGTAGATCTCCACGTTCATTCTAAGGTGGGCAGTTCCTTTTAGGACTTCTTTTTTGAAGTCAAAAAGGTTGTTAGACATTACAGAATTGTCGTGAGTGGTTGCCAGTGTCAAGTTGCCTAAACGGTTCCTTTGTTTTGAGTATTCTTCTTCCGTAATCTTAATACATGGTGCCCATTTGGTGCCGTCTTGGGGCAGCAAATGCTCTATTGAGATTCCCATCGTCTCAATTGGGATATCGTTTCCGTGGTTTTCATAACGGTCTAAGAAAACATGGAGTGCGTCTTTCAGGTCATAAACGTTAAGGCTCCATAATGATTCGCGAATTTCTCCATCCGTGGGCATCCTGGCTGCGGTGTTTGCATTGCGATTTATGACGTTGAATCTAGTTGCTTCGAGATAAGAAACCCCGTTCGTGGTAACGTCTTCGGTAACGTATTTCGGAAGAACTGCCATAGTGCGCGAAATGCCGCTGGTATCCCAGCCTACAATCGCGCGTCTTTCAATGAATGAATTCAGGATTCCGAGGATTCCTGCGAACTCTTCGGGCGAGATCTTCTTGTTGTTATAGAGGACCGCTGCCTCGAGTAAATAAGGCCTAGGCATTTCCGACTTGATATTTCGGAAATCACGAAGCTGTTCTCGAAGATTCTTAGAAACGATTTTATCCAACGGGGTTTCGATTAGCGTTTTATATCCTTCAACAAACTCCTTGATTTCGATAAAGGCTGACTCCACTCCACTTTGGCCCTCATGAGAGGAGAGCCATCCTTTAAACGCATCATAAACCCCGTTCTTTTTCACGTAGACAAGCGTTCTATTGATAAGAAACTGGCGAAAAAATGCGAGGAAGGAAGCGTCGTCATCAAATGACCCTTCCACCTTGATCCAATTGTTTTGGTAAAAATCGTCCTTCTTCTCTTCGGGAATGGCCATCAAGACATAGTTGCGGATGAGGTCTATGTCGGATAAAGGTTTTCCAGTAGCGTTGATGGATTCGAAGATTTGTTGAGCGTTATCCCCCTGGTTAAGGGAAAACTCGATGAGAGTCAGCTTATCCATTCCTTCATCCAAAATATGGCGGGTCGAATACTCTGCTAAATCAGACTTCACAAATTTACGAATCCTATCAAACCCGATCGCGATGTTATTTTCTTTCTCCTCCGCTCCCGCTTCATCGAATTTTCCTTCCATGATGATGCGGAAGATCCTATCGTCTGCGGCTAGCGGTTTTAATTTATTTCTTCTTTCGGGAGAGCCGTGTTTATTAAATAAATAATCGCGGATTAGATCCTCAGTTTCCACATCACCCTCTGCATCGGCTTTTTCGAGCAAAGCAAAGTAAATGAGAAAAATCGTGGTCAAGCGCTGCTGTCCATCTATGACGTAAAACTGCCTTTGCGTGGAGGTGGAACCCGGAATTGGATAATCCACAATCATGCCAATGAAATGTGGCTCACCAGTTTGTAGAACCGTTCTCAAATCTGAAAGAAATTTGTCTATTTGTTGCGTCTCGTTCCAAACGTAATTTCTTTGGAAAACAGGAATCACATACTGGCTGTTGGTGGAATTAACAAACAAGTATTGGACGCTCGTCCTTAAATCGTTGTTGATGGGCATATGCGATCTCCTATTCAAATTTAATCCGCTTTTTGAGACATAAATCACGTATTTTACGTTTGTCGGTGATTGTCGGCTCATGGTGCCCCTTCTCCCAACGGTTGACCGTGGCGAAAGAGACTCCCAGCTGCTCTGCCAATTCGACTTGCGTAATCAACAGGGTCTCTCGGATCCTTTTTACAATGACGGAATAGTCCATACTGTTCCTCACCAAATTCTTTCGAATTATAACATCATGCTAACACGGCTCTCAATAAAATTTGTGTGCGTATGCGCAAACAAAGCATCTAAAAAAATCACCATCGTGCGCCACCTCAGCCACCACCGAAAAACCGTCAATGGAAAATACGCGTTTTCAATCGTGCGCCAACTAAATCGTCTCGAAATTCGTGGTAAAATCGTGGTACAAATCTTAAAAAATCAAAGAAAGTGCCGAAAGTCTCGGCACTTTTTTCACATATGGAGCACGATGAGGGAATCTTTGCACAATTCTCTCGGGGCAAATAGCCCAATATTCTCGGATTAAAACCCGCTAAATCCGACGGGAGATATATTGATTTCGCATCGCGGTCAGACTATTCGTTTGGAAAGAGCCGGGTGCCTCCACGATAGACATACCCGCAGCGCGTGCATCGGGAGTCGCTGTCGAAAACATGCTCATCTCCATCCGGGCAGGTGGCCCAGAAATTGTCATAAGTGACGTCGAAGGTCGCGCACCGATCGTTGCTCCAGCGCCAGCTATACCACTCGACGGTCGCTGCGCATCCTTGTTTGGTCCAGTCGCGGTCTTTCTCCCCCGCTTACGGAGTCGAGCTCCGCAAGATCGAGTTTCTCGCTTTTTCATGGATACGGTGATATCGATTAACGGAGTTGATATTTGGCAAAGAAGTCGGCAGCGCTTCTGACGTGATCGAAACCCTTTTTACGAAGATCCCTTGCCACTACTGCTCCGACAAATCCAAAGCCTTCCCCTTCATGGAAAGCGACTAGTTGGAAACCATGCTTATGTTCTTCGCTTTCGAATGAACCGCTTTTGATTGATGGAAAATGTTGCTTAATAAATTTGATTAAATCAAGTCTTTCTTCATAAGAGGTCGTATCGATGATCACTCGAATCGGTTCTCTTTTGTTCGAAGACAATATGGGGTCATCCTCATCGTAGCCTTCGTAAATCGTATGGATTTCTTTGAATTCCTCGAATGAGATGGATCTGTTGCCGATGGATTCTCCATAGCAAACGCCAGGTCGACCAGGGAGAAAGATTTTGTTCCTGATATCGACAAAATACCAAGGGCATCCCCAATATCCCGCCTTGCACTCGAACCCCTTCTTCTTTAGATAGGCGACGATTCCATTGGGATTGGTTCCCTCGGTATCCATATTTTCTTTGCCGTCATCATGACGAACCAGGAAATAGTTTTGATGATTTGTCTCGCATTCGATCCCATAGTCTTTGCTTTGGGCGAATCGATAGAAGGCGTCGAAATTCGCCATTGTGTATGGCCCTTGCTTGATGGATGCCTCGACTGTTGAGTGAATGGGCATATCCTCGATGGTAATCCAGCGATGGGCGTTCACTTGATGAAGCTTAATAAACGGTTTTAGGTCCGGATGTGCCTCCACATACGCCATCATTTCCCCGAATTCGATATAGAAGCAGCCTTCGAGACGGCCGTTTTTGATTTGAAGCATTTTTGCTTTCTCCTTTCATGCTGGCCATAAAAGAGAAGAAAGGCTCACATCGCCATGATGAGAGCCATTTAATCTATTTTTGCTTCCCATCATGCAAGCTTTGGCACCTTGCCTACAGGCAGGTTGCCGGTGGGTCGACGGGCTTGTCCCTCGCCACTCTCTTTATGGATGAAGGAAGCCTAACATGGGTTTCAGAATCAGGCAAGGCTTTCCTAAAGAAGGACAATTCTCGTCCTCACGCGTGCCTTTCCCCGCGGGGTAGATTGTACTCGAGAGAAAGAAGAAGAGATCCCCATGGAAAGAGTGAAACGCGCCAAAATCAATGAAAGCCGCAACCTATGTATGAACCACCGCAGCCTGCGCAAAGAGGCGGAGAAGATGCGCGCGGGGCTTAAACTCATCAAAATGGATGAACCATGCCCCGGCGGAAGCGGCCAAAACTCGCCGAACATCATCGTAAGCGGCGCCGCCTCCCCCGAGCTGGCTTTCGACTATCGGGGCAAGAAGATCGGGGTCGTCCGTTTCGCGAAGGCGAGGGAAGACAGGTCCATCGACCCGCTCCTCCTCTGCTCCACCTATGCCCTGGTCCCGAAAGAGAAGGAGGATTTCTTCTCCCTGGAAGACCGCCTGAAGGGGAACGGGAACATCCTCTACGCCAGAAACGTCTGCTTCTATAGGGAATCGGAGCGCTCGAGCATGCTGGGGAAAAGCGAGTTCCTCTACGCGGATGTGCTCGCGATCGGCAGGAAGTTCGATCCCAGCGTGGGATGCGACGAGGGCGGGATGGGCTGCTTCGAGCAGGAGCTCAAGCGGCTGTTCGACCTGGCTTGCCTCCATGGCATCCAAGCGTTGGTCATCGGGGGCCTTACCTCCTTCTTTGGCCTGGGCTCCGAATTCGTGGTGAAGTTCGGGGAGATCCTCTTCCGATTGGCGACCCAATCGGGGATCGCGGATATCACTTTGAGCTTGCCGAAGGCGATCGACTGCCGAAGGAATTTCTTCTGGGAGGTCCCGATCGAGTCCATGAATCTTGGGAAGCCGCGATACTGCACCGTCTTGAAGAGATCGGGCATCGAGACGATCGGCAAGCTGTCGTTGATCGGAAACAACGAACTCTGGAAGGTGCGAAACCTAGGACGTCAGGGGGTTATAGAAACCAAGAGGGCCTTGTCGAGGCTGGGATTGAAATTAAGGGATGACGAGTAGGTATAATGAAAGAACGGAGGGATGAGATTATGACGAACAAGGAACTGAAGGAGATGGTTGAAATGCTCCGAGGGCGCGGGATGAGCGATGAAGACATCGCGGGAACCGCCTACATGATGTTCGCGGACGAGAAACTGTCCTTGGACGAACTTAGGGCCTTCCTTCAAGCGGTCGACATGGACATACCGGACGATTTGCTTTCTTTAAGCGAGGAGGAACTCCGAACGAAGTTCCGCCGGGAAGTGCTGGGAACGGATTTCGCATCTTGATTTAGGACGAAGATCAGAGTTGCTTGCAAATATTTTTCCCAATGTTTTCAAAGGGAAAAACATGTTTTTCATAGAACGATCATTTTCGAGCCAGCTAGCGCTTTTTCAAAATCTTCCTTAAAAAGGAAGCGGCCTTGGATCCCCCACCGCGACGATCTTGTGGAAAAGGGTTTCGATCGCGCCTTCCGGCAGGATGTCTTGGAGGATCTCTTCCAAATCATCCGGATCGATGATGTAGCCTTCTCGCCTTTTCTTCTCACGATGACCATCTGTGTATAGGACGGTAAGAGATTGATCGCAATTGCCCTTAAAGAAAGGGTTGGTGTTATGGAGCCCACGATCGGCGAGGAGGCAGATCTTCTCGAAGGCTTCTTCGAAAGCGCCTGGATCGAAATGAAAATAGTAATCCTCGCCGATCCCGTTGATAGGCGTGGGGACGATTTCTTCCTGGGGATGGGTTAGAAGCTGGGAAAACTTTATGGAATCCTTCCGAAAGCGATAACGGATCACGCTTTTGGGAGGATTCTCAAGATCCCGTTCTTTAAATTTGGCGATGTAAGTTAATCGGATTTCTTTGATGTCATTCATATTCGACCTCCGCATAGATCACTTTCTGGAGAGGGACGTTAGTTCCGAGGGCCCTTCTTTCTTTTGGGCTCATCCGGAGGTAGTCCGGATATGGGACGTAGTCAAGCATGACCAAACGGGCAACCAATTCCTCGAAGCTGATGGAACGCTTGCAATAGGAATTCAGGAAATCGTCCGCGAGGAAGCTGGCGAGATGGCAGGCGCTGGGAACGATATCGATCCTCCGATCGGTTGCCTTCCTGACCTTTTCCCATTCTGGATAGGATGTCCGATTCACGTAGGTTTGGTCTTCGAACACTTCGGATTGCCCCATCCCGTCGATCAAAGCCAGGAGGACGATCCCCTCCACGCAGCCGATATTGCCTTCCCCGATATCGCGTGAGATATAGTAGGCGATGGTCTTCTTCCTTTCTTCGTCGATGGAGCCGTCTTCGTTGGTGAAATCCTCGATGTATTCGTCGGCTTGTTGGATGAGTTCTTTGATCGTGTACTGCATGTTTGTTTCCTTTCTTTTTCAAAGCGGATTGCCCGCTTCCTTTTCTGCCTGGAAGTTTAGCACGATCCAAGCAAAAACAAGGAGGACAGGGAATGTCCTCAATCGTTTATGCCAAAGCAACGACACCCCTTCTGTTATCGTTTGAAACGCCCGCATTTCATCGAGAGTTTTAGCTCGTTTAATCTGTGTGAGAAATTGCTCAATCCTCTGCGTAAGTTTCATCCCGTCGTTTATATTCCTTAGGAGTTCGTTGAAGTTCATCCAGACTTTGTGGTCCACTGCGTAGTCGTGATAGCCACCATCATTCGTGTGCGAGTGGCTTAAATCGTGATGCGTGTGTATGACGTTTTATGTCCAATTTTGACTTAAATACATCCATAATCAATCGATCGCTTGTTCAAACCCGAAAATACAAAAGAATGAAAAAGCCAGCACCACCGCTGCTTTTTTAAAGAAAAAAGGTTCCTGACACGATTGTATCAAGAACCTTTTTACTATTTGGCAAAGTTTGATGTTTTTGATACAAAGCGAAACCCCTGCAGCTTTCGTTTGAAACCCCCACATTTTGCTGACCTTTTGGCTAATGAGGTAGTGCCCAAGCGAGAATGGCAACAACCAGTGAAGCGACAGCAATCATAGTTGTTAGCCAAAACCCGGCTATTGACCACTTAGTTTTTTTCTTGGATTCAGCTTCGGCTACTTTGGCGATATGAAGTTCTTCTTCCAGCCTCAATGTCTGTTTCTTAAGTTCCGCAATCTGAGCCTCTTGCCGCTTTATTGCTTCTATTCCCAGTTGAGTTTGCTTCGATATTTCAACGATCGGTGGGCTAGATAGGAACGCTTTAAGTCTACCCTCTTCTACTCTTCTCACCCTTTCGCGTTCCGTTTGCATCGATCGCGCTGAACTAACTCTCGTCGGATCCACCAAGTCATTGTAGTAATCGTTCCCCATTTTTAATTTCTCACAGAGCCTCTTGTTTTCACCATAGACTTCAACGTCGCTAGGACATCTGATAGAAAACCATCGATGCCGAATGCCGAGAAAACAGTCCTCTCAAAAGCGAGCCTATCAGGCGCATCAAGCTCATCGAAAATGGATAGAATCTTCCTTTGTTTCAATGTCTGGAACTTTTCTTTTATAGCCTTGGAATCTTCAGAAGACAGTAAGCCCGGATTTAACATCAGGCAATTCTCAATGTTGCTCTTATTTATATCCAATACACCGAGCCCTCTTCCGAACCCGCTAGCTTCAATGTAGAAATATGAAAGTACTGAGTTCAATAGAGCGTGAAGAAGATCAAGATCATCGGCCGGATTCTTACGTGTCAAGCCTATTAATCTCTGATTTATAAAAGCGGGCGATGAACATTTTCCATAGAAGAAACGCTTGTCGGGGTTCATCATCGTGAATATTTCGGCTATTTCATTGCGTTGCAGCTGATACCAATAGATATTTGACTTAGCCAATACATCCGGCAAAAGTTTACCTACGCCATTTCGCTGATGCTCAAAACTACGAATCCACTCCAACGTGCCTTGTGCGCCCATTTGTTCAAGTTCTTGAATTGACATCTCACAGCAAAAAGCGTCATCAAAGGAATCCACTTCTAAATAGTCGACATTTCGTGCATTGATTAAAACTGGTTGAATATTAAACGCGTCGATCGAATGCGTTCCTTTTTTCGGATAGAAAAGCGGGTCCCAGCCGCGCCTACTTCCTCTAAAAACGCGAAATACAGAGTTGACCGGAATGAGTCTATCGCGAAGGCGCGGGAGCCAAGTTACATCGTGAAATAAAACGTTATATGAAACATTCATCGAATGAATGCTACTGATTTCAGCCTCTCCATATGACGTAAGATTATAGATGTCCGGGTAATCATTTCTGTTAAGAATCGATCCGTTAATCAGCTTTTCTTTTAATTCGATTGATTCTTTGAATTCCTCAAGGCTCTTCTTCCACAGCACGAACGAAGTGCCTATATGATTGGAATTCTTCTTTTCAAGAATCAACAAAGTGGTTACCACATCCGCGTTCTTAAACCATCTCCTTTTTCCACTTATATGAACTTGGAGTATGTGAAAATGTTCTTCCAAATAGTCGACAAAAGCGCCACCATTCGATGCCAACCAAGAATTTGAAGTTATGATGCCAGCTCGTCCTTTTTCGGCCAAGAGGGAATCGAGATGAAGAGCAATATAGGCAAATAAATCGGTTCGACCATCAATGTGCGAAAAGGTCGAGTCGCAAGAAATAAGGCCTTTATCGTCTTCAGGAATATGTTCAAAGGTTACAAAAGGCAAATTACTAACCACGGCATCAAATAGCGGCAAAGGAATTCGGTTTTTGACACCGTTGCTTGGATCAGTAATAACAATCTCTTCGCCGGGTTTCAAGGACAATGCATTATGCTTAAACAAAAGATTGGCGAAATTGATAGTTTCCGGGCGAGACATGCTAACGTTAGCGACTTGCAAAGGGTATGAGTACTTGTCACAAGCCCATACATGTTTTATAGCCTCTTCTATACCGAATTTGTTTTGTTTAATTGCGATGGCTTTCTGTGGGATTGTCCCTGTTCCACAACAACAATCGAGAATATCCCCTTCCCATTTATTGACGGTTAATCGCAACAAGATTTCTGCCAACGTTTCTGGGGTCGTATACTGCCCGTTTAATTCGCGTCTGGACCTAGCCACCGTTTCTTCGAGTATTCTTTGAAAAGCGCCTTGATCAAATCCTTGAATTGAGTGGTTCTTGATGAACTTCGAAAAGTCCACAAGATCACGCCACGATGCATCCGGCATATACTCATCGCCTTTTAAAGGGGCAAAAATATTATAAAAATCACAGCGTGAAGTTATGTCATCAAAAATACGGTTCAATCCAGATGGGGTGACTCTTTCGTCAAATGCATCAATAAGAAGAGCGCTGTTTTGTCTTGTTTTGATGATGTGAGCGAAAAGGATCCTAATCGCCCAATTGAGAATGATTGTTTTTGCGTAGGCATCAAACTCATTGGTCTCGTCTTTGGCATACTCGGAATGAATGCCTAGCCACCATAGCGTAATATAGGCACCAAAAGTTACATCGTCATTGGCCTTTTGACGAAGATGCTGAGAAACAACATGTTTGTTACGCTTTATTAGTTCCGTAAGTATTGAATCCGACAAAGCGGCAACTAGTGACGAACTCCTTATAGTGCCCGAAACCAAATAACCGTTTATAAAGCAAAGAACTTCATCAAGGAGCGTTTTCCAATCATTAATATACGTGGCCACATCCTGCCTGGTGCGAATGTGCGCCGTGCTGTTCCAAGCCTTAGCTTTCCTGAAAGAACCATCTTCGTTTTTGATGTACAAAACGGCATAGCTAAAATTCCACAATAAGCAACTGTTTAAATTGAGCGCCAGGGCCTTTCTTTGCGCGTCCTTTATGAAGGCTTCGTCCTCAATCGGAACATCAGGCATTTTGAGTTCCCATCCTTGCAGAACAAAACTCCGCTCCGAATCTCCAAACAGCATGACATCAGGAAACATGGGAGTCTTGCTAATGGAGACCGTTCTTTCGCCGCCAGCTTTTTTTATTTTCCAATCATAGGTTGAACAAAGCCGATTAATCTCGGAAATAAGCTCTATCGCCCAGCTTCTTTCGTTGTCTCTAGTTTGTAATGGCATATACTCATTCCTCAAAATTACTAATCAAATTGATTCGCCTAACGGTCCGCTTTACTTCCTCGTCGAGTCCTTTCCAGGCGTCTCGCAGCCTCGAAATGGAATACTCTACGCAATCAATTCTTTTATCCTTAAAAAGTACAATGTCGTCATTTTTTTCGATTCCAATAAAGTTACGGCCTTCCAAAAGCGCGGCAACCAAAAATGAGCCACTACCAGATGTGTTGTCTAAAACTATGTCACCGGGATTGCTAAACGTCTTAATAAAATATCTCCCGAGCGCAACGGGCTTTTGAGTGGGATGCACTACCTCACCCTCAGATTCGGCTGTTTTGAAATATACAACATCGCTTGGGTATCTAGAGCCATCACTTTGAACGTGCACTGGCTCAAAATCACCATAGCTTCCAGTAAGCTGATTTTTTCTAACGCCTTTATCGTAAGGGATACCCGCTGTCATCTGCGGATGATACGTCGGCTGTTTCCTGTAAAAAATACAAACATCCTCATGCTTACGCAAAGGCTGTTTTTTTGCATTCAGAAAATTAGTAGCTTTAGATTTTTCCCAGACATATTTATATTTGAAAAGCTTCTCGGCACTAAGGATCAATTTAGCGGTAAAAATGCCTTGGCTAGTCAGCACAATTGCTCCGTTTGGTTTACAAATCCGTTGATACTCCTTCCATAGTTCCGCCAATGGAATCACACTATCCCATTTATTTTGGGTAGTCCCGTATGGTAAATCGCACAAAACCATATCAATGGAGGAATCAGGGATCTCCTTGAGCAAATCCATACAGTCGGCCTTGTTAACGGTATTGATTAAATCATTAATGTTTTTCATCTTGTTTCAATTTTGATTCCATGCTTTTTGAACATCGGGGCCAGCTTTCGCTTCTCCTTCATGGTGGGCTCACGGTGTCCCCTTTCCCATCTGTTGACCGTGGCAAAGGCCACGCCGAGCTTATTGACGAGTTCGGCCTGGGTAAGGAGCATCTTCAAACGAAGCGCCTTGATTCCTTCGGAATAGGTCATGCTGTATCTCCCCAGATTAACACAGAAAATTATAACAGTTTTATGAGCGTTTCTCCATGCCATGTTGCGAGTGACGCTTCTTCCGTGATGCGCGTAACCTCTAACCGTGTTCGAGTGGCCTTAAACCGTGATGCGAATGAGTATTATCCGTGATGCGAGTGAATGACGTTTTAGAGCCTAGCCTGCACAAAACTTGGTCGAAATCCACCCACCAGCGGTTCGAGCCAGAGGGACAAAAATGTCAAAAAGCCCGCACCACCGCTGCTTTTTGAAAGAAAAAAGTTCCTGACACGATTGTATCAAGAACCTATTTATTATTTGGTGGCTGAGGGGGCGCTAATCATCTTCTGGTTCTTTTCGATTTACAAAATCTTCCATTCCATCGCTCATTCGATTGGGGAGGTAATCCCAGAGATGATCGGTCAAGAAGGCTTTGACGGTATCGTCGATAACCAAGCGGCGTTCCCAGTGTTCGCCGTCTTCATAAGTTATTTTTAAGACAGCATTTCTGCCATCTCGTTTTTGATCGTCTTCCTTATCGAGAAGACGTACAAAACCCTTTTCGATTGCCGAAAAATCGTCCCGGTATTTCTCATCGACGACGATGACAAACCAATTTTCTAAGACGTCGGAAAAAGGAAAATCCACTTGCGCGAATTGGGCGATTTTCATGTTGGACTTAAAGCCGATTTCTTTCTCGGTGAGAGCGAGCGTTTCCGAAACGACGGGAGCGCAAGGCCCAAGGTACCCGGAGTCGATTGTGATCATAATTCTCTTCGCTTTTTTCATCTTTGCTATCTCCTTTGATTAAGTTTTTCGAAACACTCTTATTCTAAAAGAGGTCCAAGAAAGGTGTGAGGACGAATATTGTCTGCCCTCTTAGCTGATTATCGTTTATTGGTAGGTACTTCTTCCAGCGCCTTTTTGATGATGGGATCGAGCCTTTCGATGCTGGATAGATAGATATCTTCTGGTATCTCTTTGTAGTATGCCTCGGCGATTCCACAGGCAATCGCGGCCAAGGTATCTGCATCCCAACGGATGGAGATGGCAAGTCGCAAACAATCCTCAAACGACTCACTATGGAGGAAGCACCAAATTGCCTGGGGCACAGTGACTTGGCAGATCTCCTGACCATGGCCAAGTGACGCCATCATCTCGTCATAATCTAGATCTAGGTTGTAGTTTTGCCGGCCGTAGGCTTCAATCTCTTCTTTGGCAGCCCCATGAAGGGCCATATAGATGATGGAGGAGATAACCTCTGCCCCTTTGATTCCTTCGGGATGGTTATGAGTGATCTCGGTCACTTGCTTTGAGAGGAAGCGGCATTCTTCGAGGCTAGAAGCAAAGTATGCGACTGAGGAGATCCTCATCGCAGCCCCATTCCCGAAGGAACCATAGGGTTTTGGCTCATTTTCGTATAGCCAGCGATAGTAGAACATCCCGCCATAACCGGCATGAGGGAACCGTCTCGCCCATTGTTGGACAACTTTCGATGGGTCCACCACTTCGCCATATTTTCTGCGGAAGAGATAATCCGCAACGGCAGCAGTCAAAACCGTGTCATCCGTGAACGTGGATGAAGGATGGAGGCAAACTTCTTCCTTTGGGGTTTTGGGACCATTCTGAAATTCATAGTACGATCCCCAGATATCTCCGATAACGGCTCCGATGATGCCTTTGTATTCGCCTAAGCGAATCATTTTCTTTTCCGTTTCCATTGTTATCTCCTCCTTATCGATATGCATAACGTAATTCTAAGCTTCTTTCTTGTTCCGTGAGGAACTGAAGCAACGAAGCTTTGGATTGATGAGCCCTCTTGCGGTATGGCAAGACGGTGATGAGGCGCTTATCTTCGCTGAACACGAAGTAACGTTCCTGATATTCCAGAATCATATTGATGACGCGGCGTCCTTGGCGCATGCGTTCCTGCAGGGTCAGGAATTTCCCGCGTTCGAGGGCGAGGTTCGCCATCCTTTCCTGACGAGCTGGCGATTTGATGTTGAGGCGTTCTTTCATTCTTTTTCCGGCGTGTTTGGTCGTGGTCGTCCTTTTCATTGCTTTTCCTCCTTGGGACGCCCATATTGTGAAGAAAAGCAATTTCCGGTTTTTTCTCCCGGGAAGAAATAATACGAAAATAGATGCTGATTTACAGGAAGAGGATCGCCTTAAGTCACTTCTTAAAAGGCGATGCTTGTTTCTTGAAAATTGTTTTCCCGGATTTCGACTGGTAAGTCGTGCACGCGTCTAAGATGGCGGCTTCTTGGTCTTCGCTTGCCAAATGGTCATAACATGCGGCGATGGCCAAATCGTCTTTGTCGAATGGAGATAGATAATAACCGCAGAAATTCAGAAGGAATTTGAATTGGTATTCGCTCATATTGAGCGCGCATGCGGTAAGGAGGACATGGACTTTGTCAGGCTTGTCCCATGGATCGTTTGGGTTCTCTTCGTTGGTTTGCTTCCTTTTGGTGGGAGGGACAACAATCCCTTTCTTCTTATCGCGGCTCTTTTTCTTGTAGGCGGGGTGTTTGTGCCATTTGGTGCGGTAAATCGTCCCGATGCCCGCATCGTCTTCGTCTTCTGCGTTGTCCTCACGGGCACCGGCGATTTCCTGTTGAATATGATCCCAACCATGCTTGATTGTTTCCTTGTCATCTTTGCCATCCCTGGCGATGATGAAAAGATCAATCAAACGGCCAAAAGAGTCCCCTACTTTCAAGCCGAGGCGGTTCATGTTGATCAACACCGAAGGAATTGGAGAGCCGAGCGTCGGTTTTTGCACACGATATTCAATCGGAAGAGACGTTGGTTTTCTCGTGGAGATGTGTTCCCTTTCTTGCTGGTACCTTTTTTGCTTATTGAGCAAAGAAGATTGGTTATCAAAATAGGTTGCTTCATTGCTAAAGGGTTCTTCGCTTTGAGAACGGGTTTGCAAATAAATGGTGACGAATACATCGAAATCCTGGTGCTTCTCAAAGAAAGCGAATGCCGTTTCTTTGGCCGCTTTGAAAGATTCGTCATCCAAATACCCATTCGCCCCCGTTCCGATCAAAGGAAGGCAAATCGAGCGGATGCCATTGGAATAGGCGAATTCCAAGACGTTTTCATAAGCCTTCTTC
>OCVV011354396.1_pt1 | contig 14379 bp, 14 predicted proteins | sample 1539721 | NCBI WGS metagenome assembly OCVV01 (sample SAMN02144230, study PRJEB22623) | gut metagenome | biome: sheep rumen | host: Ovis aries | place: New Zealand
TTCCTTCCGAACATCGCTGCTCTCTTTCCGTCCCTTTCCCCGGCTTTCCGCCTTGTATCCCTGCGGAAAAGCCTGCAACAGGACATTGTATTATATCACATTCCCGCCGGCGGAAACAAGTTTTCACCGGCTGTCAATACAACGCCGGAAAAAGCCGAATAAATCCCTTGACATTCTCCGGAAAAGGTGTAAAATAGGATCGAAGGTCAAAGATAGTCAAATATGACCTTCCCGGAGGTGTTGTCCATGAACCTGAATCAGTTTACGCAGAAGAGCCTGGCCGCCCTGCAGCGGGCCCAGTCTCTCGCCGTGGAATACGGCCATGTGGATGTGCAGCAGGAGCATCTTTTGGCCGCCCTTGTCGAAAACCCGCAGGACCTGGTGCCCCAGCTCCTTTCCCGCTGCGGCATCTCTGCCGATGCCTTCCGCCGCTCCCTGGAGGACGGGCTTTCCCGCCTGCCCCGGGTGTCCGGCTCCGGGGTCTCCCAGCCCGGCTACGCCGCCGATGTGGAGAAAGCCCTGCTGGAGGCGGAAAAGCAGGCCAAGCAGATGAAGGATGAATACCTGTCCGTGGAGCATCTGTGGATGGGGCTGTGTGCCAAGGCCTCCCCCTCCGTCTCCCGCCTGCTGAAAACCTTTGGGTACAGCCCGGAGGCCTTCCTCCGCGCCCTGCAGGAGGTCCGGGGGTCCGCCCGGGTCACCTCCGATTCCCCGGAGGATACCTATGACGCCCTGAAGAAATACGGAACCGACCTGGTGGAGCTGGCCCGGAAGCAGAAGCTGGATCCCGTTATCGGCCGGGATTCGGAAATCCGCAATGTCATCCGCATCCTTTCCCGCAAAACCAAAAACAACCCCGTCCTCATCGGCGAACCCGGCGTCGGCAAAACCGCCATCGCCGAGGGCCTGGCCCTGCGGATCGTCCGGGGAGACGTGCCCGAGAGCCTGAAGGACAAAACCATCTTCTCCCTGGATATGGGCAGTCTCATCGCCGGCGCCAAGTTCCGGGGCGAGTTTGAGGAGCGCCTCAAGGCTGTCCTGGAGGAAATCCGCAAGAGCGAGGGCCGTATCCTCCTCTTTATCGATGAGCTCCATACCATCGTGGGCGCCGGCAAGGCCGACGGCGCCATGGACGCGGGCAACCTGCTCAAGCCCATGCTGGCCCGGGGCGAGCTCCACTGCATCGGCGCCACCACCCTCAATGAATACAGGAAGTATATCGAGAAGGACGCCGCCCTGGAGCGCCGTTTCCAGCCTGTCATGGTTGCCGAGCCCACTGTGGAGGATACCATCGCCATCCTCCGGGGCCTCAAGGAGCGCTATGAGGTGTTCCACGGCGTCAAAATCCAGGACGCCGCCCTCATCGCCGCCGCCACATTGTCCAACCGCTATATCACCGACCGGTTCCTCCCCGATAAGGCCATCGACCTGGTGGACGAGGCCTGCGCCCTGATCCGCACGGAGATCGATTCCCTGCCGGCGGAGCTGGACGATATCCGCCGCCATATCATGCAGCTGGAAATCGAGGAAGCCGCCCTGAAGAAGGAGGAGGACTCCCTGTCCGCCGCCCATCTTGAGGAAGTGCAGAAGGAGCTGGCGGAACAGCGGGAGAAGTTCGCCGCCATGAAGGCCCGCTGGGAGGCGGAGAAGGAAGCCATCGGCAAGGTCACCCGCCTGCGGGAGGAAATCGAGCAGGTCAACGCCCGCATCGAGCAGGCGGAGCGCTCCTACGACCTGAACAAGGCCGCCGAGCTGAAATACGGCGAGCTCCCCCGCCTGAAGCAGGAGCTGGAAAAGGAGGAGGCCGTCGCCGAGGAAACCCGCGGGGACAACAGTCTCCTGCATGATAAGGTCACCGAAGAAGAAATCGCCCGGATCATCTGCCGCTGGACCGGCATCCCCGTGGCAAAGCTCATGGAGGGTGAACGGGAAAAGCTCCTCCATCTGGAGGAGGAGCTCCACCGCCGGGTCATCGGCCAGGATGAGGCCGTCCGCAAGGTGGCCGAGGCCATCCTCCGCTCCCGTGCCGGCATCCAGGACCCCAACCGGCCCCTGGGCTCCTTCCTCTTCCTGGGCCCCACCGGCGTCGGCAAAACCGAGCTGGCCAAGGCCCTGGCCCAGGCCCTCTTTGACGATGAGAAGAACATGGTCCGTATCGATATGTCCGAGTATATGGAGAAGTTCAGCGTCTCCCGGCTCATCGGGGCGCCTCCCGGATACGTGGGCTACGATGAGGGCGGCCAGCTGACGGAAGCCGTCCGCCGCCATCCTTACTGCGTCGTCCTCTTCGACGAGGTGGAAAAGGCCCATCCGGATGTCTTCAACGTCCTGCTCCAGGTCCTGGATGACGGCCGCATCACCGACAGCCAGGGCCGCACCGTGGACTTCAAGAACGCCATCCTCATCATGACCAGCAACCTGGGCAGCGAGTACCTGCTGGACGGCATGGAAAACGGCGAAATCAAGCCCGAAGCCCGGGAAGCCGTGGATCGCCTGCTGAAGACCCGCTTCCGTCCCGAATTCCTGAACCGGATTGATGAAATCGTGTATTACAAGCCCCTCACCCGGGAGGAGATCCGCAGCATCGTGGGCCTTATGGTGGACGGCCTCAACCGCCGCCTGGAGTCCCGCCGCCTGAAGGTGGTCCTCACCGACGCGGCCCTGGACGCCGTTATAGAGCGGGGCTTCGATCCCAATTTCGGCGCCCGGCCCCTGAAGCGCTACCTCCAGTCCCATGTGGAAACCCTCATCGCCCGGAAGGTCATCGCCGCCGATGTGGCGCCCGATACCGTCCTTACCGTGGATGCGGACGACCGCGGGGAAATCGTGATCCGCTGAGGCCCTCAGTCTTTGGAGGCCTTCAGCACCCAGAAGCCGCCGCTCCGGTCCAGCTTTTCCACCCGGGGATAAAGGGTCTGCAGGTATTTCAGGCAGCTCTCCGCCCCCTGCTGTTTCCGGATCACCAGGTACAGGGCGCCCCCGGGCTTCAGGCATTCCGCCGCGTCGGCGAACATTTTGTAAATCACCTGTTTTCCCGCCCGGATGGGCGGGTTGGTAATCACGGCGTCAAAGGCCTTTCCCATAAAGGCCTCCATGCCGTCGCTCTCCGCGCAGGTCACCCCTGCGCGGTTTTTTTCTGCGTTTTTCCGGGCAAGCTCCAGCGCCCGCAGGTTCACGTCCGCCATCGTCACCCGGGCTTCCGGCCATTTCAGCGCCACGGAAATCCCGATCACGCCCCATCCGCAGCCCAGGTCCAGGATCTCCCCGGCCATCTCCTCCGGCAGGGCCTCCAGCAGGGCCCGGGTGCCGTTGTCTACCTCGCCCCGGGAAAAAACCCCCGCGTCCGTCACAAAAGTCATCCCGATTCCCCGGTAGGTGAAGGCGCACTCTGCCGGCCGGCTCTCGCTGGCCGGCTCCCGGGTGTAATAATGGTCGTTCATACGTCCTCCCTGCCTTCCGCGGCCTGCCGCAGGGCGGAAACCTCCGCCTCCGTCAGCTCCCGCCATTCTCCTTCTCCCAGCTCCGGATCCAGCTCCAGCGGGCCGAACCGCCGCCGGTGCAGCTCCAGCACCTCATGGCCCGCCGCCGCGAACATCCGCTTCACCTGGTGGAATTTCCCCTCGGAAACCGTCACCTCCGCCAGGGAGGTCTCCTCCCCCGCCCGGAGGATCGTAAGCAGCGCCGGCTGCGCCGTAAAGTCCCCCAGGTCCATGCCCCGGGCAAAGGCCTCCACAGCTTCCGGCCCCAGCCTGCCGGCCGTCACTGCCCGGTACACCTTGTCCACGTGCCTCCCCGGGCTCAGCAGCCGGTGGTTCAGCTCCCCGTCGCAGGTAAAAATCAGAATCCCCGTGGTGTCCTTGTCCAGCCGGCCCACCGGCATGCAGCCGATGCTCCGGTACACCCCCGGCAGCAGGTCCATCACCGTGGGCTGCTTCGGATCCCTGGCCGCCGTCAGCACCCCCGCCGGCTTGTGCATCATCACGTGGCGGACAACCCGTCCGTCCAGCCGCTTCCCCCGCAGGGTCAGCTCCGCCTTTTCCGTATCAAAAGAAAGGGCGGAATCCCGGATGATCCGCCCGTCCACCGCGGCCTCTCCGCCGCGGATCCATGTCTTTACTTCGCTCCGGCTGCCCTCTCCCAGCATGGTCAGCCATCGGTCCAGCCGCATCTTCATTCCTTCCGCAGTCCCCTCACATAGGCTGCCGTCACCATGGACCGCAGGGGAATCAGCGGCACCGTCAGCGCGATGCCCGCCGCCAGGATGATCAGTGTGGGCGTCGTGGAGGGCATGGACACGTCCCCGGAGATCACGCCGCTCACGTTGTTCAGCAGCGGCACATACCGCAGCATCGCCGCAAATCCCGCAATCAGAAGCGGCAGCAGGAAAACCAGGCTGCAGATCCGGCACAGCAGCACCTTCGGCCGCTTTCCCTTCAGCAGTCCCTTTTCCCCCAGCACCCGGGCGTGCCGGTCCCCGCTGTGAAAACCCGCCCCCAGGGCGAAGAGCAGGATCAGCGCCGCCAGGATCAGCAGCAGGTAGACCACCCCGGTCTTCATGTCCTTGCCGCCGAATTCATAGATCATGTTCATCACCGTCAGCCCGTCCGTGTCCCCGGAATACTTTTCCCAGGCAAACAGCAGCGCCGCGGTCAGGGGCGCGGCCCACAGGGCCAGGAGTCCCAGCCGGCTGAGCCCGTACCCCAGTTTTTTCAGGTAGTTTCCCGGATCCGCCAGCCCCGGGGAGAAGAGCCTGCCCCCTCCCAGGCTGTCCTGCATGGCTGCCGCCGCGTTCACCCGCGCCGGAATCTTGATCAGCAGCCACATCACCGCCGACAGCGCCGCGCAGTACCGCATCGGCCCCTTCTCCGTCAGGAAAAGCAGGGGGGCCAGGCACATCAGCGTCAGGGCGCCCTCCACAGCCAGGAACTTCAGCGTTTCCGCCTTCCGGCCGGAAACCGTCCGTATCGCAGTCCGGAATGCCTGTGAAATCTTCATTCGTTTTCCTCCACCGCCGGATTCCTCCGGCCCTTATCCCCGGGTGCGGATGTAGTTGATCAGTCCGCCGGCAAGGATCATGCCCCGCTGCCGCTCCGTCAGGGGCAGCAGCACCCGGTAGGATTCCTGCTTCGTTTCGTTGCGAAGCTCCAGCTCGTCCTTCCCTGCGGCAATGGCTTCCCGCACCGCCGGCAGGCTCATTTCGTCCCCCTGGTCAATCCGGTCGTAGTCCGCCTCCTCCGCGAAGGTCAGGGGCAGGATTCCGTTGTTGATCAGGTTGGCCTGGTGAATCCGGGCAAAGCTCTTGGCCGCCACCGCCCGGATCCCCAGGTACAGGGGAACCAGCGCCGCGTGCTCCCGGCTGGAGCCCTGGCCATAGTTGGAGCCCGCCACCAGGATGCCGCCCTTCTCCGCCTTGGCCCGGGCCGGGAAGGTCTCGTCCACCGGCGTCAGGCAGTAATCGCTCAGGTGCGGGATGTTGCTGCGGTAGGGCAGCAGCTTCGCGTTGCTGGGCATAATATGGTCCGTGGTGATGTTGTCCTCCATCTTCAGGAGAACCTTGCCGCAAACCGTCTCCTCCAGGTCGTGTCCCAGGGGGAAGGGCTTGATGTTGGGGCCCCGCACCACTTCCACTTCGTCCTCCTGGCCCTCCGCCGCCGGCGGAATGATCAGGTTGTCGTTCACGTCAAAGGAGGCCGGCTGCTCCACCTCCAGGTCGATGTCCAGGCACCGGGGATCCGTCAGCACCCCGGCGATGGCGGTCACCGCCGCCGTTTCGCAGCTGGTCAGGTAAATCCCCGCCGAAGCGGTCCCGCTGCGGGCGTAGAAGTTCCGGTTGTTGGTGCGCACGGAAACCGCGTTGGTCTTCGGGCTCTGGCCCATGCCGATGCAGGGGCCGCAGGCGCATTCCAGGATCCGGGCGCCGGCGTTGAGCATGTCCGCCAGGGCGCCGTTCTCCGCCAGCATGGTCAGCACCTGCTTGCTGCCGGGGCCGATCACCAGGCTCACGTCCGGGTGCACCGTCTTCCCCTTCAGGATCCGGGCCACCCGCATCATGTCCTGGTAGCTGGAGTTGGTGCAGCTGCCGATGAACACCTGGTCCACCTTGATGGGCCCGGCTTCCTTCACCGTCACCACGTTGTCCGGCAGGTGCGGCCGGGCTACCAGGGGCTCCAGGGTGTCCAGGTTGATTTCCAGCGTCTCGTCGTATTCCGCGTCCGGGTCGGCTCCCAGCTCCCGGAAGTCCCCTTCCCGGCCCTGGGCCTTCAGGAACGCCCTTGTCACCTCGTCGCTGGGGAACACGGAGGTGGTGGCTCCCAGCTCCGCCCCCATGTTGGCGATGGTGGCCCGCTCCGGAACCGTCAGGCTCTTCACGCCCTCCCCGATGTATTCCATCACCTTGCCGGTGCCGCCCTTGACGCTCAGCCGCCGCAGCACCTCCAGGATAATGTCCTTGGCCGCCACCCCGTAGGGCAGCTTTCCGCTGAGCTTCACGCCAACCACCTTCGGGCAGGTCAGGTAGTAGGCGCCGCCGCCCATGGCCACCGCCACGTCCAGGCCGCCGGCCCCGATGGCCAGCATGCCGATGCCGCCGCCGGTGGGGGTGTGGCTGTCGCTGCCCAGCAGCGTCATTCCCGGCACCCCGAAGCGCTCCACGTTCACCTGGTGGCAGATGCCGTTCCCGGGCTTGGAGCACCAGATGCCGTGCTTCTTCGCCACGCTCTGGATATACTGGTGGTCGTCCGCGTTCTCAAATCCCGTCTGCAGGGTGTTGTGGTCAATGTAGGCCACGCTGCGCCGGGTCTTGACCCTTCCGATCCCCATGGCCTCAAACTGCAGGTAGGCCATGGTTCCCGTGGAGTCCTGGGTCAGGGTCTGGTCAATCCGGATGGAGATTTCCTCCCCGGCCGCAAGGGTACCGGTCACCAGGTGGTCCTTCAGGATTTTCTGTGTCAGGTTCATCGCTTTTCCTCCGGTAAAAAGGACGGTCACTCTTTCGGGTGACCGTTCTCTGTTTTCTGTATTCCATTATCCTCCCCCGGCCCGGAAAGTCAATGTACCCGGCCGGAAAGAACACAGAAAGTCCATCATCCGCTGTCCGGATGGCCTTCCGTCCTTTACCGGATGCAGTCCTTTCCGCCCATGTACATCCGCAGGGGCGCGGGAATCGCCACGCTGCCGTCCTCCCGCAGGTTGTTCTCCAGGAAGGCAATCAGCATCCGGGGCGGCGCCACGCAGGTGTTGTTCAGCGTGTGGGCCAGGTATTTGCTGCCGTCCTTGGCCTTCACCCGAATCTGCAGCCGCCGGGCCTGGGCGTCTCCCAGGTTGGAGCAGGAGCCCACCTCGAAGTATTTCTTCTGCCGGGGAGACCAGGCTTCCACGTCCAGGCTCTTCACCTTCAGGTCCGCCAGGTCGCCGCTGCAGCACTCCAGGGTGCGCACCGGGATGTCCAGGGTCCGGAAGAAGTCCACCGTGTTCTGCCACAGCCGGTCAAACCACATGGGGCTGTCCTCCGGCTTGCAGATCACGATCATTTCCTGCTTTTCAAACTGGTGGATCCGGTAAACGCCCCGCTCCTCGATGCCGTGGGCGCCCACTTCCTTGCGGAAGCAGGGACTGTAGCTGGTCAGGGTCTGGGGCAGCTGGTCCTCGTCCAGGATCGTGTTGATGAACTTGCCGATCATGGAGTGCTCGGAGGTACCGATCAGGTACAGGTCCTCGCCCTCGATCTTGTACATCATGTTTTCCATCTCGGCGAAGCTCATGACGCCGCTCACCACGTTGCCGTGGATCATGAAGGGCGGAATCACGTAGGTGAATCCCCGGTCGATCATGAAGTCCCGGGCGTAGCTCAGGATGGCGCTGTGCAGCCGGGCGATGTCCCCCGTCAGGTAGTAGAAGCCGTTGCCGCTGGTTTCCCGGGCGGGATCCAGCTCGATGCCGTGGAGCCGCTCCATGATGTCCACGTGGTAGGGAATCTCCCATTCCGGCACCGTCGGCTCGCCGAAGCGCTCGAGTTCAACGTTCTCGCTGTCGTCCCGGCCGATGGGCACGCTGTCGTCAATGATGTTGGGAATCACCAGCATCCGCTTGCGGATTTCCGCCTTGAGCTCCTCTTCCTTCTGCTCCAGCTGTGCCAGCTGCTCCGCCGCCGCGGCCACCTCGGCCTTCACCGCCTCGGCCTCTTCCGTCTTCTTCTGGGCCAGCAGGCCGCCGATCTGCTTCGAAAGGGTCTTCCGCTTGTTCCGCAGCCCGTCCGCCTGCTGCTGGGCCTCCCGGTATTCCCGGTCCATGGCGATCACTTCGTCCACCATGGGCAGCTTTTCTTCCTGGAATTTCTTCCGGATATTCTCCCGGACTTTCTCCGGATCGTTCCGGAGCAGGTTGATATCCAGCATTGCTTTTTTCCTCCCCGTCCCTTACTTTTTGACCGTGATCACCACATGCCGGTTGGGTTCGTCCCCCTCGGAGTGGGTGTCCACGCCCTCGTTCTGCTGCAGGGCAAAGTGGATAATCCGGCGCTCGTAGGGATTCATGGGCTCCAGGCTCACCTTCCGGCCCGTCCGCAGGGCCCGGTTGGCCATCCGGTTGGCCAGGCGGATCAGGGTGTCCTCCCGCTTCTCCCGGTAGTTCTCCGTATCCAGGGTCACCCGGGTGTAGCTGTCCTTGCCCCGGTTCACCTTCAGGCTGGTCAGGTACTGCAGCGCGTCCAGGGTCTCGCCCCTGCGGCCGATCAGGATCCCCAGGGTGTCTCCCTGCATGAATCCGTATACGTTGCCTTCCGCGTCCGTTCCCATGTCAATGGAAACCTCCACGCCCATCAGCTTCGTCAGCTCCGCCAGGAACTCCTTCGCGATGCCCGCGGGGCTTTCCGCCTCCAGGGACTCCGCGGGGATCATGGTAATCTCCGGCTTCTCCAGGTTCCGGATCTCCGCCTTGGGCGCTTCCTCTGCCGCAGTCTCCGCGGCTTCCGCGGGCTTCTCCTCCGGCTTCTTCTGGGCCCTGGGCTCCGGCTTCCTTTCCGGTTTCTTCTCTTCGGCCTTCTTTTCCTCAGCCTTCTTCTCTTCCGGCTTCTTCTCCGGCTTCCGTTCGGGCTTCTTTTCCGCCTTCTTCTCCGGCTTCCTTTCCGGCTTCTTCGCCGGCGCTTCCTCCAGCAGGTCTCCCAGCGGATCCTCCTCGGATTCCTTCACCGTCAGCCGCACCTTCACGGGGCGGGAGCCAAACAGGCCGAACAGGCCCTTGCTGCCTTCCTCCACCACCGTCACATCCACATCGCCGATGGAAACCCCAAGCTCCTGGAGGCCCAGCTCAACGGCCTCCTCCTTGGTTCTCGCAGACGCTTCATATGTTCTCATGTTATTTCACACTGCCCTCTCCGGCCACCGGGGCGGCCATTTGTTCTTTTTTGTCCAGGTACTTGTTGATGATCCACGTCTGTCCCATGCTCACCAGGTTGCCCGCCACCCAGTACAGGGCGAAGGCGGAGCTGTATCCGATACAGATCCACAGGGAGAACAGCGGGAAGAACCACTGCATGAACTTGCCGGTGTTGGGCTGTCCGTCCGCGGCCTGGGGCTGGGGCTGGTTGCCGCCCATCACCTTGGTCATCACCACCTGGCTCACCGCCGAGAGGATCGGCAGGATCAGGAAGCCGTTGTACATGGTCTTCACAGACCAGTTCACCATGGGAATGGTGTATCCGGGGATGTTGGAAATCCCGATGTTGTAGAAGTCGTATACCCGCATTTTCTCCACCAGCAGCATCACCGTGGGCTGCAGGTTGCTGCCCTCGAAGCAGGAGGCGGTGATGCCGCCGCTGATCAGGCTTTCCTTCAGGGCGTCCGGCACGCTCTTGAGCACGTCCGCGCTCAGGCCCTCAAACCACTCCGCCGTAAAGGACTGCATCTGGGCCGGCAGCGCGCCGCCCAGCTCGTTGAACCAGGCCACCCATTCGTTGGAGGAGATCATCCGCAGGGCGTTGAAGTCCGGCAGCGCCGTGTAGAAGGGGTTGTCCGGCATCCACAGGTTCCGGATCCAGAGAAAGGCCTCCATGGTGGGCTCCTGCCCGTTCAGGATCTGGGCCGTCTGGGCCAGCAGCTCCTTGTTGGCCACCGTCCGCATGGCGCCGAAAACGGCGATGAGGATCGGCCAGGTCAGAAGCAGCGGCAGGCAGCTGCTCAGGGGGTTCACGTGGGCTTTCTTGTAAAGCTCCGCGGTCTTTGCGTTCAGTTTTTCCTTGTCGTTGGCGTACTTCTTCTGCAGGGCCGCCATCTGGGGCTGAAGCTTCTGGGTCTTGCGCATGCTGGCCCGGCTCTTGATGTCCAGGGGCGTCAGGGCAAGCCGCACCAGCAGCGTGAACACGATGATGGCCAGTCCCCATCCGCCGATCCAGCTGTTGATCCAGTTCAGGATCGCAAACAGCCCGTCGTTGATCCAAGCAAACATTCCGGTCTATTCCCTCCTCAGTGTGATATTCGGGTCCTCCGGCACCGGATCGTACCCTCCCCGGCTGAAAGGATTGCACCGCAGGATCCGCCAGGCAGCCATCCGCCCGCCCTTCAGCGCGCCGTAACGTTCAATGGCCGTCATGGCGTACTCGGAGCAGGTGGGGATGTACCGGCAGGTGGGGTGCTTCTTCCTCCGGCTCAGGTTCCGGCGGTAAAAGCGGATCATGGAAAGCATCGCTTTTTTCATCTGGCGCGGTTCCCTTCTTCTTCGCCGGAAGCCCGGAGCACCCCCTGCTTCTTCAGCAGGTAGCGCACATCCTTCCTCAGCGTGTCAAAGGCGGCCTCCGCGGCTGACGGCCTGGCGACAATCACGTACAAGCCGGTTTTCACGTCCCCCAGATGGGGCCGAAAGCATTCCCGCAGGCGGCGCTTGACCTTGTTCCGGGTCACGGCGTTGCCCACCTTCTTGCTGACGGAAAAACCGACCTTCAGCTCCCGCCCGGGGGCGGTCAGCAGAACCAGGTCGCGGCAGGCGGCAGAATGTCCCTTGCGGTACACATACTGGAACGCCCTGTTTTTTTGCAGCCGGTAGCGTCTTTCCATGTTTTTCATCCTTCCGCTTTCCGCGGAGTCCCATATAGCGGAAAAGCCCGCCCATTCGGAAAACGGGCGGGCCTCATCCACAACGTAAAAAATTTACGGCAAGCTGACGCGGATTAAACCGTCAGCTCTTTGCGGCCGCGGCGGCGGCGGGCAGCCAGGACCCGGCGGCCGTTCTTGGTCGCCATCCGGGCACGGAAGCCGTGCACCTTGCTGCGCTGGCGCTTTTTGGGCTGATACGTACGGAACATAGTCAACACTCCTCATCCAAATCAATCTTGACAAACGGGGCCTGCTGCCCCGATGCTTTACAGAACAGCCTCAATAGTATATCGAAGGCCTTTCCGTCTGTCAAGAATATTTTTTCGTGCCCTTTTTATTCCTTCAGCACATACCGCTCGGCAGCATTTTTATTTGATCATTTCGCCCATGGTGCCGTTCACGGCGCAGGCGGCGTTGCTCTCATCCGTATCGATGTGCATCGCCAGGGAGAACTTCTCGCTCACCCGAACCACCACGTCCCCGAAAACCAGGGAACGGCCGTTGGTGTCCACCTTCACGGAAACAACGTCCTTGTCCTTGACGCCGTACTCTTCCGCGTCCGCGGGGGTCATGTGGATGTGCCGCTTGGCGGCGATCACGCCTTCCGCAACTTCCACTTCGCCGCAGGGGCCAACCAGCTTGCAGGCGCCGGATCCGGCAATGTCCCCGGACTCACGCACCGGCGCGGTCACGCCGATGGACCGGGCGTCCGTCAGGCTCAGCTCCACCTGGGTGGCGGGGCGAACGGGCCCGAGGATGCGAACGCGCTTCAGGGTGTTCTTGGGGCCCACCACGTCCACCTGCTCCTCGCTGGCGAACTGCCCGGGCTGGCTCAGCCAGCTCTTGACCGTCAGCTCATGGCCGGCGCCGAAGAGGGCTTCCAGGTCTTCCTTTGTAACATGAACGTGCCGTGCGGAGGTTTCCACGATAAACTTTTTCATAGTACCAGAACCTTCTTTCTGAAGTAGTGGAGCCATTATACCAAAAACCCTCCCTCCCGTCAAAAGGAACCCGCGCCCCTGTTGACAAAGGGTTCCCTTCTGTGTATGATACTCCCGCAAACCTTATCGCGAGTGACCGAGGGACGGGCCCGATGACGTCACGGCAACCGGCTTCCTGCTTGGTGCCAAATCCCGCAGCGTGTGCACACCCCCCGGGGAACGCTGACAGATAAGGACAATCTCAGGATTGCGACCGTCTGGCTTGTGTGCAGGCCGGGCGTTTTCTTTTGCCCTGTTTTTTTCCCGCGCCAAAGGGCGCCGACCGAAGAAAGGAGAACCCATGAGAAAGCTGTTTACTTCCGAATCCGTCACCGAAGGCCATCCCGATAAGCTCTGCGACCAGGTTTCCGACGCCGTCCTCGACGCCATCCTGGCCGAGGATCCCGACGCCCGGGTCGCCTGCGAAACCTTCGCCTCCACCGGCATGATCACCGTCATGGGCGAAATCACCACCTCCACCTACGTGGATATCAACTCCATCGTCCGCAAAACCGTTGTGGAGATCGGCTACGACGCTCCCGAAAAATCCTTCAACGGCAAAACCTGCGCCGTCATGACCGCCATCCATGAGCAGAGCCCCGATATCGCCATGGGCGTCAACGACGCCCTGGAAACCCGCAGCGGCGAGGATACCGATACCGGCGCCGGCGACCAGGGCATGATGTTCGGCTACGCCTGCACCGAAACCCCCGAGCGCATGCCCCTGCCCATCGCCCTCAGCCACCGGCTGGCCATCCGCCTGGCGGAAGTCCGCAAAAACGGCACCCTGCCCTGGCTCTATCCCGACGGAAAAACCCAGGTCACCGTGGCCTATGAAAACGACGTCCCCGTGGCGGTGGACACCGTGGTCATCTCCGCCCAGCACGCCGCCGATGTGTCCCAGGAAACCATCCGGGAGGAGCTGCTGAAGCATGTGGTGGCCCCGGTGATCCCGAAGGAGCTCCTGACCCCTGAAACCAGGTATTTCATCAACCCCACCGGCCGCTTCGTCATCGGCGGACCCGCCGGGGATACCGGCCTCACCGGCCGCAAGATCATCGTGGATACCTACGGCGGCTACGCTCCCCACGGCGGCGGCTGCTTCTCCGGCAAGGATCCCACCAAGGTGGACCGCAGCGCCGCCTACGCCGCCCGCTGGGCCGCGAAGAACGTGGTGGCCGCCGGCCTGGCCTCCCGCTGCCAGATCCAGCTGGCCTACGCCATCGGCGTGGCGGAGCCCGTCAGCGTGCTGGTGGATACCTTCGGAACCGGCACCGTCAGCGATGAAAAGCTTTCCGCCGCCGTCCGCAAGGTCTTCGATTTCCGTCCCGCCGCCATCATCCGCGACCTGGACCTTCGCCGCCCCATCTACCGGCAGACCGCAGCCTACGGCCATTTCGGCCGCACGGATATCGATCTCCCCTGGGAGAAGGAAAACCGCGCCGAGGCCCTGAAGGCCGCCATTGGCTGACAAAAAAGCCGGCATTGAAAAATCCCCCGCCGATCCGCTCGGCAGGGGATTTTTATTGTGCTTGCTTATTCCTTCAGCTCGCTCGTGCAGTGCGGGCAGCGGGTCGCCTTGATGTCGATCTCGCTCAGGCAGAAGGGGCACTTCTTGGTGGTGGGAGCGGCAGGAGCCTCTTCCTTCTTGTTGACGGTCTTGGCCTTGTTGAACGCCTTGATGATGAGGAACAGCACCAGCGCGGTCAGCAGGAACTCAATCACAACAAACGCGAAGGAAACCAGGCTGCCGACGATGCCGACGCCGCCGCCTTCCATCTTCAGGTTCTCCAGGATGGGGTTCAGGAAGATTTCCACCACGGCGGTAACTACCTTGTTGAACGCGCCGCCCAGGATCACGGCCACAGCCAGCTCCAGCACGTTGCCCTTAAAAGCGAAATCCTTGAACTCCTTCAGCAGTTTCTTCATGAATCTTCTCTCCCTTTTTTCTTTTTATCCGCAGCGCAGCCGGCCGGCCTTTTCCCTCCGCCCGGTTCCGCGTAAGACCGGTCTTATTTCTTCTTGCCGCCGAAAAGGTCTCCCAGGGCCTTGGAAATGCCCTTGGTCAGGTTGCTGACCACCTGGCGGGTGGCGGTGGAAATGGCGGTGTTCTTGATCCGGCCGGCAACGGAATCGTTCCGGCGGGCACGCTCCGCGGCTTCCTCCCGCAGCTGGTCCGCCCGGGCCCTGCGCTCTGCCGCTTCCTGCTCTTTGGCCTCGCGCTCCGCTTCGCGCCGGGCCTTCTCCGCCGCCTTCTGCTGCTCCGCCAGCACCTTGGGATCCGTCGTCTGCTGCACGGGAACGTAGGTGCCGGT
>OCVV011094876.1_pt1 | contig 14377 bp, 14 predicted proteins | sample 1539721 | NCBI WGS metagenome assembly OCVV01 (sample SAMN02144230, study PRJEB22623) | gut metagenome | biome: sheep rumen | host: Ovis aries | place: New Zealand
GCAATCGAATTTGCGTGAGCCGTAAGTCCTTCGCACTTTGCAAATTGTTCTATATCTCTGTGAATGGATTCCAGAGCTTCTCTGGAATAATGTATTATACTGGATTTTTTAACAAAATCGTCCACCGACAGAGGTGAGAAAAACCTTGCGGTTCCGTTGGTGGGGAGAATATGATTCGGTCCGGCAAAATAGTCTCCCAGAGGCTCGCTGCTGTATTCGCCTATAAATATGGCGCCTGCGTTACGAATCTTTGTCATGACCTGGAAAGGATCCTTTGTCATGATCTCCAGATGTTCCGATGCAACTGCGTTTGCGGCGTCGATCGCCTCCTGCATATCGTCTGCAAGCAAAATATATCCAAAATTATCAAGAGATTTTTCCATAATTTCTTTTCTATCAAGTTTTGAGAGAAATCCGTCTACTTCATCGCTTACTTTTTCGGCCAGGTCCCGGCTTGTGGTGATCAGGACCGCTGAGGCAAGCTCGTCATGCTCCGCCTGGGACAAAAGATCTGCTGCCACATAACGCGGATCGGCAGTCTCGTCTGCAAGAACAAGGATCTCGCTGGGTCCTGCTACAGAATCGATACTCACATTTCCATATACAGCTTTTTTTGCCAGTGCTACGAAAATGTTTCCCGGACCAACGATCTTATCTACCTTAGGAATAGATTCTGTACCAAAAGCAAAAGCCGCTATCGCCTGTGCCCCGCCTGCTTTAAATATTTTGTCCGCTCCTGCCTCCTTTGCGGCGACAAGTACTGAAGGATTGACTGCGCCATCCCGGCTGCAGGGAGTCGCCATACAGATCTCACGGACTCCTGCTGTCTTCGCGGGAACAACATTCATTAATACTGAAGAAGGATATACAGCTTTTCCACCCGGAACATATACGCCTACTCTCTCCAGCGGAGTGATCTTCTGACCTAGTATCGTTCCCTGTTCCGTAGTCGTAAACCAGCTGTTCTGGAGCTGCTTTTCATGAAAGGAGCGTATATTGACAAGTGCTTTTCTGATGACATCCAGAAGCTTTGGGTCGACCGCTTTGTAGGCAGATGCGATCTCCTCTTCTGTAACTAAGATGTTTCCGGCATTAATCACAGCGCCGTCAAAACGTTTTGTATATTCAAAAACAGCTGTATCGCCTTCGTATTTTACTCTGTCGATAATCTCTTTTACTGCCGATTCCTGTTCTGTATAACGAACTGGACTTCTTTTAAGAATATTTTCCTGGATATTCTTTCTGGCTTCTTCATTAAGCTTAACTATTCTCATATACATATCCTCATTCTATCGATAACGTTTTTTTAAAGAGCTGCTTTCATCTGTCTTATCAAAGATGTGATTCTTTCATTATCCATCTTCATACTTACCGGATTGACTACCATTCTTGCCGAAAGGGGGCATACTTCCTCCAGGACCCCAAGCCCGTTTTCACGAAGGGTGGATCCTGTCTCAACAATATCGACTATGACCTCGGAGAGTCCGACTATCGGAGCGAGCTCGATGGATCCGTTCAGCTTGATAAGCTCGACGGTCTGGTTTTTTTTGTTATAAAAATAATCCTTTGCTATTTTAGGATATTTCGTGGCAACACGGATCAGCTGGTTGTGCAAAAGATATTCTCTCGCTGATTCGGGCCCGCATACACACATGCGGCATTTTCCGAATCCTAGATCCAGAACCTCATAAATATTCCGGTTTTCTTCCATAATAGTATCCTTACCCACAATACCGATGTCGGCCGCTCCGTATTCCACATATGTGGGAACGTCAGGACCCTTTGCCAAAAAGAAGCGGAGTTTCAGTTCTTCGTTTACAAAGATGAGTTTTCTGGTTTTCTTATCCTTCATTTCTTCACAGGAAATACCGATCTTCTCCAGAAGCTCAAGTGTCTGATAAGCGAGCCTTCCCTTGGTTAACGCAAATGTTAAATATCTCATAATCTTCCTCATTTTATTCATGTAAATAAGCGCTGATATCTGTTTTTACGACTTCGTTATTTCCCAGATTGATCGCATAAGCTTCTTCCGGAGAACGCATATAGATAATGCCGCCGAACTGATTTCTGGAGCCGTAAGCCCGATAGTGATCCAGCACTTTATCTTCTTCAAACCGCACGCATGCAATATCGAGCCCTTTGCTGCGCTGATCCGTTGCCATGCGGATCGCGATATGCTCCATGTAAGACGGATAAAGGATCATTGTTTTTATATCGGCAATAGGCAGCTGAACATTTTGTCTGTCAAGCGCATTGAGGAGAGAATCTATCTCCACCGCGAATCCGACGGCAGGCGCTTTTTTTCCGAAATGTCCCAGAAGATCATCATATCTTCCACCCTTGATAATAGCGTCGCCTGTTCCGAAAGTATAGGCGCTCAGAATGATTCCCGTATAATATGCGTAGCTTGTGATCATTCCCAGATCAAATGTTACGGATCTTTCGCAGCCGTAAGCCTCCAGTATGGAATAGATTTTTTTCAGACGGTCAATGGCGGAAAGTGCCTTATCGTTCCGTACGCACTCCGCGGCCCTGTCAAGCACATCCACATTTCCGAAAAGCTCGGGGATCGTACACAGAGCTGTCTGCAGATCCCTGCGGAGCCCCAGTCCTTCGATCAGTTCCTGCATGCCGAAACGATTCTGGATAGATAAAAGGTGCTTCAGTTCGGCGATTACATCCTCGTCAAGCTGTGCCTCTTCTGCCAGAGCATCAAAATAATCCACGTGACCGATCGTTACCTGATAATTGGAAAGGCCGGCCTCTTTCATTGTCTGTATAACCAGTGCGATGACCTCCGCATCCGCCTCCGGACTGTCTTCGTTCAGAAATTCAACGCCCATCTGAGTACATTCATAGAGGCGGCCCTGGTAACTGGAATTATTTCTATATACGTTTCCGTGATAACAAAGTCTTAAGGGATCTTTCTCTTCCGAAAAATACATGGCTGCCGCTCTGGCTACAGACGGAGTAAAATCCGGACGCAGGACCAGAGTATTTCCTTCTCTGTCAAAAAACTTATAAAGGTTGGCTGAGGGTATCGTTCCTACTTCTTTGGAAAAAACATCAAAGAATTCAAAGGAGGGGGTCTCAATTGACTGATACCCGAAACCCCTGAACTTCTTTTCGATCTTCCGTTCCAGATATCTTTTTTTATCACATTCCCTGCCAAAAATATCTCTTACGCCTTCCGGTGTATGGATCAAATGTTTCATGATGAAAACCTCATATTCTTTCTATGTTTTATCCGGCAGATACCGGATTTGTCTTCTTTTCGGGGGATCACTCTCTTAATGACAGATCTCTCTGCAACCCTTCAAGATAAGGGATCATAACACCTTTATTTTTCTTCAGGAAAAAAGCAGGATCAAGCTCTTCATAGCGGAAGCTTTTCCGTCCTCCGTTTTCTCCTCTTTCAAGAAATACCAGAAAATCCTTCAAACGGAGATAATAGTATTCATCTCTCACGGAAAAATACAGAAGAAAGAATGCAATCCCCTGCTGTTCCTCGAAATCTTTCATGAACGCGACCTGATGTTCATGAACGTTCGCCAGAGGAAATGAATCTGTCCTGCATTCCTTGGCGTCAAAGCATACGGGAATTCCCTGAACCGCACCGATATAATCCACAGTACTCTTCTGTTCAAAATAAGCAAGGGTTATATGGCGGCTTTCCTTATCGATGCTGATAGGCGTGATCGGTGTTGGAACCTTCTGGATCAGGGCAAGTCCTCTGGATCTGTATGTTTCGTTAGTCAGGTTTACCATTTCTTCCAGAACGGATCCGCGAAGTCCATGTTTCTTCCATGACATATTATTCTGCCTCCGGAGGTTGATAATACACTTCCGTATTTTTGTTAACGAACCCGATCTGGTCTAAAGGCCAGTAACGGAAAGATGCCTCTGCCAGAATATCATCCCTTTCCAGAAAAGTATTATCCCAGTAGCGCGAATCCTTGGAATTTGTACGATTATCTCCCATCATAAAATAACAGCCTTCCGGAACAGTGACCGGATATGTGAGATTGCCCGGAAGCGTTGAGCTTTCAACGGAACAGAAGCTGTCTGTCAGAGGGGTTTCAGAGCCGTTTATGAATACGTCTCCGTTTCGTATATCGATCGTATCCCCGGGGAGACCGATGACACGCTTGATGAGCATTTTTTCCGGTTCATCCGGATATCTGAAAATAACTATATCGTATCGGTCGGGATCTTTATTTATGTAGGCGAGTCTGTTGCCAATCACCCGGTCTCCAATATTAATCGTATTCTGCATCGACTCAGAGGGTATCTTTGCATTCAAGATTATAAACTTTTCCACCAGGATCAATGCGGCTATAAGCACGACAAAAAAGATAATGTCATGGATCAGTTCTTTTCTGCCCGAACGTTCCCTGGTGTCATTCTTTGGAGGTTCTTGTGTTTTCATTTTCTTTTATATCCTTTGATAGTTTACTGATAAGGGAGGAGAGATCTTCCGGAAGCGGTGCCCGGAAGCATTTTCCCCCGATTCCGTGCGGAAGCTCAGGGATTTCCGGAAAGTTCATCTCATATGCATGTAAAAACTGATGAGAAAGACCATACTTTTCTCTGCACCAGTGATTGAATTTTACGTTTCCGTACTTCTGATCACCGGCAAGAGGATGTCCTTCAAAAGCCAGATGTCCTCTGATCTGATGTGTCTTTCCAGTTACCAGTTTGACCTTTAACAATGTATATTCGTATTTATTGTCCGTCAGACGCTCAACAGGCTCATATATTGTTTCTATGCGTTCACTTTTCTTTCCTTCTGCAGGCTTTTGTGTGACGGTTACCGTATTGTCAGCATGATTCTTCGTGAGATACGCGCTGACGTTTCTTTTTTCAAATATAAATCCCTTTACCAGAGCAAGGTAATACTTATCGGCACACCTGTCTTTTATAGCTTTGTTTACCATCCGGGCAGACGGAAGATTTTTCGCCGCAATGACAAGTCCACTCGTATTTCTGTCAAGCCTGTTGCATATTCCGGGCTTAAAAAAGTGAAGAGATTCTTCCGTCACCTCGCCCTTTTCCGAAAGATATCCGATGATAAGCTCCACAAGAGATATATCCGAATCGGAACTTTTCTGTGAAAGAACTCCTGCTTCTTTATTGACCAGGAGCACATCCTGATCTTCATAGACTATTCTTTTTTTATCAATGGACGGATATGCAGTTCCGGGGGACGGATTCCGGCGAAATTTATCTATCGTCTCATCAGAAAAGAATATTCTGATAAGATCACCCTCCTTGAGGATCTCCCTTCCGGTAATCTTTTTTCCGTTAAGTGTGATATTCTTCTTACGAAACATTTTGTAGAGAAAACCGCTTTCCATTCCCGGCATATATCTTTTCAGGTATTTGTCGGTACGCTGGTTTGCCGTATCTCTTCCTATGAAAAGTTCCTTCATAAAAAATCCTTTCTAAGATTCATCAGACAGAAATAGCCTTGATCACACCGATCACAGTGCTGTCATTTGATTTATCATGATCGGTGTTTTTTTTGTCCATCTCTTCCACACGATCCAGAAAATGTTTTCTGTCAGAAAAAATTTTAACCTTCCTCTTCATGTTTTCAACGCGAAGACAGGAAGAAATGTGTTTTTCCATGACGTTAAGGACGCCTGCATCCACATTATCCTCGGAATAACCCGTCACATAATCATCATCAATAACAAGCGCGCTTACATAAAGATTCTGATCATGCGTCGTAAAAAAGACCTCATACATATCTGAGAGATGTTGAGACCGGGAATGCACGTCGTTGTATAATTCCTCAGAGACAGAGGACCGCAGAAAAACCATAACTACACTGACGACTGACATGCATGCGGGTATAACGCCCACAATGGCAAGCAGCGTCAGAATGTTCTTTCTGTCTCCTCCGTTCATGATCAGGCCGGCAATAAAAAGAGCCGCCGGAAGAACAAACAGTGCAGCTGTTTTTAATATCCTGATTTTTCTCTGATAACGTATATAGCCGAAATCACCTTTTCCAACCTTCATAAAAAATTGCCTCTTCGTATCCTGATTTCATAGGAAATAGAATTTCCTGTGACAGAACAATGAAAAACTCATCCGCGTAACGCGGATGAGTTTAAGATCAGTTATTCATCTTCGTCATCTTCGAATTCATCGTCTTCTTCGTAGTATTCCTCATCTTCATCTTCATCCTCGTACTCTTCGTCCTCGTATGATTCGTCATTCTCATACTCGTCATCCTCATAGTACTCATCATCCTCAGCCTCTTCCTCGTAGTCGTCAGCGGCATTGTCAGATCCGGCGATAGGTGAAAGTTCTTTTCGATTTTCAACGACAACATTATAATAATCTGTCAGGGCGCCAGCAAAATCATTATAGCTCTGTCCCACATCCTGGATCGTGTTCGACATAACCTCCGAAATGCTGGAAAGCAGGCTGTCTGTATATGTAATGGCGCTGGTGCGGATATCATTTGCATCCTGCTGTGCTGAATCAAGAATATCCTGTGCCTGCTGATTCGCGTCATTAAGCGTGGCATCAGCCTGAGCGTATGCTTCTTTGATGATCTCTGTCTCTGAAACCAGCTTTCTGGCTTTCTCTTCCGCGTCGTTCAGAAGAGCATCAGCCTTTGCCTGCGCGTCAGAAAGGATCGCATCACGGTTTTCGATGATGCGCTGATAACGTTTGATCTCGTCCGGAGTTTTCAGACGAAGTTCACGAAGCAACTCTTCAAGCTCTTCTTTATTGACAATGATTTTCGTTGTAGATAATGGCTGATAACGGCAACCCTCAACGTACTCTTCGATCTCTTCAATGATCTGTTCTATTCTACTGCTGCTCATTCACGTTACTCCTTCGTTAAATTATTTACTTCCCATTTTTTCATGGATCTGCTCAGCTACATAGGCCGGAACAAACTCATCTATATTTCCGCCAAAGGCAGCAACTTCTCTCACAGTTGTTGAACTGAGGTATGAGAAAGGCAATGACGTATACAAAAAAGTAGTATCAATTTCCGGTGCAAGTTTTCTGTTCGTCTGAGCCATCTGAAGTTCGTATTCAAAATCGGTGATCAGACGCAATCCCCTCACGATTACATTTGCATTGCATTTTCTGGCAAAATCCACAGATAATCCTTCAAAATGTTCTACTCTCACATTAGGGATATCTTTAGTCACATTCTTTAGTATATTAACACGTTCATCAACAGAAAACAACGGAGATTTGGAACAATTATTCAAAACACCTATGACGACTTCATCAAATAATTTAGACGCACGTTCAATAATATCCAGATGACCATAGGTCACAGGATCAAAGGTACCGGGGTACACTGCAGTTTTCATGACTTACTCTTTAAACTCCATTCTAAGAAAAATATGCTGATTCGTTTTATACTTTTTTTGTTTAAAAATCTCGAAACCGGAACCCGGGATCCACGAAAGGTCAGTCTCCAGAGCTGCCTCGATGACAATGACCGCGTCATCGCAAAGACATGACGATCCTTTAAGAGCCATTATCACATTCTTCTCGTGATCATGCAGGTATGGCGGGTCCATAAATACTACATCGAACTGTTCCTTCCCGTCGAGATAACGGATCGCGGAAACGGCGTCCATCTGAAGAACTTCAGCGTCCGGTTTCAGTTTTGTAAAGGCAAGATTATCCTCTATGATCTTTATAGCTTTTCGGTTGTTTTCCACAAAACAACAGCTCTGAGCTCCTCTGCTCAGAGCTTCGATTCCAATACCGCCGCTTCCGGCAAACAGATCCAGAAAACGGCATCCGGGAATATAAGGCATCAGGACGTTGAACAGAGTCTCCTTTGTCCTGTCCGTCGTAGGTCTGGTTCCGTCTCCGGGAGGAGTTTTTAATGGAAGAGACCTGCATTTTCCTGCGATAACTCTCATACAGAGCTCCTTCTTACTGATTCGCGCCACTCAAGATCTCCTCTTGATACGCTGTGAATAAGACATTCCGCCGTCGCAATATTCGTGGCGCACGGAATGTTATACTGATCACATACCTGAATGATCTTATCTACGCCTGCTTCCCTCGGATTGGTCATGGAAGCGTTATAGAAAAGGATCACAACATCCAGATCGTCTCTGGCGATCATCTCCATGAACTGTTTGTCCCCGCCAAGGGCGCCCGGAAGAAATTTATGGACATGAAGGCTCGTGGCTTCCTCGATCCTTCTTCCCGTTGTTCCAGTGGCATATATTTCATGCCGCTGCAAAACGCCTTTATATGCCATACAGAAGTCTTCAATCAGGCTCTTTTTACTATTATTTGCTAAAATTCCAATGTTCATTATTATTCCTCCCAATAACGAAAACCTTTTCAGCAAAACAGAATGTCCGTATAGCCAAAAAAGAACAAAATCGTACAAGTCAAAATAATTATAACAAATCAACAAATTTATAGCAATATTTTTTGTATTTTTATAAAAATTTTACTAGAATTATTATTTTACACAATTTCTGAACGAGGGACTTTCACCCGTTAGGGCGCGCCTATGGCGCGCAAACAAAAAGACTGCAGATTTAAAATCCGCAGTCCGAATCATTTGTATTGCGATGTCAGGATTTTATCTGCCTGTATTTCAATCGCGATCTCTGATCGCGCGCGAGTTGCGCGGCGCACTTGTACGTCTTCCTCTGCACAGCTCTGCGATCCGACGGAGGCTCAGCTCAGATTGGGGATTGAAACCCTCCACTGAGTCAGGTTTGATTCAATACCCACCGCCTGTAGAGGCGGGTGACGTCCTATCTGAGTTGAAAAATCAAAGAGAGATAAAGTATTCCGGTTTTGCCTCTCCGTTTACAACGTAGTATGCCTTGGATTCATATACATTCAGATATACTTTAATATCTTTGATATCGGCAGCTTTATTTCCGGCCTCTGTCCAGAGTTTTTTGACCTCTTCGATCAGGGCGCTTGTAGCGACATTCTTATTGTCAAACTGAACAACTACAGAGCTTTCGATCTCGGCAGCCTTGCTTTCTGCAGTCTTCTTTGCAGCTGTTTTTCTTGCAGCAGGCTTTTTAGCCGGTGCGGCTTTCTTAGCCGGAGCAGCTTTTTTTGCTTCTTCTGTCTTTTCAACAACCTTCTTTGCAGCTTCTTCTACTTTTTTAGCAGCGCTCTCTGCTTTTGTCTGAGCTTTTTTAGCTGTTGTCTTTGCTGTAGTTTTTGCAGTGCTTTTTTCTGCTTCAGTTTTTACAGCAGTTGTTTTTTTAGCCTCAGCCATGATAACTTTCCTCCATTAATAAATTAATGATATTGCGTTAGTAATTATTTAGTTTTAAGATTTTCCCTGTTATAATAACTATTTGATTTCTGTTTTTCAAGTTTTCACTTTAATTTCGTTAAAAATATACAGAAATGAAACTTTGCTATAAAAATATATCGTCATTTTGGAACACATTTACAGACTCCAGACGTTTTTTCAGCTGCAAATTCTGCGGAAGCTCCAGGAGGGGATCCAGCTGCATAATATCCTGCACCGCTTCCTGTGCGCTGTAAAGTATCTCAGAATCCCTGTATATGTCAGCGATCAGAAACATGGCTTCCCCGCTTTGCCTCGTTCCGAAAAGGTCTCCCGGTCCGCGAAGCTTCAGGTCCTGTTCCGCGATATAGAAACCGTCGTTTGAACGGTTCAGTATCTTTAATCGTTCAGATATTTCTTCATTATCATTTCCCTGCATAAATATGCAGTAAGACTGGGATTCTCCTCTTCCTACCCTTCCCCGGAGCTGATGGAGCTGGGCAAGTCCGAACCGTTCGGCGTTCTCGATCATCATAACGGTAGCGTTCGGTACATTCACTCCGACCTCTATAACGGTAGTCGATACCAGAAGCTGTATACGCCCTTCCGCAAATTCCTTCATGATGCGGTTTTTTTCAGCCGCCTTCATTTTCCCGTGCAGAGGTGAGATCGTTATCTCATCCTTATAGATATCCCTGAGCTTTTCAGTATAAGAAATTACGTTTTCGCAATGCAGTTCGGGATTATCTTCGACCATGGGGCAGATAATATAAATCTGGTGTCCTGCAGCCGCCTCTTTTCTGATGAAATTATATGCCGTCCGGCGGTATGTGGTGTTAACGACACAGTTCATGATCTTCTGCCGCCGCGCAGGAAGCTCATCCAGAACTGATATATCCAGTTCTCCGTAAAGGATCATTGCCAGTGTACGAGGTATCGGCGTGGCGCTCATGACCAGTACATGGGGAAACTTATCTTCTCCTGCCAGGGCAGCTCTCTGACGCACGCCGAAACGGTGCTGTTCATCCGTAATGACAAGAGCCAGATCGTTATAGTTTACCTTTTCCTGAATCAGCGCGTGAGTACCGATGATCATAGCCGCTTCCCCGGAGGATATTTTATCATATAGTTCCTGTTTCTGCTTCCGGGTACAGCTTCCTGTAAGCAAAACTATCCTGCCGGCGTCTATCCCGTTCTCCGCAGCAAGCTTTTTTAACTGCTCATAATGCTGTACGGCAAGTACCTCCGTAGGTACCATAAGCGCGCTCTGATACCCGTTTTCTTCTGTATGGATCATTGCCAGAAAAGCCAGTATGGTTTTCCCGCTTCCCACATCTCCCTGGATAAGTCTGTTCATAACACGTCCGGAAGTAAGATCCTTTTCCAGATCATTCCATACCTTTTCCTGCCCTTTCGTAAGGCGGTATGGGAGGTTTTCGATAACCTCCTCAGTTTTCCATGTGGCGTTCATCGGATAGCTGCTTCTGGTTTCCGACGACTGCTCTTTCATTCGGGCTACCCGCAGCAGATACAGAAAGAACTCGTCGAACGCAAGTCTTCTGCGTGCTTCTAAAAGAAAATCCTTATTCGCCGGGAAATGGATCTGATGAAGTGCAAAATTATTCTCTGCCAGATGATTCTTCTCGCGTATTTCATCGGGGAGGAATTCTTTTTCCAGTTCTTCGGTATCCAGAAGCTGCCGGACTGTCTTCTGTACCATATTGTTCGACAGGCCGGCAGTAAGGCTGTAAACAGGAAGCAGCTTTCCCTGTAGTTTTTTATATTCCTCAGGAGAATACAGCGCCGGATGTTCCATGATCCTTCGTCCGCCTTTTTCCGTCACATGACCTCTGAAAATATATCTGGTCCCCGGCTTCAGGCGTGTTCTGAGAAATGGCATGTGAAACCAGTTGACCTGCATTTTCGCCTCGTCAGACCCGGCATACGCCATGGTAATGGAATTCCTGCCAAAAGTTCTCACGGATACCTTCCCGCAGATAACAGCATCGACCGTGTTTGTTTCTCCGGGTACGACAGCTGATACGGACACCGGCTCTTCGAAAGCGTCATATCCCCGCGGATAATAATGAAGAAGCTGATCACAGTTTTCCACACCTGCTTTCTGAAACAATTTTTCGGTTTTTTCTCCAACGCCTTTCAGGCTTCTCAGAGACTCTGCTCTCATTTTTTTGTCCTTTCATTGTGCGGCGTGTGCATCCTCCCATTCATAATGGGAGCGAACCGAATTTTGCGCGCCGCCGCAAGGCAGCTTTGCTGCTATCCACATAAATAAAGAAAGGCAGCCATGCTCACAGACTGTAAAACAGTATGGAAATGGCTGCCTTTATTTTTATTTCACAGAAAAATGTGTCAATTTACTGTGAAACAAACCCTCCCTCCGGGGAATGCACAGGGATTCGGTTTGGAAGATGTCAGCTGAAGCTGACCCGGATCCCGCATCAGCTCTCGCCCGCGAGACTTGAAGTTATTCTACTGAAATGATACAGTAGTACACTGGCTGTCCGCCTTCATTGATCTCAACGTCGCAGTCAGGATACTCTTCCGACAGGCTCTGGGAAAGCTCTCCTGCCTCCTCTTCGGAGAAATTTTCGCCGTAATATACACTGATAAGTTCAGAATCCTCACTTACCATGCTTGCCACAGATTTTCTGGCGACTTTCATGATATTGCTTCCCGCACAGATGATTCCCTTATCTCCGACAGCCATTATATCACCCTTATGGATCTCGATATCGTCAATAACGGTATCCCGTATAGAATAGGTGATCTGACTGGTTTTTACCGTACCGATCATTTCCTTCATGGTGCTCTCATTGTTTTCCGCGGAATCATCAGGGTTAAAATTGATCATTGCAGTTATACCCTGTGGTACTGTTTTCGTAGGAATAACAATGATATTTTTGTCCTCTGTCAGATCCCGTGCCTGATTAGCCGCGAGAATGATATTTCCGTTATTCGGGAATACAAAAATGTTATTCGCGTTGATCAGACGTATCGCAGCCAGAAAATCATCCGTACTCGGATTCATGGTCTGGCCGCCGGAGATCACATAATCCGTCTCAAGACCTGCATAGATTTCTTTAAATCCGTTTCCTGCACAGACTGCAATGAATCCGAAATTCTTCCGGGGTCCCGACTGATCTATGAGAAGCGACGGATCCTGGGCAGGATCATTTTCTCCGGATACAGATTCTTTATCAAGGTTTTCAGCTTCTTTTATGAGCGCTTCTTCATGATCGAACAATACGTTTTCAATATGTACCTTCATGAGCTGACCGAGTTTTTCGGATCTTCTGATAAGATCTCCTATCTTATCGGTCCTGGTCTGTACCTTAAGCATATTGTCAGATGAAACCAGAAGGACGTCTTCGCCGTTTACGATCATAAATTCTCTCAGCGCGTTGAGCTCCTTATCTGAAGGAGTTTTCTCAAGCTTGACGATAAAGCTTACATTATATGTGAAATGAATCTTCTTTTCTTCCTTCCCCTCATTTCCGGCATCTTCACTTGCGGAACCGAAAGCTACCGGTTTTCCGATAAGATCCAGATATGCGCCTTCCAGAACGGCCATAAGACCCTTACCGCCGGAATCCACAACGCCCGCCTCTTTCAGTACGGGAAGCATTTCCGGGGTCTTTTCCAGAACTTCATTGCCGTACAGTATAGCCTGATGAATGATCTCTTCCATCGTTATACCATCTTTTTCTGAAAGTTCCCGGATTTTTTCAGCAACTCCTTTGGCTACGGTCAGGATAGTTCCCTCTTTCGGTTTCATGACTGCCTTATACGCCGTCTCCACAGCTCTGTCGGCAGCATCCGCCATCAGTGCGATGTCTATCGCTTCTTTCCCTTTAAGGGTTTTGGTAAATCCTCTGAAAAGCTGTGACAGAATAACGCCTGAGTTTCCTCTGGCTCCCCGTAAAGAACCGCCTGAAATAGCTTTTGAAAGAGTTTTAATGTTCATTTCATCCAGATTCATGACCGCATCCGCAGCGGACATGATGGTCATAGTCATATTTGTACCCGTATCTCCATCCGGAACAGGAAATACGTTCAATTCATTGATCAGCTCTTTATGTGCGTCCAGATTTGCTGCGCCGGAAAGAAACATTGTAGATATCTTTGCGGCATCTAACATTATTGAAGACAAATTAATTTCCTCCTGTAATTCAGTAAATCACGCGAAAATCATCGACGTAAACTCTGATTGATCTGAGTTCCATTTCCTGAAAAAACTCTCTTATTCATATTCCGTAATCTTCAGATGCTGAGTGAGCGTATCAAAATGCTCTTCTTACAGAATATTCTTTTATATAACCTGATCGATGTGGTATGCTGGCAGCAGACATCAATCGATAATTAGTATAACCGATTTTTTCTAAAAAAGAAATATAATTTTTAAATGTCAGGTGTTTTTACTTGCAAAATAAAAATTAATCTGTTATGATGTCAATGTTGCGAGCCTATAGGTTGGCATTATAACGTAATTTAGTCAGGAGGTGTAGTCGTGGCAAAATGTGCAGTGTGCGGTAAAGGTGTTCACTTCGGTAACAACGTTAGCCATTCTCACAGAAGATCTAATCATATTTGGAAACCGAACGTAAAATCTGTACGCGTTAAAACAGAGTGCGGAAACGCAAAGAGAATGTACGTATGTACTTCCTGCTTGAGAAGCGGCAAAGTTGAGCGTGCATAATAGAACTATCTCTAAATAAGAAACCGTTGTAAGAGCGATATGGTCGCTGCTGCAACGGTTTTTCTGTTTTTAAAGGGCTGTCCTGCGGCGGGCAGCCCTTTCCCTGTATGATCATATGTGTGAACGAAAGAAAATCACTCGTTCTCTTCTTTATTTTCATTTTTTACTTTTTCCGCTGCTTCATTGACTGCATCCTGAGATGCGAAAGCTTCGTCCCTGGACGGCGTTCCCCTGAATTTATTAACGATCTCAGGCGCCAGATCTATTATCTTTGAAACAGCGTCTACATTTTTCAGAGAGATTATACGGCTTGTCCCGTCCGGAAAGATCTGCAGCATGGCAGTTGCTTTCATGGTAGCCCCCATTCCGCCGCCGCCGTTATTCTTTTT
>OCVV011231321.1_pt1 | contig 14374 bp, 9 predicted proteins | sample 1539721 | NCBI WGS metagenome assembly OCVV01 (sample SAMN02144230, study PRJEB22623) | gut metagenome | biome: sheep rumen | host: Ovis aries | place: New Zealand
TAAGAGAGGGGAGAGAATGAGCGACCGCAGGGAGCGATCTTTCCCCTCTCTTGTGGTTCTCTCTCAGAAATTGCGCCCCGCGCCCAGTGATAATAAACGATAGAACAAAGGATACAGAGAGAATGACAAATACCCCAACCTCTTTGTAAATGCAAAAATGAAAATGATAATCATTTCAAGATTTCAAGATTTCAAGGTTTCAAACCGATTTTACTTGACTATCAGAGAGAATTCATGTATAATAATATAAATAGAAGATACATAGGCAGAACATATGTTTTGAAAAGGCAGGTGTATCAACATGAACCGTCCCCCAATCCCCTATCCGCATATGCTCCACGGCTGCGATTATAACCCGGAGCAATGGCTGAACCGCCCCGATATCCTCCGGCAGGATATCGAACAGATGAAAGAGGCACGCATCAACTGTGTCTCGGTCGGTATTTTTGCATGGACAGCGCTGGAACCCGCCGAGGGTGACTATCATCTGGACTGGCTGGCTGAGATCATCGACAATCTCTATGCGAACGGCATCTATACCGTTCTCGCAACGCCCTCCGGCGCGAAGCCCGCGTGGATGGCGCACAAATATCCGGAGATCCGCCGGGTCAGCGCGGAGCGTGTCCGCGATTTGCAGGGCGGCCGGCATAATCACTGCTACACCTCCCCTGTCTACCGCGAAAAGACCCGCGCAATCAACGAACAGCTCGCGAAACGGTTTGCGCATCATCCCGGCGTCATTCTCTGGCATGTGAGCAACGAAATTCAGGGAGAGTGTCACTGCCCGCTTTGTCAGGATGCATTCCGGAACTGGCTGAAGGCGCGCTACGGTACGCTTGATGCGCTGAATCAGGCGTGGTGGACGGCATTCTGGTCGCATACCTATACCGCATGGGAGCAGATCGAATCCCCCTCCCCGATCGGCGAAACAAACGTTCACGGCCTGAACCTCGACTGGAAGCGCTTCTGTACGGCGCAGACCCGCAGCTTCTTTGAGAATGAGATCGCGCCGCTGAAAGCCGAAAATCCCGAGATTCCCGTCACCATGAACCTCATGGGCTTCTATGACGGCATCAACTACTGGGAAATGGCGAAGTCCCTCGATGTTGTGTCGTGGGACAGCTACCCGACATGGCACTCCAATCAGGACGGCGACGAAACCTACAATGCGTTCTGGGCAGATGCGTTTTCCGACATCTGCCGTTCGATGCTCGGCAAGCCGTTCCTGCTCATGGAAAATACCCCCTCGCAGACCAACTGGCACGGTGTCTGCCGCCCGAAAACATGGGGCTTCCACCGACTGACCGCGATCGACAACCTCGCACACGGCGCCGACAGCATCCAGTATTTCCAGTGGCGCCAGAGCCGGGGCTGCTCCGAGAAATTCCACGGCGCAGTCATGACCCACGCCAACCGCACGGATACCCGTGTCTTTCAGGAGGTGCGCGGCGTCGGCGGGATGCTCGAAAAGCTCGACCGCCTGCGGGGTGCAAGAACCGAATCCAAGGTCGCACTGCTCTACGATATCGAGAGCCACTGGGCGGTCAATGACGCAAAAGGGCCGCGCAATGAGGGCATCGGCGACAATGATCTGATGCTCCGGTTCTATCTGCAATTCTGGAAGGCCGGCATCCCGGTCGATATTCTCAATCCGGAGCAGGATTATTCCGGCTATACGCTGGTCTGCGCACCGATGCTGTATATGCTCTCCGGGGCAGCCGCAGAGCGCCTGCTGAGCTATGTCAAATCCGGCGGAACGCTCGTCATGACCATGCATTCGGGCATAGTCGATGAACATGATCTCTGCTATCTGGGCGATACGCCTGCCTGCGGACTGGCGGAGGCGGCGGGCATCCGTTTCCTTGAAATCGACCCGCTGTACGACGGGCAGTATGAAACGGTGCAGATCGTGAAGGCGCCGTTCCCGCTTGCGGAAAGCTACCGCTGTGAGCGGCTCTGCGGACGCGCTGCGGCAGAGGGCGCGGAGGTGCTCGGTGTCTATGAGACTGACAATCCCTGCATGCCGGACAATATCCCCTGTCTCACCCGCCGTGCATTCGGACGCGGCATGATCTACTATACCGGCGCGTTCATGGAGGATCGGTTCTACTCCGATTTTCTGCTGTCTCTGGCGGAAAAGCTGGAGATCGCTCCGGCACTCGACACGACCCTCCCGCACGGTGTCGTGACGGCATCGCGCCGTGCAAAGGACGGCACCGAGTTTTTCTTTGTGATGAACTGGACACGCGAACAGAAGGCCGTGAACCTGCCGTTTGCACTGAAGGATTATGAGAGCGGCAAGGTCTATCAGAGCAAGCTGCCGCTCGCACCCTACGGGGCGAAAATTCTGATCCGAACGCTCTGATACGGGGGAATCCCGCGAAAACAAACGGAATGGAGGATATCAGGACATGATCACCTATATCGAATCCGCAAGACAATTTCATCTGAATACCGCACACACCAGCTATGTACTCGCAGTTGCCGACGAGGGCTATCTGGCACATGTCTACTGGGGGCCCAAGCTCGAGCCGCAGGATCTCACTGACCTGCTCCGGCTGGATGAGCCGCCCTTTGTCCCCTCTGCAAACAACCGCGAGCGTGCCAGCTTTCTCGATACCACGCCGTTTGAATATCCCTGCGGCTTTACCGGCGACTACCGCGAGCATGCCTTCGGCATCGAAACGACCGGCGGCTTCCGCGCCTGTGACCTGCGCTATGTCCGCTTCCGTATTTTCAGCGGCAAGCAGGATCCGGAGGGGCTGCCGCATACGGTCGGCGAGGGCGCGGAAACGCTGATGATCACCATGACCGATGCACCGACCGGCATCACCGTTCTGCTGTATTACACGATCTACCGCGATTCGGATGCGGTCATCCGGCGCGTGGCCGTCCGCAATGACGGCGAAAAGCCTGTGCTGCTGAACCGCGTGCTCTCAGCCTCCGTCGATCTCGACGACGACCGCTTTGAGATGATCTCGCTCTACGGCTCGTGGGCGCGGGAGCGTCAGCTTGACCGTCAGCCCCTGCGGCACGGAAAACAGCGCATTGACAGCCTGCGCGGGGAATCCTCGCACCAGTACAGCCCGTTTTTTGCACTGGTCAATCCGCAGACGACCGAGGAAAGCGGCAATGCCTACGGCTTTACGCTGATCTATTCGGGCAATTTTATGCTTCAGGCGGAGCTCACGCAGCATTGCCAGACCAGAGCCCAGATCGGCATTCAGCCGGAGGATTTTGTCTGGGAGCTGCGCCCCGGCGCGTATTTCGATTCGCCGGAGGCTGTGATGGTCTACAGTGCAGAGGGGCTCGGGGGCATGTCCCGCACCTTCCACAAGCTGTTTTACAATCACCTGATCCGCAGCAAGTGGCGCGATCAGGAGCGCCCGGTCCTCATCAATAACTGGGAAGCAACCTATTTCAACTTTGATCTTGCCAAATTGCAGGGCATTGCGCAGGAGGCCGCCCGCCTCGGCATTGAGCTCTTTGTGCTGGATGACGGCTGGTTCGGCAGACGCGACAGCGATAACTGCTCGCTCGGCGACTGGATCCCCGATCAGCGGAAGCTCCCCGGCGGCCTGAAGCCCCTGACCGATACCGTCACCGGCCTTGGCATGAAGTTCGGGCTGTGGTTTGAGCCGGAGATGATCTCGCCGGACAGCGACCTGTTCCGTGCGCATCCGGATTACGCGATCCAGATTCCCGGCCGCCCGCTGACGCAGTCCCGCGCACAGTATGTGCTGGACTACAGCCGCGAGGAGGTGCGCGAGGCGGTCTGGGCGCAGATGCAGGCCGTGCTCGATTCCGTTCCTGTCTCGTATATCAAGTGGGATATGAACCGGCAGATCACGGAGCCCGGCTCGGCCATGCTGCCGCCGCACCGCCAGAAGGAGCTCTGGCACCGCTATGTGCTCGGTGTATATGCGCTGATGGAGCGGCTCGTCACCGAATATCCCGATATTCTGCTCGAAACCTGTTCCGGCGGCGGCGCCCGCTTTGATGCGGGAATGCTCTACTATTCGCCGCAGATCTGGAGCAGCGACAATACCGACGCCAGAGAGCGGCTGCGCATTCAGTACGGCGCCTCGATGTTCATGCCGCCGTCTGCGATGGGCGCGCATGTCAGCGTGTGCCCGAATCATGCGACCGGCCGCGATACCCCCTTTGAGACACGCGCCCATGTCGCGATGAACGGCACCTTTGGCTATGAGCTGGACGTCACGCAGCTTACCGATGAGGAAAAGGCACAGATCCCCGAGCAGATCCGCCGGTATCACAGCATCAGCGGGCTTGTCCGCGAGGGTGCGCTCTACCGCCTCGGCGACCCGTACCGGCTGAGCGCCTGCGCTGCACAGACCCATTCCGGCTGGGATGCGTGGATGTATGTTTCTGAGCAAAAGGACAGGGCGCTGCTGACCTATGTGCAGATCACCGCAGAGGCGAATATGCGCTCACGGCGGGTTGTCCTTTCGGGACTTGACGAAAATGCAGTCTACCATTATAATATAGACGGAACGGATTATCAGAAAACCGGTGCATATCTGATGCACTGCGGCGTGCTGTTCCGCAATCTCTGGGGCGATATGCAGAGCGAACAGGTGCTGTTCACGGCCGTCACAGAATAAAAGCAGCACCGCACAAAGCCCGTCTGACGGCTTGGCGGCGGTGCAGAAACCCGATCACGGGCAACAAACAGAAAATCGCCCGGATTTCGACAGAAACCGGCGCAGATGCGTCAGTTTCACATAACACGGAGGCAACATAACAACATTGACAAATCCAAAACGAAAACTCAAGATCACACTGATCGCGTGGGCAATCCTGATCGCTCTGGGTATCGTGCTTGCTCTGCTTTTTCAGAACGGCGTGCTTTGGTTCAATATGCCCTCGAAGCGGAAATATCCCGTGCGCGGCGTCGATGCCTCGCATTATCAGGGGCAGATCAACTGGAACACGATCGCGCAGCAGGACATCACCTTCGCTTTCCTGAAGGCAACCGAGGGCTCCGGCACGGTCGATGACTGCTTTCAGGAAAACTGGAAGAATGCCCGTGCTGCCGGACTGTATGTCGGCGCATACCATTTCTTCAGCTTCGACAGTTCCGCTTCGACACAGGCCGATAATTTCTGCGGGACCGTGCCGGTCGAGGAGGATGCGCTCCCGCCTGTGATCGACCTGGAATATTACCGCAGGGAGAATCTCCCGGACGCAAATGCTGTGCGCGAGAGCCTGCGGGTGCTCGTGACGCGCCTGCGCAATACCTACGGCAAAACGCCGATCATCTACACGACGAATGCCTGCCGGGAGAAATACCTGAAGGACGCGGACTTCACCTACACGCTCTGGATCCGCAGCATTTTTGACAGTCCGCCGGACGGTCTGACGCCGGAATGGACATTCTGGCAGTATAACCCGCACGGCGTGCTGGACGGCTATCACGGTGAAGAATCGTGCATCGACCTCAATGTCTACCGCGGCAGCATGGAGGAATTCCGCGCATTTGCGAAGAAACGCATTACCGATGACGAATGAGTACAGAACAGGGAAAGGAGGCCGTTCACCGCTATGCGTGTGATAACCGGAACCGCCAGAGGGCGCAGACTGATGACGCCCGAGGGGCTTGATACCAGACCGACGACCGATAAGGTCAAGGAGGCGGTCTGCTCCTCGCTCCAATTCGACTTCCCCGGCGCGTCCGTGCTGGATCTGTTTGCAGGCAGCGGACAAATGGGCATCGAGGCACTGAGCAGAGGCGCGGCACATGCCGTCTTTACCGACAGCGACAAGCGCGCACTGGGCTGCATCCGGCAGAATGTCCGGAACTGCGGCTTCTCGGAGATCGCTGAGATCATGCAGAGCGATGCGCTGAGCTACCTTCAGCGGACAAGCCTGCGCTTTGATATCGCATTTCTCGACCCGCCCTACCGCAAGGGGATCTTACAGGCCGTTTTGCCGGTTCTTGCCGAAAAAATGCAGAAAAACGGCGTGATTGTCTGCGAACATGAGCCGGAATGCAATTTACCGCAAACAATTCTTGATTTCCACTTGCAAAAGCAGAAGAAATATGGTAAAATAGTAATAAGTATGTATCGGCAGGAACCGGAGGAATAACCGACCGTCCTGTCCGTGCGGAAACCAGACAGCAGAAAGGATCGTTTTTATGCCGGATAATAAACAGCGCCGCGTTGCGGTATGCCCGGGCAGCTTTGACCCGGTGACCTTCGGGCATCTTGATATCATCAGCAGAGCCTCAAAGCTCTTTGATAAGGTCATTGTGCTGGTCTCCGCGAATCTCGAAAAGCATCCGTCCTTTACCCTCACCGAGCGGCTTCTGATGATCGAAAAGGTCACAAAGCATTTTCATAATATCGTCATTGATATTCTGGAGGATGAGCTGCTCGCGGATTATGTCCGCAGAGTCAATGCCGACGCAATCGTCAAGGGTCTGCGTGCAGTGACGGACTTTGAATATGAATTTCAGATGGCGCTGGGAAACCGCAAGCTCTGCCCCGAGGCGGAAACGGTCTTCCTGACGACCGCCGCTGAAAATATGTACCTCAGCTCCAGCATCGTAAAGCAGATCGCCGCGCTCGGCGGTGATATCTCCAGCTTCGTGCCGGCCGAGATCGAGCCGGTCATCAGGGAGCGGCTTCGCAGAAAGACTGAAAAGCCCGCCGTCGGTGCAGCGGAAACCAGAAAGCTGATTCAAGAGGTGCAGCAATTTGCCAATTCAATCGGAAAGGATGAAACATAAATGAGCGTATTTGATGTACTCGATGAAATGGATGACCTGCTTGACAATGCCAAAGCATTTCCGCTTGCCGCGCATAAGATCGTCATTGACGGCGACCGCCTGCGGGAGCTGGTCAACGACATCCGCCTTGCGATGCCCAAGGAGATGAAGCGTGCCCAGACGATCGACTATGACTGCGACCGCATCATGAAGGAAGCACAGTCAAACGCGGAAAGCATCATCCGCGGCGCAGAGGAGCGCGCAAAAACGCTTGTCTCGGAGGATACCATTACCGAGGAGGCCAAGAAGCGTGCGCATGAGATCCTCGCAAAAACAAAGTCAAAGTGTGAGGACACCAAGGACGCGACCGCTGCCTATGTGCTGCAATCGCTGACCGCGACCGAAGCAAGACTCAATGAGCTGCTCAATGAGATTCGCCGGGAGCGGGGAAATTGGGAAAAATAAACGCAAAGCGCGAATACAGGCTTCTGACGCTGCTGTTTCTGCTCCTGACGTTGCTGTGGATGTACATCATCTACCGGTTTTCCGCCGCTGATGCCGCGGATTCAGGGGCTATGAGCGGAAAGCTGCTGAAAAAGGTGCTTGCACTGGTCGTGCCGGGCTGGGACAGGAAAACCGTTCAGGAACAGCGGCTTGTCATCGGCAAGGTACACAAGCTGTTCCGGAAATGCGGCCATTTTTCGGAATATCTGGTGCTGGGGTTCTTTCTGTCCGTGACAATGGCGCTGCTTATGCCGCTGCTCCCGAAGAAAATGCGGAGGCTGCAAAGGCATCATCCGTTTGTCAGCGTCATCGTACCGGCAGCTCTGGCGTTTCTCTACGCCTGCTCGGATGAGTTCCATCAGCGGTTTGTCGCAGGGAGAAGCGGAGAGTTCCGTGATGTGATGATCGACTTTTCCGGCGCATGCATCGGAATCCTGATCGCACTGCCGATCTGCCGGTATATCCGGCGCAAACAGGACGAGCGCCGCCGCAAGATCCTCGAAAAACGGCGCAGACACAGAAAAAATTACCCTGTTCCCGCCGGGAGCCGGGTGCGTGAGAAATGAAGGATCCCCGTATACTCAGCGATGAGTGTACGGGGATCCTTTTGATTGATCCGGCAATGCAAAAAAATTAGAAAAGTATGAATTTTTTTTTGAGATTTTGTGTGAGGATGAGGGGCGCAGCTCCGTATTAGATAGTGGAGGAGGTTCCCCTGCTTTGCGTTTATCGCTTTACTGCGGTATGTTTTCCGGCAGGATTTGCAGTTCTTTCGGGAATTTTGTCAGGTTGACTGCGGCTTTCCCGGAAATCACCAGCATATCCTCGATCCGGACGCCGAACTTTCCCGGCATGTAAATTCCGGGCTCGTCAGTCATGACAATTCCGTCACAAAGGACATCCTCACAGCGCGGTGCCGCAACCGGCATTTCGTGGATCTCCAAGCCGACCGAGTGACCGAGCGCGTGGGTGAAGCAGTCTCCGTAGCCGGCATCTTCAATGACCTTTGCAGCGGCAAAATGCAATTCGTTGCAGAGCCGTCCGGCAGATGCCGCCTCCTGTGCAGCCTTCTGCGCGGAGAGCACAGTTTCATAGACTTTCCGCATTTCGCCCGTTGCGCTGCCGTAAGCGACCGTTCGGGTCATGTCGGAGTGATATCCGTGATAGACCGCACCGAAATCGGCAAGTACGAAGTCCCCGCTCCGGAGCTTTCGGTCTCCCGGTACACCGTGCGGACGGCTGGTGCTCTCGCCGAAAAGCAGGATCGTATCAAAGGAAGGCTTCTCGCTGCCAAGCAGTGCCATGTAATAATTCAGGCGCGCAGCCGCTTCCCGCTCGGTCATGCCGGTGTAAAGCTCGGGCAGCAGACGCGCAAGTGCCTGTTCGGCGATGCGCTGTGCAGTAACGATATCAGCAATCTCCTCCTCGGATTTGCGGGCGCGGAGTGCAAGGATCGACCGGCCGATCGGATGAAAGCTGCACGGCAGCTTTTCGCGGATAAACGCGAACTGATCGACTGTCAGGACATCGTCCTCGTACATCAGCTCCTTGACCTCGTATTCTTCCAGCAGTGCGCGGAGATAATCGTACAGGCCGGAGGTGTTGGTTCGGGTGACAACCCGGAAGCCGCGCGGACAAAGCTCGGCCTCGGCGGCCTCGGTATAGCGGCCGTCCGTTACAAAGACCGCAGAGCCGTCCGCGAGCACGAGGCATTGTCCCTCCAGTGCAGTTGCCTTCAGCGCGTACATCAGATTGACCTCACCGGTCAGCAGCATCGCATCAGCTTTGGCGCTGCGTATGATCTCTGCCAGAGCGGCGATTCTGTTCATGTGGATCCCGTCCTTTCATATCAGGTTCTGTTCCAGTGTATCATAAACGGCGGGATTTGTCAAGCAGCGGTTTGGCTGCGATCGGATTGACGGAGGTTGAATAAAATGTTAAACTATCACAATATATAGTGCAAAAGTGGTTCCGGAACGGAAGATGATGCGTTACAATTCCCTGCTGCGATATTGTAATGTGCGTTATACAGGGGGGAGCAGATATGCACTCCCCTGCCGCCGGAAAACGGTTTTCCCGCCGTACAAGCGGGCTAAAAATATACAGGGAGTAGTATTCCTTAAAGGTCAATGCACACTCCCCCGCTAGGAATAAAAATTGGCCGCTCAGGCGGAAAATTATCAAAAATTTGAGTTTGGGAATCGATTTTGCCCTTTGCGTTAAGGCTGATTCGTCAAAGTGTGCAAAACAAGGACGTCTGTATTGTACCAAATGTAGAAAATGAGGAAATCTGTCAAATAGTACGGAAAAACGCTTGACTTTTTCTTTAATTTTGATATAATTATAAAATAAGCAGGGTATACCCGGGGACGCCGGGATTAGATTCTGCCTAAAGAAAGGAAGTAGGGAATGATGGGTAAATATTTGACAAAAGGGCCGGCGCCGTAAGACACCGGGCAGATAATCCCCCTGCATGCAGATCGGATGCGGCTGCGGGGGCGGACCGCTTTGAGCGGGAGGCATCCGCTTCTAAGTTATCAGCAAGCTTTCCGTGCGGCTGGGCCGAGGACTGTTGCAGTATACTATTATATACATATAATGTACCAGGTATAATGTGTACTGAAACGTGTACCGATCGGCAGTGTGTGCCGGCTGTGCAAAAGTAGCTGAGGAAATGATATTCCGAAAAAATTTGACAGAAAGGAAGGTGCTTTTATGAGCAAAGGTTGGGGAAAACGCTTTGCAAGCGGCATGCTCGCTGCGGCAACGGCGTTCTCTTATCTGCTGCCGTTCAGTGCGATTGATGCGGCTGCCGCGGAGTATGACAGTATGCGCGTGTCATTCAATGTTTTCGACAGTAACAAAGAGCGTTCTTATATTCAAAACGGAACGGACTTGAATTACTACATGCTTGCTACGCTGAAGGATGACAACGGCGAAGCTGCATGGGCGTTGAAGAAAATCACGCCTGACAAAGGCAACAAGGAGCCGATAACTAACTCCTATTGGGATAACAACCTTGGTCAGATGGTTACTGAAGTCGTAGGCTACAAGTATTATGAAGAAGAAGTCACGTTTGATGAGTTCTATCTGACGGGCGAGACCGGCTCTGACACGACGAGTATTGCTGCAACCACGAAGATTGATCCAACACCGGACAGCGCTTCAAATTGGCAAGTGCGTGTGTATAGCAGCAGCAAGGACAACATCAAAACTTATGCTGACCTGATGAATGCGAAAGACGCCGGCGTAGCGACGGACGATCATCCGCTGATGTATCGTTACCTGAAGGATGGTGAAGAAGACTGGGATCCTCCGCAGATCGACGGAAATCTTTACAATGTTAATCTGCTTCAGCATACATTCAATTATGTTTTGAATGTAGTTGTTGAGGATGATGTTACGTTTCCTGAGGGGTTTGATATCTACGCTGTTCTGACAGCAGACCATCTGACGACTCAGGATACTTATTTCCTCGTTAAACTGACGAAGGATGCATCCGGTTCATACACTGTTCAGGATGTCACAGAGTCCCACTGGGTGACGAATAACGGTACAAGTTCAGCGGGAAGAGCTGGCGGAAGCGAAGCGTTTGATATCGCGTTTTGCCAGGCAAAGGCCGGCACAGGACTTGGAGATGTTATCAAGTTTGATCAAAATAGCACAGTCAAAATTTTGAGCGAACAGTCTAAGGCTGGTATCACGTATATTGCAAGTCCCCTTGTGCGAACAGATGAGGACGACAATACGTCGACACTGTCTCAAACGATCACGCTGAAGAAAGCGGATCCGACCGGTGGAAAGAAGTATGATGCGGCGTCGATTCTTGGCGATTCCATTGATCTTGGTGTGCTTGCGAATGTGTGGAAACGCGAGGACCATTCGCAGACTTCTTTTGCTGTGAATCGGTATGATGTCACAAACTCTGGCGCAAAAGTTGAGCCGAATGAGAATTTTGACCAAAAAACTAGTTCTTTGGAAGAATCGGATGCCGGCAGAGTGATTGTCGCATATATGGGTGAGGTCGGTTCGGATCCGACAACCGATTTTACAGTGTATAATGCGGATAATCCTGCTGTTAGCAATGATAATCAATCAGTCAGAATCGGTGGAACCGGAAAGCTGACAGTTATCACGGATGAATTCTATTCCAATGATGATTCAACACGTAATAACAGTCTTATTACCATGGATACCCGGTATAGTTCTGAACAGATTAACAGCATGTTCATTGAGCCTGCAATCGCACGAGTTCAGTATATATCGGATGACTTGGCGGCTCAGCCGGCAAATACTTCAATTATTGCTTTAGGAAATGGTAAATACGAAGTAGATACAACCGGTTTTGATGACAATGCAACGATTTATGTTGATGCTGATTCGATAGCGGATGGCTTTTCGTCTGGTGGAGTTGAGTTTAAAAAGAAATTCGGTCAGACAATCGTAATGAACTACAAAACGTCATCATCTGTAAGTATTAATACATGTAAAGTAACAACAGTTGGTGAAGACGGAAAGGAAATTAACTCAATCTCCTCGGATAATGGCGACTATGCGATATCCAATGATTACATGAACGAGAAGATCGTATGGAATATCAATAAGGCGAAAGAGATTACGCTTGATACAGCCAGCGGTATTTTCTTGGTTCGTGATCCGAAATCTAAGACAAATGAAAAATCTGGCTATTGTCAGGGATGGATGCATACTGCCGGCTACTTCAGGAATGGGGCTGAGTGGCATAATCGCTACTACAAGAACGCGAGCGGCGGTACAGTATTCATCAGCAAGGCAGACATCACCGGCGATAAGGAAATCCCGGGTGCGAAGATCAGATTGCTGAACGATGCACTCACTGCAGAACAGTGGAGAGGGATCGCAGCACTGACAGCCAACCAGTCCGCAGGACTTACCCCGCTGGACAATGGCGTAGAGTGGACCTCTGACGGCGCACCGTTGGTGATCTACGGCCTCCCGGACGGCAACTACACCCTTTCTGAAACGGGTGACGATTTCCAGTACGGGAACAAGACATATCATGTCATTGACAGTACAGTTTCGTTTGACATCGTGAACGGTAAGCTGGATACAGAGAGCATTACCGGCGCGTCGGAGTCAACCAATGATCTTGCGGAGGAAGGCTACTACTATTATGATAGTAAGCTCCGCACCTTCAAGGTCTGCGATGCATACAGCTTAGATGGCTTTGAAGTAAGAAAGGTTGAGAAAGACGACCCGAATAATACGATTGAGGAAAGTAATCCGGCGACATTTATACTTCTCAGAAAGAAGACCGAAGGCACTCAGATCTCATTCGATAATCTGAAGATCAACGGGCAGACACCTGCTGAGGATGCAATCCAGGATGGCTCAATTGATGTGACAGATAGGTGGGGTAATGTAATTTCTTCTACTCCGACTGAAGAAGTAACATTGACAAGCAATTGCTTCAGCATTGAGGGTTTGGATGATACAGGCACGGACGATTATTATTACCTGTATGAAAGCGAACCGCCTGCGGGTTACGTCAGAATGTCAAATCCGGCGCTTCGTGTTGCGCTTGAGGTGAAAGACGGAAAGATCACGAACTTCATCCCGGCTACCTATCTATATGGAATTGAAACAGGCCGGGAAAATCAGCGTAAGATCAGAAATGCGGTAACCCTGAGAGAAGACGGCATGCTGATCGCTCTCAAGAATGAGGTTGCTACAGACCTGAGTATCCAGCTTGACAAATTTGATCTGACAGAAAAGAATCAGCGCCTGGAAGGTGCAACCTTTACGCTGACACCGAATGATGATGAAGCTTTGTTTGATGTTGAAAAGGTCGTTGCACAAGAGGAAAATGTGCCTGCGACACAACCCGCACAGTCTGAAACGGAGCTGACATTCACCACACAGGGAAAAGGCGTAATCACGATCAAAGGTCTGAAATCAGGAAGCTACACCCTTTCTGAGGTCACGCCTCCCGGCGATTACAGCAAGATCAAGGGCGATCTTGTGATCACAGTCGGCGTAACCATGGTAAGTCAGTGGAACGGTACTAGAGTCAAGACAAGTACGATTTCAACTGATGATGAGAGTACTGCGAATACGTCTGATGAGACAGGCAGAGGTTACTATACTGTAGTCGATAATGCTGTTGGACTGGATGGGAAATATCCCGAGGACAGCATGAACAAGATCGTAGTCTATGATGGCGTGGAGCATGAAGTCAATGTCAAGAAGACAGATATTACAGGCGAACAGGAGCTTGCCGGAGCGGAGCTTTCTGTATTAAAGCTGGCTTCAAACGGTATTGATGAAATTCTCCTTGAACAATGGACTTCTACCGGCGATGAGAAACCGTATACGTTCACTCTGCCCGCCGGTAAAGGGTATATCCTGAGAGAAACCACGTCCCCCGATGGCTATAAGCTGATCACTACTGATATTATTTTCAGTGTTGCTGATGACGGTAAGGTCAGTTCAACTACTGACTGTATGACAACAACTGAGGATGGAACGGAAATTATCCTTGTAAAAGATGCCCCGTCTGAAGTGAACATCAGCAAGCGTGACATTGAAGCAGAGGGACATCCGACAGTTGAAGGTGCTACGATCGAGATTGAACTGCTTGAATCCACCAAAACGCAGGACGCTAAGTTGGCCGAAGTGGTTGATGGTAACAAAATCACTAAGGTAACGATTGCAAATGCGCTGGAACGCAGTGAAGACGTTACAGAAAGCAAAGTCACCTTCAAGACCACTACAACAGATGTTGTGATTAAAGGACTCCCGGATGGTATTTACTCCATGAAGGAGTCTGGAGACACTACATTCAAAGTCGGTGATCGGACATATACCATTTTGAGATCAACGGTATATTTCGAAGTGACAAATGGACATGTCAAGAGAGTCTCAACAACACAGGATGCTGAAACAACCGATATTCCTGTGCTGGAAGATGATTCTACGGAACCGGGCTACTATACCGATGCGAACAATACACTGATTGTCGCTGATGGAACAGCAACTGAGGAAAAAACCGGCAATCTGAAGATCACGAAGACGATCGACGGAGCAAACGTGACGGAAGATGATCTGACGAATCTGAAGTTCACGGTGGAGACACCGGATCATCAGTATCTGAAGGCA
>OCVV011353814.1_pt1 | contig 14371 bp, 11 predicted proteins | sample 1539721 | NCBI WGS metagenome assembly OCVV01 (sample SAMN02144230, study PRJEB22623) | gut metagenome | biome: sheep rumen | host: Ovis aries | place: New Zealand
GAGGAGAAAACTGACCATTTTCCTTTTTTGAAAAACAGTAAAAAGTTCCTACAGAGGAAATGGCAGAATTATTATTTTTGACAAAATGACTCTGAAATAAAGGCTCTGTGGTATATGTACAAGATTGGATTTGACAACGACGCTTATTTGAAAACGCAATCCGAAAAGATTGCTGAACGCATCGCAAAATTTGGCGGAAAGCTTTATCTAGAATTTGGCGGAAAGCTCTTCGACGACTTCCACGCTTCCCGCGTTCTTCCGGGCTTTGCCCCCGACAGCAAAATTCGCATGCTGACGAAGATGAAAGATAAAGCCGAAATCATCATCGCCATCAACGCAAACGATATCGAAAAGAACAAAGTTCGCGGTGATCTAGGCATCACTTACGACATGGACGTTCTTCGCCTGATCGACGCTTTCCGCGGATACGGCCTTTACGTAAGCAGCGTTGTGCTGACTCGTTTCGAAAATCAGCCAAGCGCCGTCGCTTACCAAAAAAAGCTCGAAGATCTCGGACTTCGCGTTTACCGCCACTATCCGATTGCAGGCTATCCGGCCAACATTCCTCTGATCGTGAGCGACGACGGCTACGGTAAAAACGAATTCGTGGAAACAACCCGAGAACTCGTCGTCGTCACCGCTCCAGGTCCAGGAAGTGGAAAAATGGCAGTCTGCCTTTCCCAACTTTATCACGAAAACAAGCACGGCGTAAAAGCTGGCTACGCAAAATTCGAAACATTCCCGATCTGGAATCTTCCGTTAAAGCACCCGGTGAACCTCGCATACGAAGCCGCAACAGCCGACTTGAACGACGTCAACATGATTGACCCGTTCCATCTTGAAGCTTACGGCAAGACGACGGTTAACTACAACCGTGACGTGGAAATTTTCCCGGTTTTGAACACGACATTCAAGCAGATTCTCGGCGAATCTCCGTACAAGTCTCCGACGGATATGGGCGTGAACATGGCAGGAAACTGCATCATCGACGATGCTGCCACATGCGCCGCTTCCAATGAAGAAATCATCCGCCGTTATTACAACACGCTTTGCCAGGTGCGCAAGGGTCAAGCAGACCAGGAACAGGTTTACAAGCTGAAGCTCGTCATGGAACAGGCGCACATCAAGCCGGAAGACCGCAAGGTCGCTGTCGCTGCGCTGAAGGAAGCCGAAGAAACGAACGGCCCGGCCGTCGCCATTGAACTGCAAGACGGTGCCATCGTGACAGGAAAAACGACTTCCCTGCTCGGAGCTTGCGCAAGCGCCCTCCTGAACGCCTTAAAGCATTTAGCCGGCATCCCGGACGAAGTCCGCTTGCTCTCCCCGATGGTCATCGAACCGATTCAGACCTTAAAAACGACACAGCTCCGTCATCAGAACCCGCGTCTGCACATGGACGAAGTCCTGATCGCGCTTTCCGTTTGCGCTCTTACCGATTACAACGCAAAGATCGCCTTGGAAAAGCTCTCCGAACTCGAACATTGTGAAGTCCATGCCAGCGTGATCCTTTCCCAGGTCGATGTTGACGTATTCCGCCGACTCCGCGTGAACCTCACCATGGAGCCAAAATATCAAACGTCCAAGCTGTACCACGAATAAGCATGGCGTTCTAAAAAATCAAAAGTTCGGTGCGGTTGCACCGAACTTTTTTTATTCCAATTCAACTGTCAGCTCTAAAGAGGCTTTGACTTCGACAGAATCCGCAATGACATTTTGCGAAGACCCGGCACTGAGAAGAATGCCATCATTATATTTTCCACGACGCGCACCCAAAACGGTCGTTCTGTAAAATGCCGATTCGTCGGTCAGCTTTTGAGTTTTTCCCACTTTCAAATCCAACGCGCTGGCAAAAAGGTTTGCCTTAGCAAGTGCCATTTCCCCCGTTTTTTGAATCACTCGAGCTTCTCGCAGTTCTTGATTTTTCAACAGCGGGGTTGTTCCATTACATTGCACATCGGAATCCGGAGCGAGCAAGTCAACAAGAGCGGTTGCAAGTTCTTTAGAATCCGACTTGACATTGATGTTTTGCAGGGCCTTATAGCCAACAAATTTTCTTTCACCCTGTTCAAAGTTCCATTCTTTCGTTAACGAAATCCGCTCCGCAGAAACATTCTTTTGAGGCACACCCAGCGAAAGAATTCGAGAAATCACCTCTGCACTTCTCTTATCGATTTTCTTATACAAAGCCTCTTTGTCCGCATCCACAAATTCAATTGAGAAAGAGCTCAGAAATTCATCGGCAATATATTTCTGGGATTCAGACGAGGTTACAGTCAAAAGTGCCTTCGCATCGCTTTCTTCCGAATTCGCAATCGCCATCGAAAGGAAAACATTCGCATTGATCGAAACCGAATCCGCCATATTGTATTTGGACGTTTCCACGTCTCCGTTCACTAGCAAAACTTTCCCGGCTTTTTCACCAACACTTTCTGCATAGCGATCCGCTTTAAACAAAGCCTTACGGCAAGCCTTTTTGACGACTTCCGCCTGCAAGGAATCGCCATTCTTTAAGGTCGACTTTGTCTGGTGGATTTCCACATCCGAAATCGTCGAAAGAAGATCGCTTAAGGAATCCGCCTCTTCTTTTTTCGAAACAGAAACCTTAAACTTCTGCACCGCTAAAAACTTTTTCGACTTTTCAAAATTCCAAGGCTTTTCAATTTTTAGGCTATTCTGCTCCACGTTTTCTGCCGAGATGCCCACCTGTTTTGCCGCCGCAAAGATCTGGTTCCGGCGGACTTCCATTTCCTTAAACAGCTTTTCCTTGTCTTTTCCATAAAGTTCTACGGCAAAATCAAGCAGATATTCGTTCGCCACAAAATTTTTACTTTCAAAGGCGGCCACATGAATCGATGCCGATTCCTCGTTTTCCGGTTCAATGACAAAAGAATTTCCCCTATGGCTATCGCCTTTTTGAAAAAGCAGAGCTGCACAGATAATTACAAGAACAATAATCGCGATTGTCGAAATTTTATTTCCCATACCGAAAACTCCTTATCAAAGAAAGGGCGTTCATTTTTTATAAACGCCCCCATCTCTTACAAATTAGAGATTTTTTTTTCGTGAAAATCACAAGAACTCGTTTTTTTTACTTTTTTTTGAGCTTCGTCGACTTCAGCGATTTTTCAGCCACTTTTCCACAACGGCATCATAGGGTTCAGCCTTGCCAAAGAACCAACCTTGAATCTGTTCGCAGCCGACTTCCTTCAAGAAATCCACCTGTTCCTGCGTTTCCACACCTTCACAAAGCGTGCGGACGCCAAGCTTTTTCGCCATCAGCACAATGGAAGTAATAATCGCCTTGGATTTTTCGTCAAAGTTCCGCATAAAGCTCATATCGATTTTGATTTCGTCAAATTCGAAATCGCGCAACGTTCCAAGCGAAGAATATCCACTACCGAAGTCATCCATCAGCACTTCAAAGCCCGATTCCCGGAACAGCTGAATTTCATTCCGCATTTTTTGCGGATCCGTCATCACGCAAGATTCCGTAATTTCCACCTTGAAATAGTTCAACGGAATCTGGTACTTGTTTAAAAGCTTCTTAATATCAATCCGAGGATTTCCAAGAACAAAGTCCATTCGGGAAAGATTAAACGAAGTCGGAACATCATTCAATCCCATTTCAAAAGACTTGCGGAAATCCTTAGCAAGTTCTTCCACCATAAAGATGTCAAGCTTATAGGTCAGTCCAAATTCTTCTAACACCGGAATAAAATCACCCGGAGAGATGAACCCGACTACAGGATCAATCCAGCGGGCAAGGACTTCAAAGCCAACCAGTTCACCGGTTGCAGTATTGACCTTTGGCTGATAATAAGCATGAATATGTCCAGACGCAATAGCCTTATCGATATTGAAAATGACAAAGTCTCGCATTTCCAAACTTTTCTTCATCGCCTGGTCAAAGTAGGTAAAGTGGGATTCAAAATCCCGATTCGAGTCGCAAGCTGTACGAGCACGGTCCGTGGCGAGGCTAGCAAAGCTCGAATCATCCGAATCATAGACATAGATACCGGCACGCACTTTCAAGGAAGTTCCGTTATTGCACTGTGCCATCATATCAAAAACGCGTTTTACGTTTTCTTCCACAAATTCATTTACGGTCGCAACATAAAAACGGTCTTCGCCAAATCGCGAGCAATAATTCTTGCCATAGACTTTCTTTAAAATTTCCGCAAAGGCGATCAAAAGTTCGTCACCTTCCTGGAGTCCAAAGCGCGTATTGTAATCCTTCATCCCATTCAGATTAAACGCAATCATCACCGGAGTCTTTCCGGACGTGCTGATTGGATTATCCGGAGATTCCAGAGTTTCGATAAAGTAAGACATGGTCGGCAAGCTTGTCAGCGTATCGTACTGCGATTCATACGCCGCAATAAAGGAATCGAGCATCATCTTTTCTTCATCGTTCTTGAAAAGTTTTCCATAGCCCGCTACATTCGCGAACACTCCCGACTTCGTCTTGACTCGGAACCCGGCACGGTGGGCAAATTTTTCCTTGTACATGCGGTCATCCGCCGTACTGAAAAGTTCTCCCAAAGGCGAACTGGGGAATTCCCGTTTTGTCGCATAGCCGCAAGAAACAGATAGCGATTCAACGCTTTTTCCTTTCCAGGAAGCGAACGCGTCTTTCATTTCCTGCTTGATTTTTTCGAGGATTTCTTCCGAGCATTTGAAAATGGCAAAGAATTCATCGCCACCGACCTTATAGACTTTTCCATATGGCTTGATCAGCTTCTGAATACAGTCCGCAGCCCCACGGATCAGTTCATCGCCAGCAGCATGTCCTAGAGAATCATTCGTTTCCTTCAAAACGTCAATATCCATGACGCCTATCACAAGATCCGGATCCAGACGTCTCTGCGAAATTTTACCGTAATCTTCATCAAAAGACAACCGGTTATTCAACTGAGTCACCGAATCATAACGCGCCAAATAATTCAAGATTTTCTGTTGCCGTCTTTGGCAAATCACAAAGAACAGGAACGAAATCACCAGAATAATTAAAAAGACCAGAACGCCTAAAGAAGCCTGCACATGCGACTGTACATAGTCCGCAAATGTAAATGCATAAGATTCTTCCGTATGCCGGACGAGCGATTCCGCAATGCGATCCGCGCCAAACATCGTAATTCCGCGATCGATGATTTTCATCAATTCCGGATTTTCCCGGCTGACGCCAAATGCCCAACGATTATTCACTTTCAATTCTTTCCGCTTTAGCGAATAATCCTGGCGTAAATTGACCATGGAACGATAGATGTTCAAGAGCGTTCCGTCGGCTTCCCCATTTTCCACGGCCTGGATGCATTCAATCCAGTTTTTGACACGAACCGCGGTCGCCTTCGAAAAATAATCGGAAAACACCGCTTCTTGAAGAGGCGTATCTTCCGAAATCGCAATCCGGATATTTTTCCACTGATCGTCCGGCAGGTCTGCATTATCTAAAAGATTCGCTTTGCCATCGTCCCGGTACACCCAGATCAGCGGAGACGTTGAAAAAGAGGAACTTTGATAGAATCCGTATTTTTCGGAACGATAGTCATTGGAATAGATAGGCGTCGCCAAATCGATTCGTCCAAACACCAAGTCCGAAATCATTTGGCGATAACTCGAATAGGCATGATACGTAATCGTCGCATGGATGCCGTAAAAATCAAGAGTATACTTTAAAATATCGCTGAACAGCCCCTTTTCACGGAAATCATTACCCGTGGAACTATACGGAGCGTAATTGTCAAAATACCCGACATGCAGCTGTTCATGATTGTTCACCCAGATTTTTTCCGAAATCGGAAGCAGGTTACGTACAGCCGACTCGTTGTAATACTTTTCTTCCAAATCCGAAAACAGGCGCGGATTCGAAGACTTCATAATCGAAAGGGCTCGACTCAATTCGGGAACCAAATATCCACTTCTTCTGGCTACCGCAATATAATTATTCGACGAACCTGTTTGCGCCACCGGCAAAAGTCCGGAACTCTTTTTAATGCGATTGTCATAATCCGAAATGAGATCGACTTTTCCTGATAAAAACGCCTGCATTCGGAGGGTATCCGCCGAAATATGATTCACCGTGTCATCGTAGAACGGAACAATCGTATAATCATAACGCGTCATGTTTTTCCACAACGCAAGGCTCTGCTCCACAATCGTCCCACCATTCACACCGATAGTCTTACCGTTCAATGCCGGAAGTTCGGCATAGGCATTCATATCTTCCGGATGGCAGAAGATAAAGTAGGACTCCATCATAATGGGGACACTCGGATAGATCAAGAAATTTCGACGCTCCGGTGTAGCCGAAAGCCCCACCATGATATCAACTTTTCCATCTTGGCGTTTCAGGCTTTCAAAATGTTCGGCCCATGTCCCCGCCACATATTCCAAATTCCAATTTGCATAGCGTGCCACCGCCTGCAAAATTTCATAGGCATATCCCGATTTGGGACCGTCAACCGAGCCTTCCTGAAAATTTTCCCGTTCAAACCAGGCAACCCGAACCGTTCTGCCCTCTAACGCATACCCCAATACAGCGAAACAAAGAATCGCGCAAAAACTCTTTAAAAGGATTCTAAACGCTCTCGGCTTCCCCATAGAACTTTCCTAGATATTTTTTATTTTGTTACCCGAAAGGGCTCTTTTCAAAATATACGCATAAAAAACGATTTAAACTTCTTTTTTCAGAAAAAAAAGCGTTTTAATCGAGAATAATGGTAAACGGTCCGTCATTGACGAGATTCACCTGCATATCGGCACCAAATTTTCCCGTTTGGACCACAGGAATCTGTTTTTTGCATTCCGCCACAATATACTCGTAAAGCCTTTTGGCATCTGCCGGATTTCCGGCTTCGTTAAAAGTAGGGCGATTGCCCTTGTGGCAATCCGCATAGAGAGTGAACTGCGAAACCAGCAACAGTTGTCCGTTTACATCGCGAATGGATAAATTCGTTTTTCCATTTTCATCGGCAAAAATGCGCAAGGAAAGCATTTTCCGGATAAAGCGATCCGCCACCTCTTCCGAATCTTCTTCCCCAATGCCGATTAGCACCAAATAGCCCTTGCCGATTTTTCCGACCGTTTCTCCGTCAATATCGACTTTAGCTTCCGTGACGCGCTGAATCAAGAATTTCATGTTTTATTCCGCTTTGAGGAAATCCTTGAGCGCTTTCATCTTACGGCAAGCATAATCACGCCCATGGAAGTAAGAGGCATTCAGTTTATCCAGATCCGTTTCAAAAAGGTCGCACAGATCCACTTCCGGACGCAACAAAAAGACCTTGCCTTCTTTTTCAAGCCGCTTCAAATCTTCAAACATGCGCTGGTAACGTCTAAAACGAACCATCAACGCACGAAAAAGGTCTGGATATTTGCGTTTAAACATCGGATTCAAAACAACGCTGAACTTGCGAAAGTCCGAAACGGATTCTCCAGGGTAATGCGTCGATATGGCAACGACTTTGTCACAGCCTCTTTCAAATGCGCGACGATAAGGAATCGGATCCGTGACACATCCGTCCACGTAATGCTTTCCTCCGATTTCTGCCACCGGGAAAAGCATCGGCACGGAGCAGCTGGCATTCACAATATCCAAAAGGCGTTTTTGATCTTTCCGTTCCGACATGTATTCGGGACGCCCCGATTCGCAACAGGTCAGCGTAAATTCACATTCGACTTTTGATGCAAAGAACGTATCGAAATCAAAAGGGATATGCCCATACGCCGCTTCGTAATGCAATGCGTGGGATTCCTTGTGAATGCCATCCAGAATGCGGTTCGCCTTCTTTTTTCCGCGTTGAAGCTTCGTCGGCATAATAATATGACGAAGTCTGCCTTTCTGCTTCGTCACATAATTCATTGCGGCATGACCACCTGCAGAAACTCCACAAATGTACGGGAACTCCAAGTTCTCGTCAAGCATTGTGTCCAGGACGCCTGCCGAAAAGATCGTCTGGCGGGAACCGCCTTCTAGAACCAAACCGATTTTCAATTTGGCACCTCTTCTGCAGGAGTCTTTTCCGCTGGCGGAAGTTCGGTATAAGGCAGATTCAAGGCTTGCAACTTATAAGTCCAAACCTTCTGTCTAAAATATTCACTGCGCTCCGTCAAATGCACAGACGAAGGAACACCCTTTACCCTTTCGATTTTTTCAATTTCACCCACAATGACACGGGTACGATGTCCAAACTTGTAAATGCCATCTAAGGCGACCGAAAGCACCGGCACCCCCGTGCTGCGGGCCAAAAAGGCGAAGCCCGTCTTGAACTCATTCAATAAGCCGTCGTAGCGGCATTTGCCTTCAGGGAAAATGATTACCGAGTTGCCCTTTTCCAATTCCCGTTTTGCAAGCAAGGCCCATTCGGTATCCAGATTAAAACGGTCACATGGAATTACGCACTTCGCCCGGGTGAGCGCCCAGCTAAAATGCGGATCCTCGATTTGATCCTTCGCCACCACAATACTCCGCTTATGGAAGAATATGGCAAGCATCATCAACGGATCCAGCATGCTCGAATGGTTTGCAATGATAATCGCCGGATTCTGTAGCCGGGAAGACTTCACCGAATTGCCCGTAAAGATTACCTTTGGACGATAAGCGAGCCACAAGAAAACACGTACGGTGTATATGACAACCACGACAACGCATTTCATGAACAATTCAAAAACGACGTTTTTCTTCTTGTTATTTTCAGGCATGTTTTGCATAAATTCTATCAGTCACCCGAAGGCGCCCTCCAGAATGGCTTTTCCGAAATCTTATTTTCCAATGGAATCTTTTGGAATCGTCGTAAAGGTCAAATCTCCCTTGGCATGAACCACTCCGTTCACCTTCACCACGCAGTTAAATCCAACAAGGACTCCACCGCCTTTGGTTTTCGTCACGGTCATTTCCAGCTGATCACCCGGGATTACCGGCTTGACAAACTTGAATCCATCAATTTTTAAAAGAACATAAAGTTTGTCTTCTAAATCTTCCGGCTTCTTTTCAATGACAAGCGAACAAAGCTGGGCGCAACTTTCCACGATCAAAACTCCCGGCATAATCGGGGTCCCCGGAAAGTGTCCCATAAAATAAGGTTCGTTCACGCTCACATTTTTGATACCGGTAGCCGATTCGTTCGGAACGAGTTCCGTCACCTTTTCGACCATCTGGAACGGCGGACGCTGAGCAATTCTTTCGCTGATTTCGTAAATATTCAAGCTCATAAAGAAAGACCCCCGTCCAAAACGAATACCTGACCCGTGACATAAGCGAACTGGTCCGAAACCAAAGCCGATACCATATTCGCCACTTCGTCCGCAGTACCAAAACGCTTGAGAGGAATCTGCTCCACATAAGCCTTGCGTTTTTCTTCCGGAATCGCATCAATCATTTCTGTTGCGATAAAGCCCGGAGCGACTGCATTCACACGGATGCCGTAACCCCCGAGTTCCTTGGCAAGAGTCTGGGTGAGCGAGTTCACGGCGCCCTTGGTCGCGCTGTAAACGCTTTGGCCAGCAAGAGCGAACTTCGAGCTTACCGAGCTCATGTTAATGATAACGCCGGACTTCTGCTTGAACATTTTAAGGGCAACCTGCTGGGCGCAATAGATATAGCCCTTCACGTTCAATTCAAAGCACTTATCAAGCGTATCCGGATTGATCATCAAGAGATATTCATCACGGACGATGCCCGCATTATTCACCAGCACGTCGATTCGGCCATAAGCCTTGAAGACTTCGCGAACCATGAGCTTTACCTGGTCAAGCTTCGAAACATCGGCCTTGTAAAGCATGCCATCCCCACCCGCCGCACGAATTTGCGAAAGGGTTTCTTCCGCAGCCGCATCGGAACTCGAGTAGTTCACCACAACTGTATAACCGTCTTTTGCCAAGCGAAGAGCGCAAGCCTTGCCAATGCCCTTCGATGCTCCAGTAACCAATGCAACCTTCATGCTGTCTCCTTCAACTTTACTTGCCAAACACGACGGCGCTATAGGAACCACCTGCCGCAAAAGAGATGACCAAGATCTTTTTGAGTCCAGCCGATTCTACCGTCTTCGTCGAAACAGAGCCATCTTCGGCAAGGAAATACGCCTTTTCACTCTTCAGTTCCGAACTGAGAAGAAGTGCGGCTTCCGCAGCGGCAAGCGTTGCCGACGCAGCACGGCCTTCACCGACACGTTCCTTCACTTCAAAGACAGGAATCGATGCGAGCTTGCCGCCAAAGACACGCGCCAAAGATTCCTTTTCGATATTGTCAATTTTCTTAAAACCATCGGCAAATCCGCAGACCGCGTCGATTTCATCCTTCGAAACGTTCGCATCCTTCAAGGCTTCCTGGATAGCACTATCCAAAGCTTCGCCCGAACCTTCCAATTTACCGAACTTCACGTTTTTACGACCATTGCCGTATCCAAGGGCGTAGCAATAGATCTTCGCGTCACGAGCCTTTGCCTGTTCTTCGGTTTCCATCAGAATGGAAACACTGCCATCGCCCACGACAAAGCCTTCGGAATTCGAATGCGGAGCAACGACCTGGTCGGCGGCTACATGCAGCTTTTCTGCGAATTCCGTAATAATCGGGAGATTTTCATCGGTACCCGTTGCCATCATCGCCTTTTCCTGACCATCGTGAATGACGTTCATCGAATAGCCGATGCTGTCGAGACCGGAAACCGGGCCTGTCGTAATCGTTACGCCATAACCCTTGATGCCCGAGCAAATCGAGAGATATCCGCCAGCGGCGTTATAAACCGTATGCGGGAACTTGAATGCGCTACCTTGAGCATTACCCAAGTTCGTAATCAATTCTTCAAAATCATAAGTGGCTCCAAGACCGCCTTCGGAAGTGCCCACGATAATGCCGATTTCCTTCGCATTTTCGTCTGTCACCTTGAAGTTTGCGTCCTGTAAAGCGCGCATGCCCGAAACCGTCTGAAGCTGTCCCAGATTGTCGAGCTTGCGGTAAAAGGCCATTTTAATGCCGAGTTCCTTGTAATCGTCAAGCGCAATCGTCGAATGGATGGATGCACTTTCCGGTTTCACATCCTGTTCCACAGAAGCGACATAAGCCGTTTTGCTGTTACCGATCGGGCTCACAATTCCAAGACCGGTCACCGCAATCTTCTTATCCTTGGCTGTCTGGCACGAAACATTTCCAGCTTCCTTGGAGAAGATGATGCTCGCATTTGTACCGCCAAATGCAACGTTATTGCTCATGACGCATTTTAAGGTCTTCGCATGGGGCACATTCTGGACAAAATCCATCTGCCCAACTTTTGCCTTGAGCGCTTCGGAATCTTCTGCAGAATAATGAAGAGTCGGAAGTACGGTATCCGTCGTCAACGCCTTGATGCTGAAAACCGCTTCGATTGCGCCTGCGGCGCCAAGACAGTGACCCGTCATCACCTTGGTCGAGCTCACGCTGACCGTCGGATTTTCTTCAGCAAAGAACTTGGAGAACGCGGTAATTTCCGCGTTATCGTTTTTGCCCGTACCCGTACCGTGTGCATTCACATAGCCGATGTCGGATTTCTGAATGCCCGAATTTTTGACGGCACGCGTCATGGCTTCGGTCAGGCAAAGAGCATCTTCGCGCGGTGCCGTAATATGGTGGGCATCGCTCGTCACGCCAGAGCCGAGAACTTCACAATAAGTTTTTGCACCGCGCTTTTGAGCGTGGGCGTAAGATTCCACAACCACAATGCCTGCGCCTTCGCCAAGCGTAATGCCGTTGCAATGGTTGAACGGAGAGCAACCATTTTCGTCCAAGGCATGGAGAGAAAGGAATCCGGAGTAAGGAACGGCGGCAAAAGAGTCTGCTCCGCCCGCAATCACGACGTCCGCCTTGCCCGCGCGAATCAAATCGCATGCAAGCGCAATGGAAATCGTGCCGGCGGCACAGGCATTTGCCACATTCGTCACAATGCCGCCGGCGCCACAGGTTTCTGCCACCTGGGACGCAATAGCGGCGATCGGCATTTTGGGGATATCATTTGCATTTTTGCCCTGCTGATGGTAGTGTTCAACGCTGATCACCCCACCCACACAGCTTCCGATAATCACACTGACCCGCTGGTCATCGGCAAAATGGCCAAGACCCGCATCCTGGAGAGCTTCATTTGCTGCTTTGATGCAAAGCTTGGATGCGCGATCCTTCTCTTCCGGAGAATCCATCGAATCCAAAGTATCGCAATGAACTTCCGCAGCAAGATCCGCATAGCACTTATCCGTATCCACGGAAGTGGTTTTATGAATGCCCGAAACAGAGTTCAGCGCATTTTTCCAGGTTTCTTCAACATTGTTACCGATGGCGCAAATCACGCCGAGACCGGTAACTACACAGCGACTATCGTTCGAAGTCATGATACCCTATCCAAAAAAATCAGAAAAAAAAGCAACCGAGATTAAGCCTGGTGCTTTGCAATGAAATCGGCAATCGTGTCGATGCTCTGGAACGGTTCCTTGCCGGCACCTGTCATCGAGACGCCAAAGTTGCTATCGACAAAGGAAATAATTTCCAAAGAATCCACAGAGTCCAGTCCAATTTCTTCGCCAAAAAGCGGAGTATCGTAGTTAAGGACATCCCCATCGACACCGAGATCCGACATAAAGAATGCCTTGAGCTTACTTTTTACTTCTTCGTTATTCATTTTTACCTCATTTAAGTTTTTTGAAAGAATAGAAAAAATTTACAAGTTCTAGCCAGCAAGCAGGCTTTTTTAGCGACAAGACGGCAAAATTTGCGAATAAAATTGAGTTTACCGATCATTTTGATGGAAAAAACAGTTCTACTTGCGGCGGAAGTTCCGCAGTCGGCTTTCCATCCTTGATGAAGCAATGGAGAGAGTAGCCTTCCGCGCACAAAATCCCTTTAACATACAGCTTATAGCGGAACTTAAAATGCAAGCGACCACGGCGCATCAAGGTCGTTTCGATATCGACAATATCGCCATAATGGGTCGGGTAACGGTAGCGCACATTCAATTCCAAGACAGGACATACAAAGCCTTGTTTTTCGACATCGGCATAGGTGGATCCAACTGTCTTGAAAAAATCGGTTCGAGCCTGTTCAAACCAAATGGCATACACGGAATGATGCACCACTCCCATTTGATCCGTTTCTGCATAACGGACTTCAATATGGCTCGTATGCTGAATTTCACAAATTTCCATAAAAACTCCCGCTAAAACGCTTGCCTAACATAGAAAGAAAGACCGACATGGTCAAAATCCACCCAAGAAACATCCGCACGGGCAAATAAGCGTTCTTTCACATTTAACCCAAGCAGAGCACCCATGCCGATAGACCGATGCCATCGATTTCGCATCAATTCGCTGAAATGATCGCCCACCTTGCCACCTTCAAAGAACAGATGGCTGCCAAGCCTCCAGCCAAAGTATTTCCGCACTTCCATTTGTAAAATCAACGCCTGGTTGTCATTGAAATAGAGGCTTTCTACACCGCGGAATCGCTGAACGCCGTCCGGTCCCGCAAGCATATCAAACGGGACATTTCCTTCCGCACGCTGCCATAATGCCCCGACGGCCGCCGTCGACTTGAACGGAAGCGGAGAATAAGCCCGCAAGTCAAGACTTTCTACATCAAAGGAATAATCCCCGATGGCTTCCGCATAAAAGAGCTGTTTCCATTCCACTAAAAAGCCGTGCTCTGTCCAATTCGCATTATCCCGAGTATCGATTCCTAAAATATACCCGGCTCCATTTCGCCATCCCGACTGCGGATTGGGAAGGTTCCTCTCCCTTCTGCGGAACTTCAAATTGGTATGCTCCATATGCAGTTCCACGCCATACTTGACCCATTCCGGAACGAACGCTTTGGATTCGAATTTTGCCCCGAAATAGAATTTTTCTTTATCGTAATTGATGTAACGGTCGATATCCGGATCGTTACCATGTCCATAGTAACTTGTAATCCAATCCTGATATTTCAAGGCAAACCAGACATGAATTTGGTCCCGATATAAATAAAAGAAAGGTTCCAAAACGAACTGGAACTGCCCTCGTGAAGAGCCATAAGCGGTCAAACCGATTTCGGGAACCTTTCCATCCCTTTCATCCGGCCTTAAAAAAAGAAGGACCATGGCGCCAAATAAAAGCCGGGTTTCTTCCGTATAACCGAGCACGGGAACCAAGGAATAACGTTGGAATTCGTCGGTCACCTCACACACGAACGGATGCAGGGAGTCGGCCGCATTTTCTGTCCGATCGTCCTCGATATCGCATGCAAGCACAGGCACAGCCAAGGCAAAAAGGGACACGAATATTTTCCACCATACTTTCATTTCGGAGCAGAATATAGAAAACCTTATTTTTTCCATACCGTTTTTGAAGGCGATTTTCGGATCAATTTGTCCCTTTTTTG
>OCVV011359108.1_pt1 | contig 14371 bp, 19 predicted proteins | sample 1539721 | NCBI WGS metagenome assembly OCVV01 (sample SAMN02144230, study PRJEB22623) | gut metagenome | biome: sheep rumen | host: Ovis aries | place: New Zealand
ACCTCGGGCACTGCAGCTCGTACCACGTGCCGCCCGCCACGGTGCGCTCACGCCCGTCGTGGACGGCCATGCCGCCGCCGCAGCGCGGGCACCTCGGCACCTTGCGCACCCTCATGGCAGCAGCCCCGCCACGAGGCGCGCCACGTCGAGCACGGCGCGGAATATGCCGTAGCACGCGAGCAGCAGCATCGCGAGCATGGCCGCGTCGGCCTCGCGCTCGCTCACGTGTCGGCGTCGGCGGCTCATGCGACCACCTCCGCCAGCTCGGTCGTGCCCAGGGCGACGTAGCGGCGGCGCCCGCTCGAGGCGCCGACGTAGGTGCCCCACGTGTAGCCGTTGGCGAGCACGATCCCGTCGAGGGCCACCTCGTCGCCGCTGCCGTAGCGGGCCACCACGCGGCCCTGCAGCGTCGAGGGGGCGTCGCGGACGTTGACCCCCGCGGGGAAGGTCACGGTCACGTCGGCGGGCACCATGAGCGCGTCGCTGCCGCCCGTCGGCTCGCCGTCCCACGTGATGGTGACGGCCTCGATGCTGCCGTCGCCCTTGCGGTTGGGCTGCGAGTAGCCGTGCGCGTCGTGGTCGATGAGGTGGTCCATCACCTTGGCCGCCGCGACGGCGGCGGGGATGCCGCCCACGGTCACGTCGCCCTCGTAGCGCAGGAGCATCTCCCACGAGGACGCGCGGTACGGCGAGCGGTCCACCTCGCCGCCCGTCTGGTCGCCCTGCGAGGGGCCGGTGATGCCGCCGCGCTCGTCGATGCGTGCGCCACCCTGCATGCCGCCCCCTAGGTACATCTCGGTGTGGCCCTCGCGCCACAGGACGTCGCCCATGCGCGGGTCGTCGAGCGAGCGCATGCGGAAGCCGTGGGACGTGAGCAGCTGGACCTCGTTGCCGGTCCACATGTACGAGCCGTAGGGCAGCACGCCCACGGCCCTGTAGCACATGCGCACGGCCTCGCTGCAGTCGTAGTCCCCGCCGTGGATGTGGACGGTGGCGGTCGGCATCCTACTCACCCCCCTTCCGCTGCACGAAGCTCGTGAGCCACCCCACGAGGCCCTCGGCCTCGGGGTCGTACTGCTTGATGAGCTCGAGCACGCTGCCCGTCTCCATGATGCCGACGTAGACGCACGTGGCCATGAGCACGGGCTGGATGCCCAGCTCGAGGCCGCCCGTGAGCGCGCCGTCGAGGATGGCGGCGAGGGCGATGGCGCTGAGCTCCATGAACTTGTGCAGAAGCCCGGCCCGCATCCTCTCGCTGCAGAACGTGCGCGTGACGACGGCGCCGGTGATGCCCACGACGAGGTCGAGGGCGACGAGCAGGAGCACCGCCGCGACGGCGGTCTGGGCCGTCTCGTCGAGCAGCGGCTCGACGAACGGCTCGATGTACTGGGGCATGGTGTCTCCCTAGAGTGTCGTGAGTATGAGCGCCACCTCGACGGCGGCGACGATTGCGGCCACGATGGCCGCGATGCGCACCTGCGCGGCGAGCCCGCGCTCGTGCGGTGACGGGTACGGCATGCTACTCGCCGCGCCTGTAGTAGCGGCTCTCGATTAACGTGCCGGTGCTGGTCATGAGCGCCGCGGCATGGCACGGCAGGTCGCTGAGTGCCGCAGCGGCAAGCACGCTGAAATACTTGCTCTCTGCTTCCGCGCGGCTTGCGTGCTGCGTGACGATGTTCGCCACCCTGCCGTCCTCCATGGTCTGTAGCTCGATTACGATGTGGGCTTCCATCTTTGCCCCCTTAGAATTAGCTGACTACGTACGTGCATGACAGCGTGATCTGCAGCGACGTGCTGAGCGAGGTCGTGGATGCGTTGCGGATGGCGATGCTGCCGCCCGAGCCGATGGCCGCCCAGACGTTGCCATAGTTGCCAGACGTGCCGATTGCGCACGGCACGCGCTGGAGGAATGCTGGCCGATATCCAACGGGGATGGTGGCAATGCTGCCAGACGTGGTGTTCGTGCCAAGCGCGCTCTTCAGCTTCACGTTGACGACGAACACGTTTATTACCTTTCCCGAGCGGTAGGCCCTCGCGTCGTTCCACTCGCTGGCGGCGGTGCCCATGGTGAGCGACACGTGCGAGGAAGATAGCATGTCGCGCACGTAGTCTGCCGCGTATCGCGTGCCGTCCACGGTAAGGCCGTCAACCACGCTCAGCTCGGGGTACGTGCCACCTAGTGCGTCGGCAACAGCGCTCATCTCGAACGTGCTAACGGTCGCGCTGGTGCCTGTGCCGTAGGTGAGCCTGAGCCTGTCGGCTATCGCGTAGGCCATGCGCCGAAGTCCGCCCGTGCTGTTTGTGAGCACGTTAACGCCGATTGCTGCGTTGTAGTCGGCGTTCGACACCTTGGCATTCAGCGCCGCGTTGCTTTCCTCGCTCCAATTCGTGCCGTCGTTGTAGACCTCCTGATAAACGTCGGCGTTGCCAGAAGCGTAGTGCTCAGCTTCCGAGCCAGTCAGCAGCTCGTCGGTCGTTGTGCTCGATAGCATCAGGTCGTGGTAGACCTGCATGTCCTGCTGGGTGTCGATGTAGTGGCGCGCCGTCAGGTCAGACGTGCTGGAATCGTCGTTGAAGAACTGCACGCCCGCGCTGCTCTCGCCGCTGCTTGCGAAGCGGCCACCGATGCGCACGAGGTTGGCGGTGAACTGCGCAAGGATGTTGGCGGCTGCGTTGCCGTTGCCGTCGTAGATGGCAATGCCGTTGGTGAGTACCGAAAGCAGGTTGTTTTCAGCGTCGCGGAACAGCATGCCCAAGGCGTTCCACAACGCATTCGGTCCCCTGTGGTACGTTGTGGTGCTTGTTTGGTCGTTCCACTCGTCCTGCGTGACTTGGGTAACGTGGGCACCGTTGGAATCGTACCAGAAGTGCTGCCCCACGGCGTCGGCCACGGCCTGCGCGGCCTCCGCCGCCGCCTCCGCAGCCGTCGCGGCGCCCCACGTCTCGTCGACGCTGCCCGCGCGGGTGCAGTCGACGGGCGTGCCGTCCAGCAGGGTCACGAGCACCTCGGACCCCTCGGTGACGCCTCCGATGGTCGGCACCTCCATCTCCGCCGTCTCGCCGCCCGCCTCGGTCTCGAGCACGACGGTCACTGTGCCGTCGGCGCTGTCGCCGGTGGCCGTGCCGCGCACCTGCGACGTGGCCGGGACGCCCGCCGTGGCCTCGCGCACCACGTCGGCGGCGCGCGGGAACAGCCTGCGGGCGAGGTCGAAGTCGCTTATCACGTCCATCCCCCCTTGAGGTCGAGGTCCCACGTCCACGAGCCGAGGCCGAGCGTCGCGCCGCTCACCATCCACCGCGCGGTGGTGCCGTCGCGGCGCGTGAGGCGCTCGATGGCGCCCTCGCGCAGCGGGCGGTACGTGAGCCCGTGCTGGATCGCGGGCAGCTCGCCCTGCTCCTCGTCCAGCAGCCGCTGGGCCTTGGCCCGCGCCGCCGAGACGCCGAACGGCGTGAGGTCGGTCACGCTCTCGAAGCGGTCGACGCGGTAGCCCCTCGCGCCCGCCGACGCGGCGGACCCGGACGGGACCGACGCGATGCCGGTCACGGTCCGGCTGCCGTTGTCGCCGCGCACGATGACGCGCGCCGCCGAGGACAGCCCGCCGGTGTCGCCCTTGACGGGGCCGATGACTGTGCCGCGCGGGTCGCGCTCGTCGGCGGCATAGTCCACGCCGCGCGAGGCGGGCGCCACGTAGCGGTCGAGCGTGAGGCGCCCGAGGGCGTCCACGCCGATGCGGTTGCCGCTCGCGTCGGCTATGTCGTAGAGGATGGAGAGCCACGTGCGGCCCGCCTCGTAGACTCGGTTGGTGCCGAACACGTACTCCACGGCGCCGGGCTGGATGGCGTATGGGCGCCCCAGCGTGCGCGCGATGGACGCGACGAGCCCGAGCGCCTTGGCGCCCCTCGCGATGGAGTAGCCCGTCTCCGCCACCGCCGCCTCGAACGCGTGGAGCGTGCCGGAGAGCGTCCACGTCACGGCGAGGGCGTCGCCCTCCCCCTCCCACGGCGCGGCGGTCACGAGGCCTGTGAAGAGGCTCTCCTCGAGCAGCGGCCCGTGGTAGTCGCCCACGGTGTGGACGATGCGGATGGCGGCGGAGCCGTCCCATCCGTGGTCGCCCACGGTGGTCAGCTCCGCGCCCATGCGCGTGTCGCCGTAGTAGTTGAGGTTGAGCTTGCCGCCGGTGACGCCCCGCAGCTCGCCCCTCACGGCTGAGAGGTCGCCGGGGTCCACCATGAGCGCCCTCATGCCGTGGCGGAGGTCGCCCCGGCTCCAGTCCACGTCGGCCATTGCTACCAGACCTCCCCCTTGAACGTGAGCGAGACCTTGGCGGCGTCGCGTGCGACGTGCGAGACGGCGCCGCCGGTCACGACGGCCTGCCTCCAGTCGCCGTCGGGGCTGCGGTAGTGGACGTGGCCCGCGTGGAGCGCCCAGTCGTGGTCGGCCACGCCGTCGGCGTAGCCGTCGCCGTAGACGACGCCCTCCAGCGTCCAGCCCACCTCCGTGGCGTCGCCGGTCACGTAGACGGGCCGCTCGCGGCCCATGACCTCGGACTCGTCGACGGCGCGCGAGAACGTCGGGTCCGCCTTGGGCGGCGCGCCCTCGTCCACGTGCAGCACGAGGCTCCGCGTGAGGTCCTGCGCGTCCACGTGCCAGCCGTCGTCCGCGACGGCGGGGAACGTGGCGAGCGTTGACGCCCACGTGGCGCCGTCCGCCACGGTGGCGTAGACCCTCCACGGGCGGTTGAGCGGCGGCGCGACGGCCCACGCCCGCGTGCCCGCGCCGACGTCGGCGCGCGCGTCTGCCAGCGGGACGAACCGCGTGCCGTGGCCCTCCTCGACGACGAGCCACGCGCTGGCGCGGCTGTCGCTCGCAAGCACGTCGACCAGCGTGTGGTCGTCGGCGTGCGGCGTCGCCACGAGCGCGAGCGTCGTGCCGTGGCCGGTCTCGTAGCTCACGGTCACGGTTGTGGTGCGGCCCACGGTGAGGCCGTCGGGCGTGCGCATGGTCATGGTGACGGTGACGCGGTCGCCGTCGGATGGCATGGCCTCCACCTCGCGCTGCGGGACGGTCGCGCTGCCCGACGCGTCGCCGGTGACGGCGTAGGTGCCCCACGCGTCGCACGCCAGCGTGATGGCGTTGCCGTCCTGCGGCGCGTCGGACGCCCACGAGACCACGAGGCCGTCCGGCCCCAGGAGGACGCCGAGGGCGGTTATCGTGACCGGGCGCACGATGGTCGTGGTGTAGGTGTAGGTCGGCCCGTGCGCGGGGACCCTGTTGGCGCCCCACTGCGCGCGCCACGGCCTCACCCTCACCTGCACGTCAGTCCTGTTGCAGCCGGCGGAGTTGTCGAACGCGACGCCGGTCGGTGACCACATCAGGCCGCCGGACTCGGTGGGCGCGCAGTTGCTCGCGCCCGGCGCGCCGAAGCCGCCCCACGCGGTCGAGCCGTCGGCGATGCTCTGCCAGTCGGACCACGCGCCCATCCAGTCGGCGCCCGCCTCGCGCGTGCGCGTGCGGTAGGCGACCTGCCAGAGCGGCTCGGAGCCGCGCCACGCGGGGTACCACGTGCCGGCACCGACGGCGGCCACGGAGCCGTAGGGCGAGCCGGGCACGGTGCCGCCGTCGCCGCCCGACGCCGCGGGCAGCCCGGCGTAGCTGGTCTTGCTGCCGCCCGCCGCGAGCCACTCGGCGGGCACGAGCACGAACCGCTGCGCGGGCGTGCCGTTGGCCGTGTGTATCTGGATGTTCGTGCGTATCTCGGACTTGCCGCCCGCGCAGTCGGCCACGTAGGCCGACGCGCCGAACGCGCCCAGGGTCACGACGGGGTAGGCCGTCCCGTTGACGTCCTGCGTGCCCACCTCGGTCACCCTCCACCGCTGCGCGGCGGTGCCGTTGTAGGTGTACATCTGGACGTTGGTGCCGTTCTTGGCCGTCCCTCCCGCCACGTCGAGGGCCTTGCCGGTCTCGGCGTCGCGGATCGTGAACACGCCCGCCGTGGAGCCGTAGGCGACGAACGACCACGTCTGGCCGTTGGTGCCGTTGCGCCCCCAGAGGCGGACGTTGGCCTTGTTGGCCGTCGAGTTGCTCGCCACGTCGAGGGCCATGGCCGTGTCGAGCACGGCGAGCATCTCGTAGGTCCCTGCCGCGATTGCCATGCTAGATCGCCCCCAGACGCGAAAGCTCGACGAGGTAGTCCTTGGTGACGGCCCTGATCTGCGGCGCGTCGTTGACCGTGCCGTTGACGTAGACGCTGCCGCCGCCGATGCGGCTGGCCAGCGCGTCCGCGTACTGGTCGAGGTACGGCGCGTAGCTCGGCCAGATGAGCTCGCCGCCGCGCTCGCCCACGCCGACGAGCTGCGCGCCCTCGACGTAGCCGCCTCGGGCGTACCAGTCGACGCCGAACGACGGCGGGGAGCCCTTGCCTCCGATGCCCCACGGCGCGGAGCCGCCGCTCACGCGGAAGTGGGGCAGCGCGAAGTGCGGCAGCGACAGGTTGACGCCCCTCACGATGGAGCTGATGCGGCTGATGGCGCCGCTCACGGCGTCGCGCGCCGCGTTGATGGGCGCCATGATGGCGCTCTTGACGCGGTTGAAGATGCCCGTCACGGTGCCGACGAGCGAGTTGAAGCGGCTCACGACCGTCGTCACGATGCCCGCTACCACGTTGCTCACGGTGGCCCGTATGGTGTTCCACGCGCGGGGCACCACGGTCTGGAGCGTGGTGAGCGCGCCGCTCACGCCCGTCCTGATGGCGTCCCACACGGCGAGCACCTTGGCGCGCGCCTCCTCGTTGGTGGCGAGGAACGCGATGATGGCGCCAGCCACCGCCGCGATGATGGTTATGGGGCCGCCGAGCGCCGTGGTCACGACGGCGATGAGGCCGGGCACGGACTGGATCATCGCCAGCGCGGGCCCCACGACGGTCGTGAGGAACGTAACGGCGCCCGATACGGCGCCTATGACGGCGGTGATGCCGGAGGCCGCCGCGATGCCCGCCACCACGCCGAGGATGATGGGCGCGGCGGGCGCGAGGAACTCCACGAGGTCGCCGATGGCGTCGGCGAACTGCGAGACGTACGGCGATATGGCCTCGAACGCCGTGGCCATGCCGTTGATGGCGTCCGTCACGCGGCCGTCCTCGTTCAGGCTGTCGTACACGCTCTGCATGGTGTTGGTCACGCTCGCGTCGAGCTGGCCCATGGCGCCCTCGAAGGTCGTGGACGACGTGGCCGCCTCCTTGGCGACGTCGCTCATGCCGAGGTTGGTCACGGCGGTGTTGAACTCCTCCGCCGTGATCTCGCCCGCCGCGAGCGCGTCCTTGAAGCTGCCCATGGAGTCGTCCCACGCGCCCATCTCCTTGAGCTCGTTCTGGATCGCGCCGGACGCGCCGGGCAGCGCGTTCACGATCTGGTTCCAGTCCTGCGACATGAGCTTGCCTGCGCCGTTGACCTGCGTGATGGCGTTGGCGAGGTACCCGAAGCTCTCGGAGTCGCCGCCCGCAGCCGCGTTGAGGTTGCCGATGCTCTGCACGAGCGTCTCGAAGTCGGCGGTGCCGTTGGCGGCCAGCTTTGCCGTCGTGTCCATGACCTCGCCGAGGTCGTACACCGTCTGGTCGGCGTAGTTCTTCATCGCGGTGCGGACCTGCTCTATCTGCTTCGAGTCGAAGCCCGCGAACTCCATCGTGCTGGCGAACTTGGCGAGCGCGTCGCTCTGCTCGATGCCGTCGCCGAAGCGCTCGGAGAACTCGCTCGCGGCCTTGCTGGCGAGGTCGGAGATGATGTTGCCTAGCACCACGCTCTTGGCGCTGAGCCCGGCGCCCATGCCACCGCCCATCTCCTCGCCCGCCTGCCTGCCGACGGCGTCGGCGTCGAGCTCGTTTGCAATGTCGCCCTGGATGCCGCGCATGCTCGGGATGATGGTCACGTACGCCTGCGCGACCTCGATGCCGCTTGCCATCTATTCCCCCCTCCACCATGTCTCGAAGTCACTCACCGGTATCGGCCTGCTGCCCACGTGGCGGACCTTGGGCTTGCGCCACGGCCTCGGGTACGGGCGCGGGCGCTTGGCGCGGTGGGTCGTGCCCTTGACGGCGCTCTCGGCGCGCATCACGGCCACGAGGTCGTAGAGGTCGGCGAGCATGGTCGCCGTCGCGTCGCCCGCCATCCACCTCTCCGTCTCGCTCGTTGGCGTTATTTCGCGGCTGAGCGCGCTGTCCCTCGGCAGATAGCGCACGAAGTGGAGGAGCGCCCCCCACGGGAGCGCCCCTCCGACGTCGCGCAGCTGGTAGCGCGTCATGGTCAGCAGGTCGTACTCAAGCGCCGCCCCGTGGCGGTCGATGACGTCCACGAGGCCCGCTATTCCCCCAGTGTCGCGCCCGCCTCCGCCTGCGAGGCGTCGGCCCACGCCTGCACGAGCGAGTCGAAGTCGGCCTGCCGCATGCCGTCCACCACGTCGCGCCCGAGGTAGCCCGCGAGGAGCGCCTCCACGAGGTCCTCGGCCTCGGTGCCGCCCTTGGCGATGGCGCGCGTGAGGTCGCGGAACTGCCTGCGCGGCAGCTCGGTCAGCAGCGGCACGAGCACCGGCTCGTCGGCGCCGTCGACGTGGACGCCGAGGCAGCGCGTCGCGCCTCCCGTGGTGAGGGTCGTCGTCACCTGCTCCATGCCGCGCCCCCTAACCGGCCACCACGCCGTCGTCGGTGAACAGGTAGATGCTGTGGCCCGTGCCGTCGTCGTTGGCGCTGATGGTCACGGGCAGCTGGACGGCGTCCGAGGCCGCGAACGTGATCTCGACGCCCGAGGTCACCTGCCCGTTGGGCACGAGCACCACCATGCGGGCGTCGCCGTCCTTCATGCGCAGCACCCACGACTGTGGCTCGGGGAGCGACGCGCCCATGGCGATGCGGAGCTGCTCGCCGTGGGTGGTGGTCGCGGCCACCTTGGTCACGGCTCCGGCTCCGAACGCCTGCTTGGCGCCCTCCTCGTCGAGCTGGATGAGGGTGAGGCTCACGGTGCCGTCGAACGAGTCGAGCAGGCGGCGCACCGTGTTGCGGTTCCACTCCACGAGGTCGGTCGTGGAGATGTCGGTCGTGAGGGTCGCGCCCTCCTCCGAGACGTAGCCGCTCGTGGCGTAGCTGGCCACGAGGGTGAGCGCGTCGTCGAGGGTGGCGGGCACGTCCTCGGCGGCGATGACGGGGCCGCGCCCCAGCGCGCCGGTGGTCGCGGTCTGGTCGGCGAGGCCGATTCGGACCTTCTTTGCGTCGATGCCCATGCTGGGCCTCCTTACTGGTCGATGGTGATGGCGCGCGCGTACACGTCTGCCGTGGTTCCGGCGCGCGGTATGTCGGGGTGGGACGGGTCGTGCGCGGGGTACGGGAGCGCCGTGGGCGCCACGCGGTAGCACGGTACGCCGCCGATGGCGCCGCCCTCCGCCGCCTCGAGCGTTGCGACGGCGCGGGCGCACTCGGCGAGGGCCTCGTCGTAGCTCTCGGCCCACGTGTAGAGCCGTATGGAGTGGCGGTCGAGGATGCGCGCCGTGCGCTGGCCGCCGATGCCCTGCACGAGCGTCACGGGCAGCGCGGCGGCGAGGTCGCGCGGGAGAGGCTCGGCGCACGCGCTCACGCCGTGGGCGTTGAGCCACGACTGCACGGCGTCGGCCACGTCGATGGGTACGTTGACTTCCATCGGCATCACGCTCCGTGCGCGGCGGCCTCCAGCGCCTCGCGCTGGGCCTCCGCCTGCTCTGGGCTCTTTGGCTGGGTGACGACGTAGGCGATGGCTCGCCCGCCGCCGTAGTTGCCGATGCGGCTGCGCACGACGGTGCCGCCCGCGTGGGCGCGCATGCGGTACGCGGCGCCCGTGACGGCGCGCATGGTGCCGCCGCCCGTGAGGATGCGCGCGAACGCGCGCGAGTTGAACTTGATGCGGTTCGGTCTTGCCATCAGCCCCTCCACTCCGCGAGGCGGGCCTGAACGTGCGAGACGCGGCCCGTGGGGCTGGCCCACGGCATCGGCTCGCCGTCCACGGCCAGCTTGTGGGTGACGCCGCGCCCGTCGGTCCACTCGACGCGGTCGCCCGCGCGCACGTCGGCGCCGGTAGGCGCGTAGAGCGTGCCCGCGAGCTCCGTCTGCGTGCGCCCGTCGAGGTCCATGGACGTGGACGGGAGCTGGACGATGCAGCCCGTGACGCGGTGCCTTTGTGCGTTTGCCCAATCTGGGACGGTCGTGCCGCGCACGGCCCGCGTGGCGGGCCTCACGACGGTCACGGCGTCCCGCGCGAAGCTAGGTAGCATGGGCCATCACCGCCACGTACGGCACGAGTGCCGCCCTGTCGGCGTCGGTGAGCGAGGCCATGGCGGCTCCGCCGTAGGCCGCGCCGCTCGCGTAGCTCACGCTCACGCCGCCCGCGCTCTCCGACGTGACGCCGTAGCTGAGGGCCACGGCGTGCACGACCACGCCAGCCACGACGGCGGCGAGGTCGGGCGTCACGCTCTCGTAGCCCGCGTGGTAGTCCACGGTGGCGGCCCTGAGGCCGCGCGGGACGCACGCGCCCGTGCGCACCTGCCCGACGCGGCTCCACTCCGCGCCCGCCTCGGCGCCGCCGACGCTGAGGGCGTCGAGCGACGTGAGGCATGTCGTGGGGAGCCAGATCGTGCGGGTCGGGGCGTCGGCGTCGACGGTCGCGCGGCACGCGACGTTGGGCGCGACGTGCCACCCGCAGTGGTTGCGGATGGCGGCGCTCGCGGCGTCGAGCATCGGCTCCACGCGCTCGTCGTCCGCCCACTTCCCGCCCGTGAGCGCGTCGAACGTGTCACGGTCGATGAGGGGCGGCAGCGCGCCGTCCACGTCGTAGCCCCATGGGGTCATGGTGTAGGCCATGCCGCCCCTCCTTCTACTTGTTGTCGGCCTGCTTGGCCTTGTTGGCGGTCGCGCGCCGCTTGGGCGCGGCCTTGGGCCTCTCAGCCGTCACGAGGACGTAGCCTTGCGGCTGCCTGCCCTCCTCGTACTGGAAGCACAGGCCGCTGGGCGCGCGGTAGATGCGGAGTCCTGCCATCCTAGGCGGCCTTGACCTTGACGAAGGCGCCGGGGACGCGCGTGGCGAGGGCGAGGCGCTCCTCGACGACCACTGTCACGCGGTTGTTGATGCGGTCGTCGTGGTCGCCCATGACGACCTCGACGCGCACGCCGTCGCCCGCCTTGGTGATGACCGAGGCGCCCTGCTTGAACGCTCCCACGAGGACGGTGCCTGACGCGACGGCTGGGGTGATGACGGTGTTGAGGCCCCACAGGCCGGGCTGGCTCACGGCGTCGCCGTTGCCGTACGGGCCGTAGAAGTAACCGCCGCCGTAGTACTGGCCGCTGGTGCCGCCGTCCTTGGCGAGGCGCAGCGTCTTGTAGTCGGCGGGGTTGATGATGATGGCGTCGGCGTCGTAGTTGGATGCCGTCTTGACCTGCATCACGGCCTCGAGGATGTTGTCCGCCGTTGGCGCCTGGGCGATGGTGCCGAGGCCCTGGGTGGCGAGCAGCGTGGTCACGAGGTAGGACTCGATGGCCTTGTCGAGCTCGAACAGGCCGCGCGCGTCGATGGCGGAGCGCAGGAACGCGTTGTCCTCGATGAGCTCGTCGGTCTCGTAGAACCAGCCCGCGATCTTCTGCAGGGTGGCCGTCTTGGCGGTGTAGGGCACGTGGAACTGGGGCTTCTGGGCGCCCTCGGCAACGGCGGCCGGCGCGCCCTCGGTGGTGCCCATCACGAAGTACTTGAGGGCGGTGCCGCTGATGGACTCGGCGCCGAACAGGGAGCGGATGGCGAGGTCGCGGGCGACGTCCACGACGCGCTGGTCCACGACCTCGACGGGAGAGGACACGTGGACGTCGGTCGCGGCCTTGAAGCCGAAGCCGGTGCCCGCGCTCTTGGCGGTGCCGAGGCGCATGGCGTCGAGGTCGAGGTTCTTGGCGGCGAACTCGCCGAGGGTGCGGGCGCCATTGGCGTCGGCGTTGCCCTCGCCCGTGCCGAGCGACTTGATGAGCGCCTCGCCCTGCTTGGCGGCGTCGATGGCGGCCTGCGCGGCCTTGACCTCGTCGGTGGCGGACTTGATGGCCTCGGCGTCGGTGCCCTCCATTGCGGCGGCGAGCTTGGCCTTGGCAGCGTTCAGCTGCTCGATGAGCTTGTGCATGGTGATGCTCCTTCTTACTGGTTGATTGCGTCGGTCGCTGCCATGACGGCGGCGGCCAGTGACTTGGCGCCCTCCAGCCCGTCGGCATCCGTCGCCGTCGGCTCCTCCTCCTTGGCCGCTTGCGGCTCCTCGGCGTTGGCGTCAGGCTCCGGCCCGTCGTCGGGCTCGGGTGCGTCGTCCTCGTCGGCCAGCAGGCCGTCGATGGCTTGGGTGATGCGCTCGGCGTCCTCGCGGATGCGGCGCAGGGTGTCGGCGTCCGCCTTGGAGTGGCGGCGCCCGCTCTTGACGTGTATGTCGGCCACGGCCACGGCGTCGCCCTTGACGCCCGTCACCACGGCGTTCTGGTTGGCGGGTATCTGCACGAGGCTCACCTCGTAGAGGTCGAGGTCGCGCAGCTCGTACGCCTTGGTGCCGTCGTCCAGCTCGACCTCTCCCGCGTCGCGGATGGCGTAGGCGAACGAGAACTGGTAGAGGCGGCCCTCGGCGGCGAGCTTGCGGGCGTACTGCGCGGTGGGGTTGTCGGCGTCGAACTCGGCGCGGACGAACAGGCCGCGGTCGTCCTCGTACGCCTCGGTTACCCTGCCGATGTTGTGCATTGGGTCGTCGGTGTTGTGGCCGTAGAGCAGCGGGATTGCGAGGCCGCCCTCGCCCTTGGCGCGCCACTCGTCGAGCGTGCGGGAGAACGCTCCACTGGCGATGACGTCGCCGTAGCTGTCGGGCGTGCGGTCGAAGGTGGAGGCGTAACCCTCCACGATGCCGTCTGCGGGCATCTGGGCCACGATTTCGGCGCTCTTGTGCTTGTGCATGGGTTTCGCTCCATTCGCTAACAAAAAAGCCCCTCACGGGGCTTAGATGGGCTGTGGTTGGGTTCTCGCTGGTCAGATGGTGCGGCTCACGCTCACGGTGCACTGGCATCCGCACACCTCGTCGGGGCCGCCAGCCCAGTCACCGGGCCACTCCATGCCGTTGCTGAACGTGCTCTCGATGGGCACGCGCTCGCCGTTCATGGCGGCGTGGGAGGGGCGCGGGTTGCGGCTCGTCACGACCCACTGCTTGGTGATGCCGCCGATGCCGGTCTGCCTGCACGCCTCGAGCGTGGCCCACCCGTCCACCGCCGTGGCGAACGCGTTGCCCGCGCTCTCGCTGCGGTTCTCGGCGGCGTTCTGGAACACGCCCTCCGGGGTGGCCATGAGGCCCTCGGCGCCCGCCTCCTGCAGCTCCAGCGCGCGCAGCAGCTCGCGGCGCGTCGTGTCGTTGACCCACGCGGCCCGCTGCTGGCACATGCTGCGCAGGAACGCGGCCGCCTCGCCCGGCTCCCACATGGACTCGTCGGCGCCGATGGCGCTCAGGGCGCGCGCCGCCGCCTCGTCGCTCATGGACAGGGTGGCCTCGAACAGGTCGGCCTCCAGCTCGGAGTCCCAACGCGTCACGTCCCACCAGTCGGGCGCGTCGTCCTTGGCGAGCGCGCCGCGCGCCTTTGCCGCGCGGATCTTCGGCAGCACCGAGCGCGCCTGCCGCTCGAAGAACGAGCGGAGCACGCCCACGGCGGCCTCGGTGTCGGCGTCGGTGGCCTCGGACTTGTAGGTGATGGTGTGTCCCCCGCCCTTGCAGCCGCACTTGTGGCCGCTGGGGCCGTCGTAGCGCTCCACGGTCGGGTCGGTGTCGTTGGGGCTTGCCAGCCCGCCCTCGGTGACGTTGAGCGGCACGATGAGCTGGTCGGCGCCGTCGATGTGCGGCAGGTTGAACTGGCTGCGCGCCTCGTCGCGGGTCATCCACGGGCCGCCGACGGCGGACTGGATGACCGATGCCCGCTCCTCGAAGCTGCCCTGCAGCTTGACGGCGAGGTCGTACTCGACGTAGTGCCCGCGCGGCTCGCCCACCATGGGCAGCAGCGCCGCGTTGGCCTTGTCGGTGGCCTCCATCAGCTTGGGGGCCAATGTGTCGTTGTAGAGGGCTCGCGCGTTCTCCTTGGCGGAGGCGTACGTCTGCCCGCTGCCCGGCCAGATGAGTGCGGGGTTGACGTGGTAGACGCCCGCGACGTCCTCGCGCCCGAGGCGCTTGGCCTCGCTCCACTCTGCGTCGCGCGCGTTGAACTGCACCTGCCGTATCTCCATGCCGTCCTCGAGGATGGGCATGGCGCCCGCCTGCGAGCCTACCGCGCCCGCCCAGCTCTCGTTCCACGTGCGGCGGAAGCGCTCGAACGCC
>OCVV011358622.1_pt1 | contig 14370 bp, 12 predicted proteins | sample 1539721 | NCBI WGS metagenome assembly OCVV01 (sample SAMN02144230, study PRJEB22623) | gut metagenome | biome: sheep rumen | host: Ovis aries | place: New Zealand
TGCAGTTCATGGGCGTCTGGAACGATTTCCTGACACCGCTGTATTTGTCGAGCAAGAGCAGTCTGTTCCCGATGACCATGGCGGTATATCAGTTCTTCGGGAAAAACCAGCAGTACTGGAACTATGTGTTTGCGGACATCGTGATGACGCTGATTCCGGTCATTATTGTATACTTCATTGGACAGAGATATCTGCTCGAGGGAACGACCGGCGGATCGGTCAAGGGTTAATGCAGCAGATGAGAATAATGGATCCTGCGATGCCGCAGATGTAAGGACAAAGCTCCTGCATGCCGCATCAGGCAAGAGCCGGGTGAGTGTGCTTTTTTGTGCGGCGCAGTCACCCGGCTTATCTTATATTGCAGGAAAAAATTTTGAGGGAGAGATTTCGATGGATCATTACGAGAGAGTGAAACGGTACAAGGCTGTGTATGACGGGCCTCCGCGGGCGGTTCCGGATGGCGATGTCGATGTGTCGGGCAACGGAAGATGGAGAATCTGGCAGTATACCGGGACAAAAACCGACGCTCCGGTTCTGGGGAACGGAGATATGCTGGCGGCCTTTGCGGGCCCCTGTGAATATCCGCAGTTCTGGGTTACAACGAATGATTTCTGGCAGATGGAGAGCAATCCGAACTGGGTGTTTTTTCATGATAATTCGACGGCTGCAATGGAGCCGGCGGTTACACTCGGGGGACCGAGACCGGTCGGCCGCCTCGTGTTCTCGATACCGGAGCTGAAGGGAGCGGCCTGCCGCATCGAACAGGAGCTCGCGGATGCGGTCACGGTGGCGCACTATGATTTAGGAACAGAGGAAAAACTGACGATACGAAGCATGGTTGCGGCGACAGAAAATCTTCTTCTGGTACGGTTTCACTCGGAATTGGCGGACCCGGTGCGGATTCAGGCTCTTTTCCGTTTTCCGGATGAGCCGGGCATGGGATGTGAGAAGGGAGTGAATCTGTCCGGGAAAAATGAGAGCGGGACGGACCTCAGAGGAACCGCTGTCGGCATGATGTGCGGCAGAACGATCGAAGAACAGAAAACGGTTGGCGGGATTCTGTCAGGATTCCGGGCCTTCGAGGAGCAGGTGGATGTTCCGGTGAAGGCAGGATTCGGCGGTGCCTTTCATCGTCCGGAAGACCGTGAAGACGGGAATAAATCATCCGTATGGAGCGGCAATGCGGGTGTAGGTAAATCCTGCGCCCTGAGCAGCAATTCGGATGCAGATAAAAGGTGCGCATCGAGCGTCAAAGCAAACGACGATGAATCGGGAGTGCGGAATACAAACAGCAATCAAGAGGATCCGGCGTCTCTGGTGCTGCGCCCGGGAGAGAGCGCGGATTATGTGTTTGTTCTGCGCACCTGGAATAAGGTGTCGCGCCCGGTGGAGATGGCAGCGTCCAGAGCGGAGTGGATCACGTGCCGTGAGATTTCAGAGCTTAGAGAGCTTCACAGAAGCTGGTGGAGAGATTTCTGGAATGTGTCCGGAATCTGTCTGGACGATCCGATGATGGAGCAGCGTTATTACCTGTCCCAGTATGTGATGGCAAGTCTGAGCCGAGACCCCGATTATCCTCCGGGGATTCTCGGAGTCTGCACCTTTGACCGCCCTGCCTGGAATGGAAATTACAAAATCAATTACAATCATCAGTCGGCCTATCTTGGCTTGCTTGCCTCCGGGCATTTTCCACAGGCGGATCCCCATGACGCCCCGTACTTCGCCATGATGGATATCGGACGGGAGATGAGCCACAGACTGTATCAGCATGGAGGAACCTGTCTGCCTTTGGGACTCGGACCGAAGGGCATGGTCAGCGAGGCGCTTCTTCTCCACATGAAGTCACAGGCGGTTCACGGCGCGACGAATATGATCATGCGGTATTCGCTGACGCTGGACCGGGATTACGGGAGAAAAATATACCCGTTTCTCCAGAGCCTCGCGGATTTCTGGGAGGCGGATCTGATTCAAAAAGATGGATGGTGGCATATCCGGGACGACAGCATGCATGAGCGGACAGAGGATGATGTCCGGAAGAACGGAGAATCTATGGATCCGGTCAACAGTCTCGGATACCTGAAATGCCTCTTCCGTTTTCTTCCGGTCATCAGCCGCGACCTCGGGCTGGATGAGGAACGCCGGAGTCACTGGGAGGATATCGCGGATCACCTGGCACCGTATCCGATGGGGTCACTGGAGGATATCCGGGAGAATCCGACGCTCTGGGCGGAGGCGGAGGTGCCGCTTGGCGAGCTGGTTCCGGAGGAATGGATGAAAAAACCTGTCTTTTTCGATGAAGGAAAAGGAGGAAAGTGGTCCTATCATTTTCCGGGAAATATTATGCAGATTTATCCGGCGGGAGCGATCGGGCTCGGATCCGATCCGGATCTGCTTCAGACGGGATGGAATACCGTTCATGTGCATTCCATCATTGAAAATCAAATGGCGGAATATCGGAAAACGCACGACACCGGCGCGGATGACCTGGACAATGAACAGGGGGATTCTGATCCGCACTACAGAAAGGCCGGCGCATGGAACGCGACAAACCTGAGCTGCCTGTTTTTCCCTGCGGCAGTCCGCGTGGGCTATGATCCGGAGGTGATCTGGAGGGAGCTGGAAGAGAGGATCGTACATCGTGGTCTGCCAAACGGGTATATCAACCGGAATCCACATGGAATCGAAAACCTGAGCACAGTGCCGAATACGCTGCAGGAGATGATGCTGCTCAGTCACGAGGGCATTCTCCGGATTTTCCGGGTGTGGCCGGTGAAGAGTCATCCGAACGCTTCTTTTGAGAGGCTCTGGGCATACGGCGCATTTCAGGTGAGCGCTTCCCTTGAAGCTGGAATTGTCGGAACGATACAGATTCTGAGCCACGCGGGCAGAGAACTGGTACTTGAGAATCCGTGGCCGGGAGAAGAAGCGGAGATCGTGCATCTGCAGACCGGATGCAGAGAGATATCCGGAGGAGAGTACCTGAGAGCGGAGACTTTTCCGGGTGAACGGCTGGAAATCCGCAGGATGGCGTGACGTGGGAATGACCGAAGGCGCTTGCGCCTGAGGCGTTCCGCAGCTCCATAAATCAGGATAAAACTTTGTTACAGCCAGTTTGCAAAGGGCAAGAGGACTGTAAAATCCTTGCCGTACATAGTTGGGGGAACAGTAACCTGAACGGAGGTTGTAATCTCGTCAAAAATGTGGTATGACATATTTAACAATTCGGTGAAAGAACAAATGTTTTTATTTATTAGAAAAGAGGACATGCCATGCTTGATAAGAAAGTAAAAGAATTGATCAATGATCAGATCAACAAGGAGTTCTATTCCGCATATCTGTATCTGGATTTTGCAAACTATTATTATGATCAGGGGCTTGACGGCTTCGCGCACTGGTACGATGTCCAGGCGCAGGAGGAGAGAGATCATGCGATGCTGATGCGCACATATCTTCAGAACAACGGTGAGCTGGTAACCTTTGAGGCTGTCGCAAAGCCGGACAAGACCTACAGCAGCCTGGATGATCCGCTGAAGTTCAGCCTGGAGCATGAACAGTATGTGACCAGCCTGATCAACGGCATCTACAAGGCAGCAAGTGATGTCAATGATTATCGCACCATGCAGTGCTTTGACTGGTTCGTAAAGGAGCAGGGAGAAGAGGAGAAGAATGCGGACGACCTCATTCGCAAGTTCAAGCTCTTCGGCTCTGATCCGAAGGGACTTTACGCGCTGAATCAGGAACTTCTCGGAAGAGTCTATGCTGCTCCGTCTCTGGTTCTGTAAGTGGGACTGGTAAGAAAGATACGGCGGGGAGCCCGATGTACTTTATCCGGTTCTTCCGGGATCAGGTAGTTTATGAGAATCAATAGCAGGTTGAGCAATCAGGAGAAGCTGTCGCTTCTCGGACATTCCGGGGGCTTCGGACTGGAAAAGGAGAGCCTTCGGGTTACGATGGACGGGCGTCTGGCACAGACGCCCCATCCTTTTCCCGGAAATAAGCATATTGACCGGGATTTCTGTGAAAATCAGGTAGAGATTATCACAAATCCCGAGGGCAGCGTCCGTAAAGCCGTAGATTCGGTGAGGGAATATCATGAATATGTCGCGGATGCGCTGTGGAACCTGGAATCGGGTCGTGAGGTACTGTGGCCGTTCAGTAACCCTCCCCGCATATCCGGGGAGGATGAGATCCCAGTGGCGCGGTTCTCGGGAGAGCTTGCTGAGCGGACTGCCTACCGGAAGTATCTTGGAAGAAAATACGGTAAGCGGAAGATGCTGCTTTCCGGCATTCATTTCAACTATTCCTATCCGCCTGAATTTCTGCGGCGGATTTTTGAGGAGAGTGGAGAGGGGAATTACAGGGAATTTGTGGATTCTCTGTATCTGAATCTCGCCAGGAAGGCCATGATGTACAGCTGGCTGATCGTGGCGCTGACGGCGGCGAGCCCGCTCTATGATCTTTCTCTGTTTGAGGAGAGTCAGCGGGACAGGGCCCGGGAACTGAGACTGGCGACAGTCCGGTCCAGTGAGTTGGGGTACTGGAATGACTTTACCCCGACGCTCCGATATGAGAGCACAGAGGCTTATGTGGCCTCGATTCAGAGGTATGTAACGAAAGGTCTTCTTCATTCGCCAAAGGAACTGTATTATCCGGTGAGACTGAAACCGGCCGGCGAATATTCGATGGAGGGCTTTTCCGGAGGGATCAGCCACATTGAGATCCGTTCGCTGGATCTCAATCCGCTGTCCCCGTTCGGCCTGATGGAGGAGGATGTGGAATTTCTTCGGATGCTCATCGGATGGATGACCGTCCTGCCGAATCATGAGCTCAGTGAAGAGAGACAGAAATCCGCGATACACAATATGAAAAAGGCGGCATCGTTAGATCTGGAGAATGTAATTCTTCGAAACGCGGATGGTACCAGGAGCGTGCTTACCGATAAGGCACTGGAGGTGCTGGACCGGATGGAACGGGATCTCGGCAAGAGCGCGACGCTTGATTTTCAGCGGAACAAGATTCTTCACCCGGAAAACAGGTATTCGGAAATTATTCTGGACCGGTATGGCGATGATTTCATGAAATCCGGTATTCTGCTCGCCACAGGGCGATTTCAGGAGCATTGAAATGATCGGTCCGTGTGTCAGGGATCAGAGGGACAATAAAAGGGGCAGCCAGTCTCTGGAAGATTCCGCAGAAATAAAAAGAGCTTGGAACATTTTTGCCATTGCGGATTTTTTCCAACGGAAACAGGAAGCAGTCCCAAAACAACTCCAGGTTCTCGCATTCGAATATCTGATTCAGGGATTGGAGCGGTTTTCTTGAAAAAGACGCACGAAACATTATGTCATGATTTGAATTGCAGAAAGCTGGTAAATCTGTAATTTCATGTGGAACGAGGCTGGCTGACCCTTAGAACCCTGTGGGGCGATGTGCAGGAGCTCTTCTCTTACTTCAGATGGGCGTTCCAATGGTGCGAGTGCAGTTCAGCCATTTTTCCATGGAGATCAGTTGGAGCGTCAACAGCCTGACGCCGGAAGAATGAAAGATTGGCTTTTGCGTATTTATTTGTCTGTTTCCTGCCTAATACTTCTGTCAAAAGTTAATAGTTATCGTGCAGACAAGGGAGACCGTATTTTGCGGGCTCTTTTTTTTGTGGCGTGCACGGCGGTATGTTAGCGAAACGGCTCAGGCCGGCGAAGGGAAAGGGAGAATGTTATGGAATGCGTAAGAGTAGGAATCATCATGGAGAAGAAACATTATCATAAAAAATGTGACATAAAGATAGAAAAATGCCGTTTAAAACGACAATCAAATGTGAGAAAATTGACTTGCAATTAAGAAAAATGCACAACATCATTTGAAATAAAAGAATAATATTGTGCAATATAAAAAGGAGGGACAAATATGAAGAGAAGGATGGTTGGGTGTCTGGTCACAATGGCAACAGTCGCGAGTATGATCGCAGGCTGTGGATCTGCATCTTCTACGGGAAGCAATACAAGATCGCCATCAGCATCATCTGGTACAGAATCAACTGCCAGTTCGGGCAGTAATGCGTCTGCTGATTCAGGTGGAACTGTTTCGTCGGGAGATAAGGTAAAAGTAGTATTCCAGACATGGAATCCAGGAGAATCACAATGGGCGGTTCTTAAAGATGAATTTGAGAAGGATAATCCAAACATTGATCTGGAATTCAGATTTGTTCCTGATTCAGATCATTACGAGAAATTGAAGGTGGATCTTACTGCTGGTGATGCTGCGGACGTGTATGGAATGCAGGTTGGTGCAAACTACGAAGCCTTCAGAGATTTTGAAACCGATCTGACGCCATATCTGGAAAAAAAGTATGGTGATAAATGGCAGGACGAATATAACAGTTATGCATTGGACATGTTAAAGGCGGATGATGGTAAATATTATGCAATGCCGCTAGGATTAACCTATGCTGGGTTTGCATGGTCCAATGATCAGATTCTGGACAAGTACGGACTGTCCGTTTCACAAAATGAAAAACTTGAAGCTTTACAGAAAACCTGCAAGACATTGCGCGACAACAATGAATATCCGCTGGCGATTGGCGCAAAGGATTCATGGATTAACATTGATACCTGGATGAATATAGCAAATGATATTGACTCTGATAAGCTGTATTCTGCAATTGATGGAAAAACTTCGTTTGAAGATCCAGATCTTGTTCAGTCCTTTAAAATCTGGCAGGATTGCTTTACAGATGGAGTATTCCAGGATGGTGCAACAGGTGTAGGAATGTATACGGATATTACAGACCCATTCGAAAAAGAAGGAAATGTGTCCATGTACTTAAATGGTTCCTGGGCATGCGGAGCTTTCCTGAATACAGATGAACAATCTCAGGCAGTTTATAACGGAAAGAATTCCCATCACACGGTATTTTTGATTGACTGGAATAACGATGGAAAACCGGCGCCGGTTCAGGAGACGATAGATGTCGCACTCTGCATGAATAAGAACACAAAAAATCCAGATGCTGCATATCAGGTTATTGACTGGATGCTTCATAAAGGGCAGGATATTCTTGTTAACCAGCTACTCCAGTATTGTCCATCAAGAACGGATCTTGACCTTAATGTGCAGGGATTGTCTGACAATGGTAAAGAGTGCCTTGATTTCATTATGAAGCAGGCAGATAACAATGTGGCCGGATATCGAGAGATGGCATATCCGGACTTGAAGCAGACGATTTCTGATCAGCTGACAAGCCTGGCGATTGGGGATACAACACCAGAAGAGGCAGCGAAGACTATCCAACAGGCTTCTGAAGCACAAGAGAGATAAAAGTAAACGACAGCAGTGTTATAGCAGGGACACCGCAGGTTCTCATGGGGTGTCCCTGCCCCTTTCACTCAATGTATGAAAGGAGCAGATCAGTTGTGAACAGAAAGAAAAGAGAAGCCTTTACTGGATATATATTTGTAACGCCTATAACAATACTGTTTGCGGTTTTTATTATCTATCCGATTCTTTATAACATCAAGATCAGCTTCTACGATTGGAATGGGATAGATCTGGTTAAGAAATTCTGCGGCTTTGACAATTACATTAATATGTTCAAAGATCCGGTTATGCTGAAGGCAATTCGTAATTTTGTTCTGATCGCGATTTTTACCACGTTTATTCAGGCTTTTTTTGGAATAATATTTGCATCATTTTTCATCCGGAGAATACCTCTTTCTAAGTTCTACAGAATTATTTTCTATCTTCCGGTTATTGCAACACCAACAATTATCGGTGATTTATTTTCGAAAATATTTGAAACAAACAGGGGGTATCTGAATGTATTTCTCAGGAGTGCTCATTTAGATTTTCTTTGCAATCAGTGGCTTGCGAGTAGCAAAACTGCCCTTTTTTGTATAATTTTTGTCAATATCTGGCAGTGGACTGGTTATAGCATGCTGATGTATTACTCAAATATGCTTACCATTCCGCAAGACTTGTACGAATCCGCAGAAATTGATGGGGCTAATGCGATTCAGAGATTTTTCTACATAACCTTCCCACTGTTGCGACAGACGCATTTTACTCTGGTTATCCTGGGCGTTTTGGGGGCATTAAAATGTTTCGATCTTCCTTATGTACTCACAAGAGGAGGCCCGGCACATGCAACCGAGACTTTCTCTACTTATCTGTATACACAGTCGTTTAGTCTGTTTAAGCAGGGAATGGCATCGGCAATTGCTGTGGTTATGCTTATAATAGCGCTTCTGATAACTTTTGTTCAGTTGAAGATGTATCTGAAACAGGATAAGGAGGCTCAGGCATGAGAAATAGTAAGACCTATAATGCTGTATCAGAAATTCTATGCTTTATTTTTCTGTTCCTGTTTATGTTTCCATTGGCGCTAATGATCTTTAAGGCATTCGATAATGGCGGTTTTCATAACTTTGTCGTGGTTTTCCATTATTTTAATTTGTTTAAAAATTTGGGAACCAGTGTATTGGTTGTAGGAGGAACGCTATTGCTTGTGGGAGTCTTTACATCACTTGCGGCATTTGCGTTTTCTAAGCTGCAATTTAAAGGGAAAAATATATTATACTATGTATTATTGACAGGCTTGATGATACCGGCTTCATCCTTGATTTTTCCGCTATATCAGATTGTAAAACTGTTTCATTTCAACAATACGCCGTTATCACTGATATTTCCTTATGCGGCGCTGAATTGTTGCTTTAATCTTCTGATATTAAAGAATTATTATGATACATTACCTGATGAACTAATTGATGCAGGGAGAATTGATGGAGCAAATACATGGGGGATTTTCCGGTATATTATGTTTCCTATAGCAAGACCGGGGCTGGTATTCGTACTGATACAGACATTCCTGTCTGCATGGAATGAACTGCAGATGGCTATGATCTTTATTAATGATAACGATGTGCAGCCGATGTCTGTAATCCCACTGCGTTTTATGGAAACACGTGCGTCTGGATTCACATCAAATGTTATGTATGCTGCATTGGTGATTTGTCTTCTTCCAATTGCTATTTTTTATATTTTTGCATCCAGAAGACTGGTATCAGGACTTACATCAGGAGCTGTCAAAGGATAAAAACTATGAATGGATGAACGATACCGATGAGAGCAAGACAAAGAGAGAAAAAAGTGAAACTGAAACAGAGCATTGTTGGCAGAGTGAGCTTTGCGAATGGTCTGGTATTTCTGATTGCGTTTCTTTCTATGATGGCTGTGTTGCTGATTAGTGAGAGTATATTTCTGCTGAAGAAAAATCAGGAAATGATGGCCGTTACAGTCAGTAACACTGTTAAATTGACGGACAATACATTGAAAGATATGGGACGGATCTCTCTTATATGCTTTTCAGATGATGAAGTACAACATATTATGCAGACATATAAGGAGGCGGGATATAGAGAACAGGCTGATGATATCGGTTATCTGGATCAGCTGTACACTTCTATGGTTGAGATACGTGGAGATATTGAGGGCATCAGTCTGACGGATAATGAATATTTGTTTTATCATAAGGATTTATTGTCATCACGGATCCTGCAGCAAGATGACAGATCATTCATAAATAAATTAGAGATGATTGAAAAGGGCAAGACAAAGGTGGGCGGATGCAGTATTTATATTGGTAACTTTGCCGGATATTTCAATTACCGTCAGACAAGCAGATTAGATCCATTTGAAAATAATTATCTGTATTTGATACGTCCGGTAAGAAGTTTTAAGCCCTTTCAGAAAATCGGTCATATTGTTTTGACGACAAAGATATCTCATATTCGTGACATTATTGACCAGAATGTGCATAATTTACAGGGCGAAGACGCGCGGTATATTTTTTCTTCGGGGGAGGATGTTGTGGTATGTTCGGATGATGGCAGCTTTATCGGAGATACCGTCAGCAGTCTTACCGAAAATATGAAGACTATAAAAACTATGGGCCGAAATGGATCATTGGTAAAGTACAACGGCCAACTAGGATGGATGGTGTCGGAAACATCGGAATACAGTGAATGCACGTTTACACTAATTATTCCGATGACAGTAATTATGGCAAGCCTGAAGAAACCCATTAGCTTTGCTATCCTGATTTCGTTGCTGTTTGCGGTTGTGACAGTGTTTATCAGCCGTTATATTACAAAACAGCGTTTAAGAAGGCTTCAGGTGCTTGCTGAAAATTTATCTGGATTCAACGAGAAAAATCTGTCAGAACGTTACAGGGTTACTGTTGATGATGAGATTGGACAGGTTGAGACCGCCATCAATCATATGCTTGATTACATAGATCAGCTGGTGGAAAAAGAGTATAAGAACAAAATTAAGCTACAGCATAACAGAATATTTGAGCAGAATCTAGCAATGCGTTATTTGAAAAGTCAGATTAATCCACATTTTCTTTACAACACACTGGATACGATACGTATTATGGCAGCCTTGAATGGCGACAATAAGGCAGCAGAAATGTTGATGGAGCTTGTCACATTCTATCGTAAAGGGACAGAGACTGTTAACCAGCTTGTACCATTGAAAGAGGAGGTGATTATGCTTCGCGCATATTTGAATTTAATGCATTACAGATACGAAGGTTTGCGGTATGAGTTTGATATTCCGGATGATCTTTTTGAGGTCCAGACGCCAAATTTTGTTCTTCAGCCATTGGTTGAAAATAGTTTGCTTCATGGTTTTAAAAACAGAGGGTATCACGGTAATCTGAAGATATCATGTTGCAGTAAGGGTGATCAGATTGAGATCGATATACAGGATGACGGTGTTGGCATGGATGATGCGACGTTGCATGATCTGAACGCAGTGACTTACGATGACAGCGAAACAACTCTGGAAGGATCTGCGGGACGGCATATCGGTATTCAGAATGTCAAGGCAAGACTGCATATTTACTATGGAGAAAGCGGAAGATTGTTTTTTGAAAGAAATTCCACAGGCGGGTCCACTGTCCATGTGTATTTTTTAAAAAAGAACATATTAACACAGAAATAAAATAATTACATAAGATGAGCAAAGCTGGCTTTGCGGAAAGAAATAAGGTGATTGTCAACTATGAAGAAACTGGATTTAGATACATATCGTGATAAAGTGATGGGGTGTTGGGCAGGCAAGAATATCGGCGGAATTCTTGGAGCACCTTTTGAAGCGGTGAGGAAGGTGATTGACATAGATTTCTATCAGCAGGATTTGACAGCAGGACCGCCGCCAAATGATGACCTCGATTTGCAGATTGTGTTTCTTGCCGCTGTTGAGCGGTATGGAGCAAATGTAAATGCGTCAATTCTGGGCGATTATTGGCTGTCTTATATTATTCCAAACTGGGTAGAGTACGGAACAGGAAAAGCTAATATGCGTGCAGGATTTCAGCCTCCATTATCTGGTTATCTGGATAATGTATATAAAGACAGTAATGGATGTTGGATCCGATCAGAATTATGGGCGTGCCTAGCACCGGGACATCCGGAAATCGCAACCCGTTATGCCTATGAAGACGCTATAGTGGATCATGCTGATGAAGGAATGTATGCTGAAATCTTTACAACGGCATTGGAAAGCGCTGCGTTCGTTGAAAGTGACAAGAATAAATTGCTGGAAATTGGGCTTTCTTATATTCCTGAAACTTCTCTTCTGTATAAGGCAGTGAGCACGGCAATAACTTGTTATAATGATAAGGTTCCGTTTTTGGAGGCAAGAAAAAAGATACACAATGCTGCACCAGGCACATTTGGAATCCAAACAATAAAAGTTTCTGAGATTTCAGAGAAGGATAATGAAGGTATGGAAATAGGCAAACCAGGAATGGATGCCCCAGAGAATGTTGCTTTTTTCATTGCTGCATGGCTTTATGGAGAAGATGATTTTGGAAAGAGTCTCTGCATGGCAAACTCCTGTGGGGAGGATACGGATTGCACCTGTGGCACGCTTGGCGCGATTCTGGGTATTATCAGCGGCGCAAAAGCACTTCCAGAAAAATGGATGAAACCTGTGGATGATCGGATTGCTACGATGTGCATTGATAAGACGAGTCAGGGGATCTGGGTACCGGATACAGTTACAGAATTGACAGACAGGATTCTCCGTGATGCCAACTTGATCCTGGGACAGAAATATTGTGATATTCTTGATCCAAGCGGGCTTGCAGTTTACTGCAATGAACCAGAGGATCTGTATTGCGAATGTACAGACGATTATATTAAGGGCATCAATGGTAATGGCAAATCGGAACAGTTATCTGTACGAGATCTATGTGGGCTATCACCTTATTGCGTACGGTATTACTATCCATCTTTCAGTGTTATTCTTGACTATGAAGATTCAGTTCAATTCTGCACAGGCAAGCTGAAGAAGATACGTATAAGGGTGAGAAATGTAGAGAAGATGCATCAGCAGCAGTGGGTAAAGGTTACAATGTATTTGCCAGATGGAGCGCATGCGGTCGGTGGCAGCAGTGTAGAGTTGCCTCTGAACAATAATTATCTGAGTGAGGCTGACGCAGAGTTTTACATTAATACAGATGAATATCAGGGTGGAAAACTGGAGGGCGTTATTGACGTTTCCCTGGCAGGCAGACACTCTTCAGGCAGTATGAAGTTTACATTGGTTCGCAGTAAGATGAATATGACACAAAATGAGGGCTGATAAGTTTGAAATATAAGGTATTGCTTGTGGATGATGAAACTATCATTCTTGAGGGATTCAGAAGACTGTTTGACTGGGAAGCACATAGTTGCGAAATAGTTGGACAGGCAATGGATGGTATTGCAGCGGTTTCGCAGGTAGAAACCCTGCGTCCGGACATCGTGATTATGGATATCAATATTCCAATGCTAAATGGAATTGAGGCCTTTCGTCGAATGAGAACAGAAAATCCAATGCTTCGCTGTATTGTTGTTTCAGGATATGATGATTTTCAGTATTGTCAGGAGGCACTGCGACTGTCAGTAGATGATTATATCCTGAAACCTGTGGATTACCAGAAATTCGGAGGTGTTCTGGATCGGACAATCACTAATCTGAACGAAAACCGGATTGTACGGATGGTTCATGATGATTCCCAGGATACCGAGACAAGTATCGTCAGTAATATAGTTCAGTGGATCAATAATCATTATTCTGAGGATATATCCCTGCAATGCCTGTCTTCTGAATTCCATTTAAGCAGTGCTTATATCAGCCAGCTTTTTAAAAATAAGATTGGCACAAACTACTTTACCTATTTGAGCAAGATTCGACTGAATAAGGCAAAACAATTGTTGCTGACCAGTGATCTTAGTATATCGGAAATTGCAGAGAGGGTCGGATACAAGGATTATCGTTCCTTTACAAGAGCATATAAATCCGTAATGGGCAGACAACCTTCTTCAGAGAGAATATTAAGTAAAGTTACATCGTAAGCGCTCACTAACAGGGTGCTCATAAACTACATTTTTTGCAAGGGAAAAGTGGTTTATGGGCACCTTAAAATTTTAGCAGTATTAATACAGGAGAAGTAAACGGTAAACCGCCAGTACCTGTTGTACCTAGCTAGCCTTTGCGATAATGGAGTCGAATAAATCTAAGGTTTTTTCGACTTCTCCAAAGGAGGCTTGGTATTGATGGACAAGATCACATCCAACGTTCGCCGTCAACAATGGCTTGATATCATTCAGGCCTGTAATGCCAGTGGTCTTACAAAAAAGGCCTGGTGTGAACAGAATGGTATCAACATTAAAAGCTTCTATTACTGGCAGCGACAGTTGAGACATGAAACTTATGATGTACAATCTGCCGCTCTGTCTCCGGAACCCGAGGTTACTTTTGCAGAGATTGCCGTTCCATCATCTCCCCAAAACATTGTCGATCAGACGATGACGGATTCGGCAACAAGTTTTTGTCCGGATGCTGTCATTCGAACCGGTACCTTGACAATCGAAGTATCGAATCATGCATCCAGAGAGGTACTCTCACTTATCCGATCGGTGATGAAATATGCTACGTGATCTTTCCAATCTGCAAAAAATCTACATTGCCTGTGGACGCACAGATCTTCGTAAAGGCATTGATGGCCTTGCAACACTCGTCAAGGAACAGTTTCAGCTGGACCCTTTTCAAAAGGATGTGCTCTTTCTGTTTTGTGGCACTAGAAAGGATCGATTCAAGGCACTTGTCTGGGAAGGGGACGGTTTTCTGCTTCTGTATAAAAGATTGGAAGTTGGAGGTTTCAAGTGGCCTCGTAATACCAAAGAACTTGCGGAGATTTCACCAGAACAGTTTCGCTGTCTGCTCGATGGCTTTGTTGTGATTGACACATCGACCATTCAAACAGATTTGCAGCCCACAGACCTCCTCTAATCTTTGTGCAAAACAGAGAAAATAAAAAAA
>OCVV011298177.1_pt1 | contig 14367 bp, 6 predicted proteins | sample 1539721 | NCBI WGS metagenome assembly OCVV01 (sample SAMN02144230, study PRJEB22623) | gut metagenome | biome: sheep rumen | host: Ovis aries | place: New Zealand
CCGTAGCCGTGATTGCCCTTAGAGTGACCTGCTGCTACAAGACTCTGTGATACCAAGCACCATTGTACGGTCGTATTCTTATTGCCGAGTACGGAGAGGCATTCATCAATCGACCAACTGACAGAGCAGTGGTCTATCATCCAGTCCTGCTGGTCGAAGCCGCCGAAGCCGTCCCATCCGTCGGCACCGTTGACTTTGACATTCTTGTTCCCAAGTCTGAATCTCATATAGCGCACAATGATATTATTGCCTTTCATCACGCAGGGATAGTCAGCCACGCAGATGCCATCACCAGGGGCCGTCTGTCCGGCGATGGTAGTGTTGCTACCGATGTTAAGTCCAGACTCCAGGTGGATGGTTCCTGATACGTCAAAAACAATAGTCTTAGTTCCTCCCTGATTAAGCGCCCAGCGGAGCGATCCTGCGCCAGAGTCTTTCAGGTTAGTCACGTGATACACATTGCCGCCACGTCCACCAGTGACATAGCGCCCGAATCCTTCAGCACCGGGGAATGCCGGCGTTTTTTCTTGGGCTAGGGCCGTAAAGGTAAAGAGTGTTACCAAACCGACCAGTTTCATTCTAATGTTCATTATGTTTTTATTAATTTGTTTTTGCGGGTGCAAAGATATCTCTTTTACTTATGATAGGAGAGTAATATTTATCTGAATCCGATGATTATTTGTCAGTAGTACACATAATACGTTGCAAAGATACAAACTTATTCCGAAATCTGCAAGTTTAGGTTTGAAAAAGGTGGAGACTCGTAATGAGTTTCCACCTTAATAGATTATGATAGTTCGAAAATTACTTCTGGATAGTCTTCTTACCGTTCTTGATGACAATACCCTTGTAATTAGCATCAACCTTCTGACCTGCGAGGTTGTAGACAGTATTGCTCTGAGCGTTAACTGTCTTCACGTTCTGAATAGCGGTAGCTGCAGCAGGAGTGATTTCGATTGAAGAAATCAGAATGTTGCCTGTGCCAGAGTACTTCTGGAAAGTGAAAATAGAGCCACCCTCAGCACCTTTAAGTCCGAACTCGATGATGTTGCCACCTTCCTCGGTAACGTCGTCATGACCGAATGTCGTACCACTTACGTTCACATAGTTCTTACGATCGGTTGTTATGCTCTCATCATTGTCTGGGTTGAGAGTCTTACAAGAGTTCTTAGATGTAATAACCTTTACGTTAACAGAGTCACCTTCTGCAACCATAAAACTGATGTTGGTGTTGCTCATCATAATATAGGCCTCCTGACCCTCAGGAACCTGATACTTTGCATTGTCACCATTTACTACACCGAAAGTGAGGTTCTTCACAAAGAAATCGGCCTTGTCTGCACTGATAGTACCACCCTCGATCTTGTAAACTGTACCAGTTGTAGAAGTTGCAGTAGCCTCCTCATCGACAACTGCTTTACCAGCGGTAACAGCGATGGTCTTCTTCTCCTTAATTGGATTCAGCACATAAACATCCTTAGTGGTAGATTTAGTCGTGAATGTAGCATATTCACCATTTACAATCTGAGAGTATGCTGAGATTGTGGCAGACTCTGTCAGAGTAAACGTACTGCCTTCTGCATCCTTAATGTCTCCATAAGAATAGAAATTCTTTGCACCCTCATACTCAGATTCGATTGTTACATTTGCCCCGTCTGCCTTGATTGCAGGAGCGTTGAATGAGAAACTAACGTTACCTTCATTGTCTGCACCATCACAAATCAAATCATCAGCAGCCTTACCATCGCCAAAGTTCATGAAAGCCTGGAACTTAACGGTCATATCCTTGTAGCACTTGATGGGTTCTGTATAAACCTCACTGGCAGCAGTAGGAGCAGATCCATCGGTAGTGTAAGTGACGATAGTCGGAATCTTCTCAGTAGAGCCTTCCTCGACCATGTCATTAGGAGTACAAACTACCTCGCGGTACCATAGGCCGTTCTCAAATGTCTGTTTGCCTACCTTTACGGTTGGAGTGCCAGGAGCCTCTTTTGCTTCAATGATGATAAAACTAACAAACATATCGCCATTGTTGTCGCCTATATATACAAGACCGTCATCAGCGGCTGTCCACTCAATTCTTCTGAGGTTGGCAGCAGGTACGCCTTCCTCGCCTGAGGTTCTTTCTGATTTTGTACCCTCACCAAGACGTTCTTTGAGGCTGGCATCCTTTGCAAATACGGGGAAGCGGTCATCCTTGTTGTTGTCTTGGTAGAAAATAATCACCTTGGACTGGGCTGTCACTTTGATGGCAATCACATCTTGTGACTTCTTTAAGCGGAGGAAGTTGTAATGTTCACCATATTCTCCATACTTAGCGGCAATTTCTTCAGTTACAAGGACACCATCTGCCGAAGCAAGATTAATCTTTCCTTTGTTTGTTGCCGTAGAACCACCTGTTACATCTAGGAAATGGTCATCTCCGAAAAGCACTCCCTTTCCAGGACGGGCTCCAAGTTCATCGCAAACCAGCACATAACTGTGTTTCAACGGCTTGATGTCATCAGTAGTTGCAGCATTTGCTACGCTGATAAACCCCATAAGGGCCAGACATAAAGTAAAAATTTTCTTCATAAATGAAACGTTTTAGTTAATAAATAAAGAGTTATTTAATTGTTATATCTAAATTTTCTTGTTTTGTATCTATTTTACGGTGCAAAGTTACTAAATTAATTGTAATAATCAAGCAAAGTCTTTGTTAATTTTACGTAAAGGTTTACGCTTGTGACTTGATAAATTTAGGGGCATGCTTGGAGATGAAAAAGAGACCACATTTCTGCGGTCTCTTCCTTCAATATAATGCAAGGGTATTACTGCTTAACAAGGTAAGTCTGAGCGGGTGTGTCACCAAAGTGAGCAATGGTGATAATCTCCTTCGTTCCGCTAACAGCGATGCCGACGAAAACGGCAGATTTGGAAATGTTGCCCTTGTCGTCTCTCACTAATTTCAGTATTTCCAGACGGCCAGTCGTAGCAGAGTACGAGTACTCGTAATAAGGTTGGTTGTCACTATTCGACTCGTCGGTCCAAGTCCCCTCAGTCGTACCTTGGCTCATCTTCACACTGACGGAGTCGGCAGTGATGAAGTTGAGGCTCTCCACAAATCCCTGAACCTCCTGACCATAGGCATTGACCTTCAAGCCCGTACCACGCACCCATTTAGTATTGGCCAGACTTTCGGGATGTGCAATTGCCAAAGAGTCATTGTAGTTTGTCACCCACGATGGGTTGTCGGTGTTGACTCCCTCATATTCGTTGGCGTCGCTGCAGGCAGTAGTGAGGCCGAGGCCTGTCACTACCGCGAATACTGCAAATATCGATTTCTTGAATATCTTCATAATGCTTAATATTTCAATTTCTCAATTTCTCAATCTTACTTATTGCGCCAACGGGCTGCACCTACATTGTTTTTATAGATGTCGTTGTCCTTGTTCTTGAAATACAAGTTCACGTTAAACTCCGATGAGGCTGTTCCGTCGAGGGCATCAGCACGGTGCATATCCTTATCGCTGGCAGTTGCTGCGATATGTGGCGGACATGGTTGCTCCATCAGGTCGGTGGCTGAGATATTAGCCACTGAAACCTCGAGTGATCCGTTCAGGGTCGCATTACCATCTTTTACCAACTTTCCGAAGTTGTTGCTTGTCGACGTCCATGGAGTGTTACTAAAGATAGAGCCATTGGTCAGGTCATTATTGGTTGACCAGTTGTTCTCAAAGTTAAGCGTAACCTTACCAGATGAACCGTCAGTCTGAGTTTGGGTATTGCGGATGTCGGCTCCCCACTGTGCCAGCACTCGCTGGTCGCCTGGCTTTTTACAGAGCACAATCAAGTTATTCTTCACATTGAAGACTGATCCGTTTGGCAGTCCGCGCATCTTGAAGATGGCACCGTCGGCACGGGTGTTGAAGTTTATCAATGTGTTGTTGGAGAATGTGATATTCCAAACAGTTCCTGGTATCCATGCTATTTCACTTTGCTCAGCAAAGAAGGCAGGGAATGGACTGTCATAGAATGTGTTCTCTGTGACCTTCATGTCCTCGTAGAGGTTGGAACTGGTGTTGGCACCTGATCCGTGGATCCAACAGTAACCACCGGCCCCCTGGTTGTAGTAGCCGCAGTCCATGAAAAGGTTGTTCTTGATGACCACATGACGCCAGATTTTATAGTTCACGCCCTGCTCGCGGATGAAGCCACGCACCAGACGCTTAAATGAGCAGTTCTCAATGACGAGAGAGTCAAGCGAGATGGCCATACCGTTAGAGAACATATTAAAGAAATAGTTACCCGTAGGATTGCCGAGACCGCCTTGCTGGTCACCATAGTTGAAGCATTTAGGGTTGTCGAAGTCAATGTCGTAGAAGGCCAGTTTCTTCATGTATATCTCACCGCCTTCGCCTGCCTCAGGTTGACGACCAAAAGTAAACATAGAGTAGGGACAGCCGTTCCACTGCTCACCATTGACTCCCTGGCTGTACATGGCATCCTTACCGATGCCGCATATCACCTTGGCTCGTTTGCCCTGTGCCACGTCGGCAGGATTGGTGCGAAGTACAAAGCCCTTACAGGTAATGTCATTGCCGTCGAGGTAATAGGTTTTACCACCTTCCAGCATGAAGGTCTGGCCCTCTGCATATTGGGTGTTCTCAATGAAGTCGTAAAGTGTTGGTGTCAGCGGGGCTGCATCGTATTGATCAGCCAGTGCAAACACCTGAGTGCGGCTTGCCGTTTGGTTGGGGATGGGCAGACTGCTAGCCTGTGCCTTCAGTTCTGCATGATTCAGCAAGATAGGCTCACCAGGCTGACCGTCAGAGCGAGAGGTACAGGTATTATATTTTGCATCGATGGCCACAGGTACACGCGGGTCAATGGCATCAATGACATAAACAGAGTTGGCGGTCAGACCGTCAACAACAACGTAGCCACGGTCGCGGTCTTCCTGAGTAATCTGATAGCGCTTCCACTTCTCGCCCACGGTCGAATTTGGATTATTAGGCGAGGGCGAAACGGTCAGTATCTGGTAGCCAAGATTGCCGCTTTCGTCGATGTTGAAGTTCTCATAGTAAGCCTCCATCTTGTCAAGATCGTCAGGGTCAGTAATCTCTGCATCTTCTGCATAGCCCAGTGATTCCTTCACCGTCTTGTTCAGGTAGACGTGCATCGTAGTCTCTGTAGTCTCTGCCTGATTCACGTAGATGGCATTAGGGGTAGGATAGCGGTCGTTGGTGGCTATGCCTACATACTCCTGCCACTGGCGACCGTTGCCGTGACCATACCAATTAGAGGCGTGCGAGAAATCGGTCTTGTTGTCATCCTTCTTTGATAGGCAGCGGATAGCAAAGCGGTAGTCGGTAGAGTACTGAAGGTCCTTAATGAGGAGTTCAAGCACCTTCGGGCCTACGATGGTGTCGAGCAACAGGTCGCTCGTGCCCTGAATGCTGGCCCATGCTTCTGAACCTTGTGAAACCTTCGGCTGGAGTGCCATCTGTATCTGATATCCGGCGCAGTCTTCCACACCATACCAATAAAGGTGTATGGTGTTGCCGTGGGGATATCGTGCGTCGAGTCCGCAGTTATAGGGATAGTCACTTCCCTTACCGCGAGTATTATCGACGATGAACATGGTCATAAACTCTCTGTCTGTGCCAGGCGCAGCCTCTGTCTTGTCGTCTTTACACGACACCATTAAGGCAGAAGTGCCAGCCAGCAGGAGCAGCATCATGCTATTTAGTATCTTTTTCATATCGTTTGTACGTTCAAGTGATTAATATCCGTAGTAATTCTTGTATTCGCCAGAAGAACGCTGTATGACTGTACCCGGATAGGGCAGGATATAGCGTACTGGAGGAAGTTCACTCGCTGCGGGCATACCTGAGAACTGGGTGAGTACGCCATCGCGGATAATCCAGAGGTTACCACCATCGTCACAGCGGATGTATCCATAGAATGAATACTTACACTGGTCGACAGGCTGTCCGTTAGATTCGTTGCCCCACTTGTAGAAGTCTGCATTTAGCCAACTCTTGGCACTGAAACCTCCACGGGTGATGGCGCTGGTTACAGGAGATGCCATCGACTTGTAGGCATTATAGATGCGCAGACTCTGCATGCTCTGGTTGGGGTATTTCTGAACAATATTGCCAGAACCGTCTATCTGATAACCATAGAGTTGTGCTTTATACATACGCAAACCGTAAGCATTTGCTTCTCCGATGTTGTAGGTGTGATAGTAGATACGAGATGGTAGGTTGTCAATATAGCCATCACCTGTCGTATAACCATCGTGCTCATTGATAGCATCTTCATAGCCGGTCATGCCACCTACGTTCTGCATAGCGGCAGAATAGTAGCGCAGGAAACTATAGACGAGTTCCTGATTGTAGGTATTGGTACGTACCAAGTCGCGCCAACGCATGTTCTCACCTGCGAACTCCCACTTACGTTCATCGAGCACGGCTTTTTGGAAAGCCTCCTTTGAAGCCTGTGCTTCAGCAATGAAGGCAGCGTCACCGCCCTCAGTGTTTCTGAAAGCACGGCTGTGAACCTCCTGCAGACATTTCACGGCTTTCTCTGTAGGTCCGCCGTTCAGTTCATTGGCGGCTTCGGCATACATCAGCAGCACATCGGCATACCGCATATACGGATAGTTGATACCTGTAGAACCTGTGGTGGTGTTGCCAAGGGCAGAACCTGTCCCCGTCCAGAGTTTCGACCACTTGTTGTTGTGCACTGAGTAGTCATTGCGGATATATACAGAATCGGCCAGATTACCCTCTGCATTTGTGAAGTAACTATAGTACCACAGACCATTGACAAACTCGCGGCGCATATCACCCTCACGGAAGAGGAAACGATAGAATGCATTCAGGCGGGTGCCACCATCGCATTTACCCCAAGAACCGACCGTTGAACCCTCATAGTCTGCATACGTTGGTCCTTGGTTGTAACCGGTGTTGCCTGTCGAATTCTTTGCGAAAGGAATCTCGAAGATGGGGTCGTCGTTGTTGATCACCTGATAGTTACACTCATTGACAAACACATCCTGATAGTTGTTTGTCAGGCTGTGAGTGCCTACCATAATCACAGAGTCTGCATATGACATGGCTGTGCGGTAATAATCCTGATAGTCGGTGGGACGCTGCATCGTACCGTAAGAGCGAGTGTTGCTCTTGTCTGGACGTAGTGAATAGCCACCGGCAGTCAGGGCGATACGTGCGATGAGTGCATGTGCAAACTCTTTAGAGCAGCGCTCTATGGTTGTGCTATTTGATGAAGACATCTTGACAGCAGCCTTTTGCAGGTCAGCAATGAGGGCTTTCTGTATCTCCTCGCGGTCGGTAACAGGCAGCATAACCTTCGCGCCTCTGTCATTAGTCGATTCGAACGAGAAAGGTACGTCGCCAAACATCACTACCAGGTCGTGGTAAGCCATAGCACGCAGGCACTTGGCCTCGCCAATCCATTGTAGCATGTCAGGGTCAGGAGTTGTCGTGGGATTCCCATTCTCATCAGTGGTATAGTAAATAGAACTGGCCTCCGCAGACGTGATAAGGGTATTCGCATATTCAATCAGTCGGTATGCGGCAGTCCAGAATTTCAGGATGTCGCCACCCTCGTCGTCGCAGTCAAAACGCTGATACGTTGTATGCGAGTGTGCACTGTTTGAATTGATGGCAATATCCACGTCGCTGTTGAGGATAAAGGTCTTCTGGTAGGCGTTGCCGTAGAGGTCTCCGACAAGTGCCTGGGCATAGACACCGTTGAGGGCACGCTCCACCTCGGATTTCTGGCTGTAGACGAAGCCCACGGTGTATTTTGAAGGGGCTTCCACATCCAGGTAGTCATTGCAGGAAGTCAGCAGGCTTCCTCCAATCATCCCAAGAGGGAGTGCTACAGCCGCATAGAGCACGTATGATAATATATTCTTCTTCATATAGATGCTTTGTTAGTTTTAGAATGTGATGTTAGTGCCGAATACAAACGAGCGGCTACGTGGGTAGCGGTTGTAGTCGATTCCGCAGGCCAGGCCTGTCTGAACATCCACTTCAGGGTCATAGCCACTGTAACTGGTGATGATGAACAGGTTGCTGGTCGACACATAGAAGCGAGCCTTGGAAATACCAACCTTCGAAGTAAGTTTCTTCGGCAGTGTGTAGCCTAGGGTGATATCGTTACAACGGAGGAATGAGCCATCCTCGATGAAGTAACTGTTACAAATCCTTGTGCCTACGTCTGCAGGGTTCCACAGCGTACGACCCATGTTGGCTTCCTTGTAGATGTCAACAGAAGTCTTGTTGGGGTGGTAGTACATCTTATAGAGAATGTCACCCTTGGTGCCTGTAATACTTCCGTCAATATCATTGTATTGCCAACCATCTTTGAACTTTGCAAGTACATTGAGGAAAGTGTTCTTGTTGTCCTGAGAGGCTGACAAGGTGTAGGCTGTGGCATTATTAACGTCGAAATCGAGCATATAGGTGAAGTTGGCTGTGAAGTCAAAGTCCTTCCAAGAACCGCTCAGACCAAAACCACCCTGAATCTTCGGGTTGGTGTTACCAATCACGGTACGGTCGTTCTCGTCGATACGCCCGTCACCGTTCAGATCCTTGAACTTTATCTTACCCGGCAGTGTTGCAACGCCAGAGTTGCTCGTTCCTGAAACGTCGTTGATGACGGTCACGTAACCGTCCTCACGTGGAGCCTGGTTCTTCGAGGTGCCGTTGTCAGCAGCGGCAGAACCCCAAGGCATAGCCTGGTAGTTGTTCAGGGGATCGAAATAGAACTCGTCGAAGCCATAAAGACCGTCATAGACGAAACCGTAGATGAGTCCAACCTCGTCACCGACTCTCAGGTAGTAGTCATACATATTGGCAGACTGCCAGCGTACGCTTCCTTCGTAAGGCTTGAAAGTTTCACCGCCGTCCAGTTTGTCAATCTTCTTCTTGTTCCAACCGAAGTTGACATTGGCAGAGAGTACGTAGTCCTTGCCCTGAAGGATGTCACCACTGATGGCAAACTCGATACCCTTGTTGGTGACCTGACCGATGTTCTGCATCTGATTCGGATAACCCACTGTTGAGTTCAGGCCTGTTGAATAGAGCAGGTCGCGGGTGGTATTCCAGTAGAATTCGGGTGTAATGGTCACGCGGCCATTGAATAGTGAAATGTCGGCAGCCACGTTGCGGGTGACGGTCGTTTCCCATTTGGTCTCAGGGTTCGGAGCACTTGAAGGTAGTGCATAGTATTTCTCTCCGTTTGCAGTGGTCTCTAAGAAACCAGGTCCGCCTGTGGAATTGATAGAGTAAAGCAGACGGAACATATCACTATTGATATTGTTGTTACCAGCCAGACCGAGGGCTGCACGTAACTTCAACTGCGAGATCCATTTCACATTCTTCATAAATGGCTCTTCAGAAATTACCCATGCACCAGAGACAGAGGGGAAGTAGCCCCACTGTTTGCCAGGTGCAAACTTTGTGGAACCGTCCGCACGGAAAGTTGCTGAGACCAGGTAGCGGTGCTTGTAATTGTAACTGGCCTGTCCGAAGAATGATGCCGTGCGGTTGGGTGTCGAGAGGTTAGAATAAGCCTCGTATGGGGTTCCGAAACCCATGTTGTTCCATGCCTCCCTTGCAGTAAATGAACGGGGGAAGAAGTGATTCGTCATCGAGTTCTCACGATCCTGTACCTCACTGATCTCCTGGCCCAGCAGGAACGACAGGTTGTGGTCGTCCTTGATACTCATGCTGTATGAGGCTGTATTGGTCCAGATATAACTCAGGCGCTTGCTGTTGACGACTGTTGCCACCGGCATCTTGTTGTGTACGGTTTTCTGTCCGACATCAGTCAATGCACCATAGAAACGGTTGTTGTCAATCCAGCGCAGTCCTATGGTTGCCTCCGAGCGCAGTGTCAGGCCTGTGATGGGCTTCCAGTCCAGTGCAATACCGTTGGTGTAGGTATAAGAATGCTTTATCAACTGGTTGGTAGCGATATCGTTCTTCGGATTAGTGTATTGGAAGAGTTGCTCCTCGTCGGGGTCTGCGTATGCAGTGTCAATATAGCCATATTCACGCAGACCGTTGGTTGGACGGTATTGAAGTACATCGATGATACCGCCGGTTCCCACATGTTCACCACCAGCACCCTCATCGCGGCGGAAGGTGAACTTCGGGTTGAACTGTATTGAGAAACTCTTCGCAATCTGTACGTTGGTCTTCATGTTGATGTTGGTGCGGCGCACGCCAGAGCCCAGGATGATACCTTTGTCCTCTGACTGCGTGATGGAGACATTGAACTTCACCTTCTCCGAGCCACCACCGATGGTCACGTTAGTAGAATAGCTCAGAGGCGTCCCGCCCATTACCTCGTCCTGCCAGTCGTGAGTAGGCAGAGTTGTGTACATATCCAAGTCGTAAGGATTACCGAAGTTGGCCTTGAAGAACTTGGCGTTTGTAGAACGGGTGCCATTGGCGGCGTGCCATTGGTACTGATACCTAGCGAACTCAGAAGCATCCATCAGGTCAAGTTTCTTCGATATGTGGCTTATTGAGAGGCTACCATTGAAAGAGACTTTCACTTGGCCTTCCTTGGCCGACTTTGTTGTGACAATCACTACACCATTACCACCCTTGGCACCGTAGATGGCGGTCAGGGAGGCATCCTTCAGAACGTCGATAGAGGCAATATCTGTTGGGGGAATATCATTGATGTTGTCTACCTGGAAACCGTCAACGATGTAGAGCGGTTCGTTTGACTGGGTCACTGAGGTACCTCCACGAACGCGGATGTTAACGTCGGCGCCAGGCTGACCGTCGACTGTCGTTACCTGCACACCCGAAATCTTACCCTGTAGGGCTACGGCTGCTGAGGTAACAGGTACTGCAGCCAGTTTGGCACCACTGACTGAACCGACTGATCCTGTCAGGTCCTTGCGGGCCTTGCTGGTGTAACCCACTACAACGACTTCCTCGAGTGCGGCATTGTCATCCTGTAGTGTCACGCTCATGCTTTGCGAAGCAGCCACTTCCTGACTGACCATACCGATGTAGGAGATGACGACGTGCTTTGCTTTCTTCAGCGTCAACTGGAAGTTTCCGTCGAAGTCGGTCACGGCAGCATTTTTGGGATCTCCCTTTTCCACTACTGTAGCACCGATTACTGGTTCACCAGTAGAGTCTAAAACTTGGCCTTTTGCAATCGTCTGCGCAAGCACCTCGGGAGGAGCGAGTACAAAGAATGCGGCTAAAAGGCAAAGTTTACACAATAGTCTCATTGCTTGATTCATGCTTTGTTTGTTAAAGTTATTAATTAGTAAATGTTAAATTTATGCAGATTAGTCAATAATTCGCTGCAAATTTAATATAATTTTTGCATTTCGCCAAATTATTTTGCTCTTTTTTGATACAATCTTGCACGTAAACGTTTACGATATTTAATATAAATAAGGTGTAGTCGCTGGATGCGCTACACCTTATTTATAAAAGTAAGTGGGACTAACCACTCAGCCTTTTCTATAGTCAGGCTGTTTTTATCTCTGGCGGTCAGCAGCGGGCTGATCAGTCACTTCCTCCTGTGGATTGTCAATGTTGACGCTTCCTGAGTCGATGGGATTGTCTGCCTTGTCGCAGGATGCTAATGCCATTGATGCCAGGGCGAAGCCTATCAATAATTTCGCTTTGTTCATAACACCTTTATTTATTTAATGATGACTTTCTTGTTGTTGTGTATATACATGCCCTTGGCGGGAGCGGTCACGCGCTGTCCCTGCAAGTTGTAGTAGGCACCTGTTTCGTCGCCAGGGGCAACCGTTGTGCTGATACCTGTCGTGCCCTCGCCGCCAATCTGGTAGCCGCCACGTGCTGCTGCAGCCACTGGAATGGCCAACCAGGCGCGATGGCCCTCAATCTCGAAGGCAGCACCGTCGTCAGCACCCCAGTACCATCCGAGAACCTTTGCCTTGCTGGTGCCGGAGTGGCCATAACTGAGTTTGTAGAACAGGTAGTCGCCTGCACCTGCCGTTGTCTGAGTAGCCACGTCGCTACCCTTCAGCATGTTGACACCTGCGAATGCAACCTTTTCGGCTGTGTAGTCCAGCGTACACTCTGAGACTGCGCTATTGGCACCCTTCAGCATGACGGCTGTTCCTGCAGGCACGATGTCGCCGAGTTTGGTGTAGGTCAGCGCCTCAGTGGTGGCCTCGCTCACGACGTAAGCCTCCACGCCCTGTGGCAACTTGTAACTGACCGAAGCGTCGAAGAAGGTTGCATAACCGGCGGTCATCTTGACGGTGACAGGCGTAGAAGCAGCCTCACCCAGACCACCGGCAGCATTGGCTGCACGGACTGCATAAGTGCCTGCAGCATCTTCCACAGTGTAACTTGGCTTAGCCGTGATACCGATCACCTTGCCGTCCTTCAGCACTGCCCAGAATGCTGCGTCGCTGCCATCCCAGGTCAGTGTGGTGCCGTTGAGTTTCACGTTTGTCGGAGCCGCTGCCTGTACGGTCTGTGCAGCAGGATCCCAGTCGGTGAATACCTTGTTATATGCATACTCAGCAGCCTGCTCGGCAGTGAGGATGATATCGTAGGTATAGTTGCCGTTGTTGTGGGTGAAGGTCTCTGTCAGGCTGGCTGGAGAAACCACCTTGCCGTCCTTGTCCAGGGAGTTAAACTCCTTGAAACTGTAGGCAGCCACGTTCATACCTGCCAGTGTGAAGCGAGAGTCGATGACCTCATTGGGCTGGTTGATAGTGGTGTTCATCCATGTCAGTTTCGAAAGTCCGCCCCAAGAGCGACCGAGGCTGAACGAGGCTGCGAGGTTCTCGATCTCACAGTTGTTGAACACATAACCGAACTTCGAACTGCTGTCAGTGTAAGGAGCGGCAATCACGTCGGAGCCTGACTTGCCGTTGAGTGAACGGCTCTCATTGACGAACTTCACCTTCTCGTAGAATACATCGCCACCACCGCAGAGGTAGTCGACGGTTCCGTGAATCTCTGAAGTCTCCCAGTAGAACTGTGAGTTGGAGTTGCTGTAGTAGGTATCCTGGTAAGAGAGCATACGCACGTTCTTCGAAACGGTGTGCTTACCCTTGTCCCAGAGACAGACGGCACGTCCGCCAACCTGTCCGCCAGCCACGGCACCGTAGTAGTCGAGTGCATTCTGCAGCGTCAGGTCTTGCAGATACAGGCCTGTGCTGGTGTTCACGAGTGTAGCGGTGGTGCCGATACCCTCGATAGAGCGGTCGGGAGCGTTCTTGATGATCGTACCCTCCATCGACTGTCCGACGAGTGAGATGTTGTTGCGGCTGATGGCTGTCAGCACGGTCTCGCCGATGTCATAGAGTCCGTCGGGCAGGAATACGGTCACGCGGTCGGTGCCAGCGAGACCGTTGACCAGTTCGAGCATGGAGAGCAGGTTGGTACCGTTCTCTGTTGCCGTAGCACCCTGCTTCACCACGTAGACGTTGGCGCCCTCAGCCTTGGTGTAGGGATCCTCTGCCTGGTTGCGGATGCTGATGCTGTGGATATAACTGACGGCCGGGATTTCGAGTGTCAGCCAGCCGTCACCTTGTGCTCCGTCGTACTGGATGCTGGCGCTGCCGCCGTCGGCCTCGGCCTTGTTGGCTGCGGTGCCGAGCACGGTCTTGCCGTCAGGTGCATAGAGTGTCAGGTCGCCTGCAGAAGAGTACTGGCAGAGGTTGAGTTTGATGTATCCCTTGCCGCCGAGGTGCAGTTTGATCTTGTCGCCCTTGTTGAAGGCCCAGCCGTGCTGCTTGTCGTGCCAGTAGCCGCTGCCCTCGAACTGCAGTACGTCGTGGTCTGCCGGGTCGAAGTTCACGTTGGTCAGGTCATAGTCGTAGCGGGCTGTGGTGTTGGCCAACTCGATGGCGGTGATATACGGATAGAGTTTGGTGTCGGCCTGGAAGGTGCTGTTGGCAGAGCACTTCACGGTGTTCATACCTGCCAGTTGTGCCGTCCAGCCACGGAACTTGTAGCCGCTCTCCACACTTATCTTGTCTTCTGTGACGGCGAATTCGCCGACCTTCAGATCCTTCTCAATCTGCTGTGTGCCAAGCACGGTACTGCCGTCGGCATCGATGAAGGTCAGGGTGTAGAATGGCTTGCGGATGAAGTTGGCCACCCACTTCATGGTGATGCCGCCGAGAGTGACAGGGATGGTTACCTTGCACTGGGTGTCATCGCCCTCGTAGGTGACGTTGCCCAACTGACCAGCCTTCACGTCAACGCTGACGGCGTTGTCCTTGTTGATCATCTTGTCGGTAGAGAACAGTTCGATGTTGGCTACATAGTCGTCGCCCTGGATCTCGAAGGTCTTCTCCACGTCGTAGGTAATGCCGTTGGC
>OCVV011324232.1_pt1 | contig 14367 bp, 10 predicted proteins | sample 1539721 | NCBI WGS metagenome assembly OCVV01 (sample SAMN02144230, study PRJEB22623) | gut metagenome | biome: sheep rumen | host: Ovis aries | place: New Zealand
AAACTCGCGGAGCTGGGGGCCAAGTTCGGCCATGACGCGGACTGGGCATTCGACGAAATCGTCAGGATGTACGACGGCTACAAGTTCCACAAGGACGCGGAGCCTGTCATTAACCCGGTGTCGCTGGGCATGACATTCGATGTGCTGGAATTCGGCAAGTGGTGGTCGAAGACGGCGATACCGACATTCTTGATCGACTTTTTCAAGACGCGGCCGCTGGACGTCTCGACATTGGAAGTCTCGGACAGCGACATGGACTCCTTCGAGCCGGAAAAGATAAATCCTGTCACGCTACTCTTCCAGACTGGCTACTTGACGATCAGGGATGTGGAGTGGAATGGCTATTTCACTACATACAGGCTGGGATTCCCCAACGCGGAGGTTGAGTCCTCCTTTCTCAGTGAACTCTCAAAGTTGTATTCCGGAAAAGGTTCCGGGGGTGATGGGGCAATTGTCGCAAGAATCGGCGACACGCTCCGCGCCCGCGACCCGGAGGGATTCGTCGAGTCGTTCAAGTCGTTCTTCGGGGAGATTCCCTACGACCTCACGGACAGGCAGAACGAGCAGTCGTGGCAGGCGATCATGTATGTGGTGATGCGACTCATCGGCATGAACGTCGGCGGCGAGGTGCGCACGTCCAAGGGCCGCATCGACCTGGCCATCGAAACGGCGACGGACGCCTACGTCATCGAGGTCAAGCGCGACTCGACGCCGATGAAGGCCATAGCGCAGATCCGCGAGCAGGGCTATGTGGACAAGTTCCGCCTCTCCGGCAAGCCGATCACCCTGATCGGCATCGCCTTTTCGACGAAGAAGCGCGCCGTGAGCGCCACGAAGATCGTGCGCGACGCCTGACAAGCGCAAACGAGTCCTTTTCCTGCAATCCGCCGCTCGTTGACGAGTCGGTAGCTGAAAGGGGCAGGCGCGACAGGCGAATAGCAAAGCGTCACGGGGCGACCCCAAATTCGCGTTCAACATCATCGGAGGAAACCCACCCATCTCGGCGCGCGGAGGCCTCACCCACTTCCAAGGCGGTGAAGAGCCGCTCCTCGGCCTGGCGTTTCAGAATCTCCTTGGCATCGCTCACAAGAAGGAACGGCAGTCCTCCGACATTGATCGACTGTTTCAAAAAGGCGTGAAACGCCTCGGACATCGTGAGTCCGCAGTCCGCGAACACTCGTTCGGCTTCGTCCCGGATTCCGGGATTTACGCGAAATTGCACCGTGGCGGTTTTTGTGGGGCGTCTTTCCTTCGTGACCATGTTTTGCTCCTGCGGGATGGAATACTATGACAATGTATGTGAGATGTCAACGGTCTTTGTGTTTGCAAGTTGCGTCCCAGACCGTGCCAGCCAATCGTTTCGACGTCCCACCCGCGCGCCTTCGCGTAGCGCCGGGCGCCGGCGAGCGCCGGGACGAAGACCCTGTCCTCGACAAAACGCCCGATGACGATGATGCGCGGTTTCATGGAAGCCCGTCCGATCGTTTCCCGGCATTCACGGCGAAGCGAACCGGGCAACGCGGAAATGCTTCGCGCCGACGACGGGGAATTCCGGATTGCCCCATCCGGCGTGGTGGACGAGGGAGCCGCGGAGCCGGCTGTCCGGGTCGCTCACGCCCGCGACGAGGCGCGAGACTTCGGGCAGCGTCCAGTCGGAGAAAAGGCACGTGTTGGGCATCCCCATCGTCCCGAACCGCGTGGGCGCGAAGCCGGATTCCACGGCCTCCGGCGGCCGCACCTGGTAGGGGTACAGAAGCTTGCAGGGCATTTCGCCCTCGAAGGCGATGTTGAGCCCCCTGACGGGCGGGACGGCGAGCTGGCCCCGGCAGGGGCGTCCGTCCACGAACGCGCGTCCCGGTCCGGCGATTCGGTACCCCTTCGGGGAGTACGGGACGATGATTTTGCCCGCTCCGCGCGCGGCCACGGCGTCGATCGCCGCCTGGAAGGCAGCGGTGTCGTCGGCGACGCCGTCCCCGCGCGCGCCGAAGTCGAGAACGTTGAATGGGCTGTGCTTCATGGAACCCATTCTATCCAAGGGGCATCCGCGCATCAAGCGTGGAGCGATGCCCGGGTGTGACCAAACTTTGTGGCTTTACGGGGACAGACCCCGAAAAGCCGTGGCCCCGCTTCATTTGTCAAACTTACGGCTTTGCCTTTTGACTTTCGTCTGCTATGATTTGCGGCGGTGAACGACATTTACACAAATATCTCCCTCCATTTCGCCGTTCCCGGCGGACTGCGGTGATCGTGGGCGAGGAAACGGGATTCGCGTGATGGACGGATCGGCAGTCCTCTATCTGAACATGAGCGGCGAATCGGCGCTTCACAGGCGCAGGCTGAACGGCATTCTGCGTTTTGCACGACCGCTCGGATGGAAAGTGGAGACGCTGGAGTGGACGAAGACCAACCAACGCTCGGTGCGGCGGCTCATTGGCGCAAGAAAGCCGGTCGGCTGCATCATGGAATGCTGGGCCGCCGCGCGTGCGCTGCCGCCGGACTTTTTCGGAAAGGTTCCGGTCGTCTATTTCGATCCGCCGGACGCTCCTGCCTACCGCGGGGCGGCCACCGTGGATTGCGACAATGCCGCCGTGGCAACGGCGGCCTTCCGCGAACTGTCATCGGGCCTGTCGCCCTCGTATGCCGTTGTCTCCTGCTTTTCGGGTGATGTCTTTGGTTGGACGCGCCAGCGCACGGAGGCGTTTGCGGAATGCTGCCGGGCGGCGGGGCACGACTGCCAGGTCTTTTCGTTTCCGGCCCAGCTGCAGAGGGAGCAGCGCCTGTGCGCGAAACGACTCGCCGCATGGGTTTCCACCCTTCCGCGCAACTGCGCCGTGTTCGCCGTCAACGACTGGTCGGCGCGTCTTGTGTCGTCGGCTTTTGCCAAATGCGGGAGGAACATGCCGCAGGATGTCACGCTTGTCGGTGCGGACGATGCGTCCGCAGACCCTTCAGGAACGTCCGGGTCCGCGATTTCCTCGGTCCGCATCGACTTCGAGCGTTCCGGGTATCTTGCCGCGAAGGCGCTGGCCGAAAGGACAACCCAGGACTCGGTCTACGGGCCACTCTTCGTCGAGCGGCGGGAATCGACGCGGGGACGAGGCCGGACCGATCCCTATGTCATGCCCGCACTGGAAATCATCCGCAGCGAGGCTTGCAATGGGCTGACGGCCTCTGTTCTCATCGCGAAATTCCCAGGTTCCCGCGGCCATTTCGAACGCCGGTTTCGCGAGGCGATGGGCCACAGCGTACTTGATGAAATTCTCCTCGTCCGTCTCCAGCGAGCAGGCGAACTGCTGGCGGGGACGGACATGCCGATCTCGGCCATCGCCGATTTCTGTGGATTCCGAACCCACATCGCCATGCACAAGTTCTTCCGGTCCCGGACCGGCATGACCATGGGGGCGTGGCGCAAGAAGCACCGGATCCGCAGCTGACGCCGAGGAAAGAAGAATTGCAATAATTGTTTCAAAAGTATAATTTTCGGCGGGCCGTTGATGTAGGATTGAGCGCGTCGGGGCGCAACGGGCGATGGTCGCCCGATTGCGGGGTCCCGGCGAAACATCCGCACCAGACGAATACATCCATGAAGACAACGAAAATTGCCGTGGCCGCCGCGACCACGGTTTCCCTTTGCGCAGTCCCCACGGTCCGAGCCGCGGTCACGGTGTCGGAAGACGAGACCTGGTCGTCGGGGACCTATTCCGAATCGGTCCTCATTGACAGCGGCGCCACGCTCACCGTCAATGGCGACGTGTCCGTCGCCGCCGCCGTCGATGTCGGGGGCGCGAACGGCGGCGGCGCTCTGGAAATCGCGGGCGCGACGCTTGCCAACACGGCGAGCCGCATCCGCTTCAACGTCGGCCTCCCAGGCGACTATGCCGGCCCGCGCTCGTCGCCGGACTACGTGAGCGAACTGATCCTGAAGACCGGCGGCGTGGCCAAGTCCTCCGCCGGGCTTTCGCAAAACGGCGCATTCGATTCCCGCGTCCGCTTCGAGGGCGGTCAGCTCATGTTCAACTCCTACGCCTCGCGCGCCCTCTTCTCCGCCGCGGGGAGCGCCATGCATCTGGAGGGCCTGGACGGAAACGACATCGACCTTTTCTTTTCCTACACCGGCGGGCGGGCGCTCTACCTCATGCAGGACTGGAGCGCGGCAAACACCGCCACACGCCTCGCCTTTGCGGGCGACTGCGACGTGGTCCTGGACGCGAACGACTCGGCTGCGCTCCACATGCAGGCCTACGGCTCCAGCGCCGGCGACAAGCTCGCGAGCGGCTACAAGACCGTTGCCTGGGGCCAGACCGGAAACCTCGTGCTGAAGAAGAACATCCAGATGACGCTCGACGGAGACATGATGCTTCCCTTTGGCGCGCAGACGGGCGGCGTGGTTCTGGACGCCACGACGGCAAGACTCGATTTCAACGGCCGCCGCACCGCCGTGAACGCCCTCACCGCGACGCAGGGCCTCGTCACGAACTCGGCCGCCACGGCGGCGACGCTCGTCCTCGGCCTGGACAACGCCGATGCAACTCTTTCCGGCATCGTGAAGGCTGACCTCAAGGGAGACTTCAACTACGAGAAGGCCGGATCCGGCACGCTCACCATCGACAAGGGCGCCTACGGGACGCTCACGGTCGCGGAAGGCGCGGTAGCCTTCGCCTCCACGGCGGCGACGCCGGCCGGCGGCGCGGTTTCGGTGGACTCTCTTGTCATCGACTCCGCCGACATGGCGACGCTTCTCGTCGATGGCGTCGCGCTCACGGTCGGGACGGCCGGCGGAACGGCGCTCGGCGGCGTCACGGTCGTGACCCGCAACGGCGGCTCTTTCACGTGCGGCGCCTGGAACGCCTCGGCCGACGCCGTTTCCCGCGAGCCGTCCGTGGCGTCCGGCGACACGCTAGTGAAGTTCGGCTCCGGGACGACGACGCTCGTCTCGACGAACTCGCTCCCCTCTCTTGACGTCCGCGCCGGCACGATCCGCTTCCGCACCCCCTATCTCACGGGCGGCTCGAAGATGATGCTCAAATACACCTTCAAGAAGACGAGCGGCACAAACCAGAAATTGTGTTTTGAGGAAATCCGCGTCCGCGGCTGGAACAATGCCGGCAACTGGACGGACAACGCCATCGCCGCGCACCAGCAGTGTCTGGACCGGTATCCGGTGCGCGGGAGCATCGCGGACGCCTTCGCGGACGGCGGAATGTGGGTGAACGGAGAGTATCTGGAATCTTCGACGGGAAGCAACCGGGCGTTGCCCTACTCGCCCTCCTTCCTTTTCGACAACGGCACCTCAACGACGCGCGTTTACAACCCCACCAACACCATTCCGAATCCGGCAGACGCGGCGACGTGGCAGCAGGTCGCGTTTCGGGTGTACTGGTGGCAATCCGTCACCAAGCTCGCCGGCTACAACTTCACGAAGGGCCTGTACCAGCAGAACGTCGGATTGCCCGTGACATGGACGGTCGAGGCCAGCACGAACGGCACGGACTGGGCGGTCGTGGACGAGCGCGCGGACATCGTGCCGCCAGCGGCGGAGAACTGGAACAGCAAGGTCTGGTACAACGGCGGAACGGACTTCCCCCTGATCGGCCTTGGGCCGGAGCGCGGCATCGGCGCGTCAGCGGCGGTGCGCGTGGATTCCGGCGCAACGCTTGACCTCGAAGGCCTCGCCGACGCGGAACGGACAATCTCCCATCTGACCATCGACATGGCGGCGGGCGGTGGCGGGCGCATCACGACCTTCGTCCCGGCGGCGAACGGCGTCCTCGACGTTGTGAACCTTCAGGGAACCCTCAATGAAAACACCGACCTGGGGCTGACCTTCGACTCCATCGTCGGTGCGGGGAACCTCAGCACCTGGACGGTGCGTGCGAACGGCGTCGCCAAGACCAAGCGCATCATCGCCCGCGACGGCAAGCTCGTCGTCGTCGCAGACGCGACGGTCTTGTATGTGCGGTAGAAAGAGCGCAAACACCATGAAAGCAAACACCATGAAAACCGCCCTTCTTCGCATCGCCGTTGCGTCGCTTGCCATAGGCGTCGTCGCCAAACCGGCTCGCTCGGATAACTCGCCCCACCACGCCACCCTGCGCGGCGTCATGTCGCCGATGCGCAACATGACCGTCGACGATTTCGACACGTTGGAGGAGTGGGGCGTCACGCTCGTCCGCTACCAGATGACGCGGCAGTTCATGCGCCGCGGCTACGGCGCGGGCGGCAAGGAAGGCTATGACAAGTGGCTCTCCGGCAAAATCGACCACCTTCTCAACTTCGTTATCCCAGAGTGCCGCAGGCGCGGCATGAAGGTTGTCGTCGATTTGCATGACGCCCCGGGAGGGCGGATGACCGACTGCCTGGACTGGGCGCTCTACTACGACCAGGGAAAACTCGACCACTTCTTCGACTGCTGGCGCATGATAGCGTCCCGCGTGAAGGGCAACGAGGATGTCGTTTACGGCTACGACCTCATGAACGAACCCGTGCAGACCCGCGAGCCGACGACCATGGACTATTGGGACGTCCAGGCGGAAGCCGCGAAGATCGTGCGCGAAATTGACCCGAAGACGGCCATCGTCATCGAGTCCAACGGCTGGGACTCCCCCCGCCGCTTCCCGGAGCTGAAGCCCCTGCCGATGGAGAACGTCATCTACCAGGCGCACATGTACGGGCCAACCGAATACTGTCTGCAGGGGACGGGCGGACGCGAGCAGGATGTCGCGTGGCACTGGCCAGACCCCGAAAAGGGGTGGACGCGCGACCTCCTGCGCGACATTCTGAAGGACGTGCGGGAGTTCGAGCAGAAATACAATGCGAAAATCTACATTGGCGAGTTCTCTGTCGCGGCCTGGGCAACAGGCGGGGAAAACTGGCTGCGGGATGTCATCGCCGTCTTCGACGAATACGGCTGGGATTGGACCTACCACGCCTTCCGCGAATGGAATCCGTGGAGCGTCGAGCACGAGGGCGGCCCTGATGACAAGAAGATGGTCCGCAGCGAAGACAACCCCCGCAAGCGGGCGTTGATCAGGGGGCTGAAAGGAGAGGCGAAGTGAAATCAGGCGCTTTGCGGCAAACAATGGCGGTCGCCGCCGCGCTCCTTGCCACGACACTCGAAGCGCCGGCCGGAATGTTCCGCGACGGCGAACGGGTGGTCTTCCTTGGCGACTCGATCACCGACGGCAACGCATACGCGGGGATTCTCGCGGACTGGTATCTCACGCGCTTCCCTGAACGCGACATCCGCTTCGTGAACTCCGGCGTCCCCGGCGACCAGGCGTGGCTCGCCGCCCGCCCCGACGAAATGGAGGACCGTGTCTTTTCCCTCAATCCCACCGCCGTTGTGGTCATGTTCGGCATGAACGACTGCAGGCGCTTCGACTTCGGCCCCTCGCCCTCGGACGCCCAGATCGCCGCACGTGCCAAGAACCTCGCCACCTTCCGCGAGGCCACGCGCCGCATCGCGACGAACATCCTCGACCGGTGCGGCCCCGTGCCGCTCTATCTTCTCTCGCCCCACCCGTGGGATGACAATTCCGCCCTCCCGCAGGGCAAGACCGGCGCGGAAGCGCGATACCCCGACTTCTACGGCAAGGGCGCGGCAATGGGAGCCTACGCGGATGCGGTCCGCGAAGTCGCGGAGCAGACACCCGGCGCGACGTTCGTGGACGTCTATTCAGCCGTTTCCGACTATTACCGAGCGAGGCGCAAGGAGGACCCCGTAGCGGCCTTTGCGCCGGATCGTACCCATCCCGGCCGCGACACGCACCTACGCATGGCGGTCGAAATCCTCCATGCGCAGAACGCCGACGGCGTGGTGAGCGACATCGCGCTACAGGGGACGAACGTCCTCAAGAGCGTCCGGTCTGCGGTGTCGGAAGCGAAGGCGCTCCCCGGCGGCGGCGTGGCCTTCACCGTGCTGGAGCGCTCGCTTCCGTGGGTTTTCGACGAGGCGACCGCCGCGACTGCGACGAACGACCCCGTCGTTGCGGCCCTCGATCGCGAAATGCTGGCCTTCTACGGGCTTCCGGACGGCAACTGGACCCTTTGGATCGACGGCGCGCCGGTGCGAACGGCCGGCGCGGCGGAGTGGGAAAGCGGCGTCAATCTCGCCTTCGAGCCGGCGACGCCGCAACATCGGCAGGCGCAGGAGCTTCTGCGCGCGCGTGAAGCGTTCTGGAAGGAAAAGAAGGAGAAAGAGGCCGGACACACGCGCGTCCGTCGCGAGCTCGGACGCTACATGGACGCGAAGGGCCTCGACAAGGATTCTCTTGAAGATCGGCTCAAGGCCGCCGGGGAGGCCCACATCAATCCGGCATACGAGACATGGCTGCGGCGCATCTGGCGCTACGTCGCCGAGAACTGGGACGACATCGAGGCGCACCGCGCCGCCACCATCGCCAAATGGCCGGCGCTACTGGAAAAGGCCCAGCCAGTCCCGCACCGCTACGAGCTCAAGCCGTCGCTGGGCAGCGTCAGGCAACCCGGGCAAAGGGCGCTTCTGAATGGGTTGTCAGCAGAAGCCAGCGCGGATTGAACAGCAAAGGGGAAAGCAATGCCATTCGCTACAACTGCAAGGATGCTTCTTGACGCGCAGCGCGCCGGATACTCCGTAGGCGCATTCAACGCCGAGAACCTCGAAATGGTCCAGGCCATCGTGGCCGCCGCGGAGGAGGCAAGGTCGCCGGTCATCATCCAGACAACGCCATCAACCCTCAAATACGCCCCGCCTGAGGCCTTCGCCGGTATGGCACGCGCAATCGCGGAGCGGGCGGCCGTCCCTGTCGCGATGCACCTCGACCACGGCGACTCCTTAGCCCTCTGCGCCCGCTGCTTCCGCGCCGGCTACTCCTCGATAATGATTGACGGCTCCAAGTTGCCGCTCGACGGGAACATCGCCCTATCACGGAGCGTTGCCGAGATGTGCCACGCCTCCGGAATCCCCGTGGAGGCCGAACTCGGCGAGGTCGGCGGCAAGGAGGATTCCACAGTCTCCAATGGCGACCACCTCACCAACCCCGCCGACGCGGAACGGTTCGTCAGCGAGACTGGCGTCGATTCGCTCGCTGTCGGCATCGGTACCGCCCACGGCGTTTACAAGATGGCACCGCACCTCGACATCGGCAGGCTCGCCGAAATCCGTGCCGCGGTCTCCATCCCGCTCGTGCTGCACGGCGCGTCCGGCCTGTCTGACAAGGACGTACGGGACTGCATCGCTCGCGGTATCTGCAAGGTGAACTTCGCGACGGAACTGCGGCAGGCTTTTACTGGCGGAGTCCGCAAGTTTCTCGACGGGGACGCCGACGCCTTCGACCCGAAGAAATTCGGCAAGCCCGCCCGCGAAGCCGTCAGGCAGCAGGTGCTGCTGCGCATGGCGACCTGCGGGTCCGTCGGCAGACTGGCTTGAGCCAGATGGAATGGGACGCGATGAAGGCGGCAATTCTTTTTGGCAACGAGGACATACGCTTCGCCGACATGTCGGAGCCTGAGACGAGGCCGGGTGCCGTGAAGGTGCGTGTCCGAGCGTGTGGCATCTGCGGGTCTGATGTTCCGCGCGTCCTGCATGGGGGCGCGCACTTCTACCCGGTCGTGCTGGGCCACGAGTTCGCCGGCGACGTGGTGGAGGTCGGCGTGGGCGTCGAGGGACTCGCCCCTGGCGACCGCGTTTCATGCGCGCCCCTGGTGCCGTGCGGCAAGTGCGTCGACTGCCAGCGCGGCCACTTCTCCCTTTGCCGCCGTTACAGCTTCATAGGGTCGCGCGAGCAGGGTGGCATGGCCGAGTTTGTCGTCATGCCGGCCGCCAACGCCGTCAAATACGGCGGGAAAGTGCCATACTGGACGGCGGCGATGTTCGAGCCGGCCACGGTGGCCCTGCACGGCATCTTCCTGAATGGAAGCGTGTCTGGCAAGGACGTGGCCGTCGTGGGATGCGGGACAATCGGCATCTTCGCCGTCCAGTGGGCGAAACTGCTTGGCGCGCGCCGCGTCGTCGCTTTCGACATTTCCGAAGACCGCCTTGCCTTCGCCCGACGCATGGGAGCCGACATCGGCTTCGACACCAGGGACGCCGACTTCGCCGAACGGGCATACGCCGCGACACCGGGAGGCTCTGGCTTCGGGGCCGTCTTCGACGCCTCCGGGTGCGAGGCCACGATCCATGCAGCCTTCCGTCTCGCCGCGAACCGCGCCAGGGTCTGCGTAATCGGGACGCCCGTGCGCGACATCTCCTTCACCAAGGCGGAATGGGAGCTGATGAACCGCAAGGAGTTCCGCCTCACTGGATCGTGGATGAGCTATTCGGCGCCGTTCCCCGGACGCGAATGGGAGATGGTGGCCGACTACGCCACGTCCGGCCGCTTCGTCTTCGACCCACAGCTGGTTTTCCGGAATTACCCGCTCTTTCGCGCGGCCGAGGCCTTCGACCTCTTCCGCAACCCGTCGCAGGTCCACGGCAAGGTAATGCTGATGTGCGGAGACGACGCATGATCACAACCGTCACGATGAACGCCTCGCTTGACAAGCTCTACAAGGTAGGGCGGCTGCGCGACGGCACGGTGATGCGTGTCACCGAAGTGACTAACACGGCCGGCGGCAAAGGACTAAACGTAGCGAAGGTGGCGGCGCTGCTTGGCGAAAAGGTGGCGGCGACGGGCTTTCTCGGCGGCTTCAATGGCGCGCACGTGCGGTCGCTGCTTGCAGGAACAGGAGTTGAGGACTTCTTCGTTGACAGCTGTGTCGAGACCCGAGCGTGCGTTAACGTCATCGACGGCGAAACGGGAAGCAGCTCCGAGTTCCTCGAACCGGGACCCGCCGTGGCTCCTGAACGCTACGAGGAGTTCATCGGGCGCTATCGTGCCCTTATCGCAAAGAGCGACGCCGTGACCATCTCTGGCAGCCTCCCGTCGCACGCCCCCGATGGGTTTTACGGACGGCTTGTCACCATCGCGCGCGAAATTGGGGTGCCCGTCATCCTCGACACTAGTGGTCGGCTTCTGCGAGAGGGCGTGGCGTCATGCCCGACGCTCGTCAAGCCAAACCGCGAGGAACTAGCGGCGCTAACTGGTAGAGAACCGGCGGGCGAGGCGGAAATCGTCGAGGCCATGAGCGGATTGATCCATGGCGGACTTCCTTCGGTAGCCGTCTCACTGGGAGCGGAAGGCTGCCTCTACGCATGCGGGGAAGGAGTGTTCAAGGGAAGCGTCCCTGGCGTCAAGGCAGTGAACCCCGTCGGCTGCGGCGACAGCATGGTCGCCGCTTTCGCGGTTGGAATGGCGCGTAGGATGCCGCCCATTGAAACCTTCCGCCTTGCCCTCGCCGTATCAGCCGCCAGCGCGATGGACGCCAGGACCGGTTCCTTCTCAAGAAACGACCTTCACATGCTTTACGCCAACGCCAGAATCGATATGTTTGCCTGATGCGGAACAGAAACCTAAATGGGGACGCGAAGATGAAGCGCATCACAATCATTTTCAAGACACATCTGGATATCGGATTCACAAATCTGGCGGAAGATGTCCGGCGGAGCTACCGGGACTGCATTCGCGCCGCCGTGGCGACGGCCGACCATTTCCGAGCCAAGGACAGGTCGCCGAACGGCTTCCGCTACCGCTGGACGGTCGGCTCCTGGCTCGTGGACGAAATGCTGTCGCGCGGCTCCGCCTCCGACGCGGCTTTTCTCGAAAGCGCGATACGGCGCGGTGACATCGTCTGGCACGCAATGCCATACACGACGCAAAGCGAGGTCGCCGGACTCGCCGCTTTCCGGGCCGGACTAGGCCGTTCGCTGGCACTAGACCGGCGCTTCGGCCGCCGCACCCACGCCGCCAAGCTCACCGACGTTCCGGGCCACACACGCGGCATCGTCGGACCGCTCGCCGAGGCGGGCGTGTCCCTGCTCCACATCGGCACCAATCCCGGATGCGGCGTGTGCGCCCTTCCAGAGGCATTCCGCTGGCGCGATTCCACGGGACGAGAAATCACCGTCGTTTACCAGACGGACTACGGGAAAATCTACAGGCCACCTAGCGGCGACGATGCTTTTCTCATCAGCGTGGCGGGGGACAATTCCGGCGCGCATTCGCCAGAGACTGTGGAAGCGCTTCTGGACGATCTGCGCCACGCCCATCCAGACGCCGAAATTGTCTGCGGGACGTTGGACGACCTGGCCGCCGCGCTCGACCGGACAGGCGAATCCCTGCCCGTCGTCACTTCCGAAATCGGCGACACCTGGATTCACGGTTTCGCGTCGGACCCGATTCTCACGGCCCGCTACCGGGAATGCCTTCGCTTCGCCGAAACGCTTGCGCCGGACGTAGGCGAAACATTCCTCCGCGAGATCGAAATCGTTGCCGAACACACGTGCGGACTCAACATAAAGCGCTGGCTTCGGGACGACCGCCATTGGTCGGGCTTGGCAATGAAGCGGCTCGCCTCCACGCATCCCGCATCGGCCTCCGCCGCCCACCGCGCCGACCTGAACGACAACGGATTCGCGATATGCGTCCGCTCGTGGGACGAGCAGCGCGAATACATCGACTCCGCCGCACGGACATTGCCGCCGCGGGATCGCAGGGAGCTGTTGCGGCGACTGGCGTCGCTCGCGCCGAAACGGGCGGCCGTCGCCGATTCGACGGCAACGCTTCCGCAGCTCGCCATCCGCACTCCGCATTTTTCATTCCGCATCGACCAGGAGCGCGGGTGCATCCGCGATCTCCGCGCCGCTGACGGCACCCGACTCTTTCGCGAGGCGCTGCTCTTCGGCGGTGAACTCTTCGGGCCGGACGACTACGCCGACTACCACCGCAACTACCTCCGGCTCCACGTCGATTGGACGCTCCGCGATTTCGGCAAGCCGGGAATGCCGCGCCGCAAGTATAGCCTTGTCGAAGGATTTCCGGTCGTTGTTTCCGAACTTTCCGAACCGGACGGCCGGCGTTTTCTGCTTCGTTCGCGCAACCCAAACATCTTCGCCAGGGCGTGGGAACTCGAGTTGCTGCTCCCCGATGCCGCGCCGGAAATCCGCGCCACGCTCCGTATCTTTGGCAAAGATCCGTCCCGCATGCCACACGCGCTATGGTGTTCCTTTTACCCGGCGAAGGCGCAAGGCGCGGTTTCCTTCACGAAACTCGGCGAGCCGATAAACCCGGCTGACGTCGTCAAGGGCGGCGGGCGCGCGCTCCACGCGATCGATGGCGAAATCCGGCTCGCGGACGGTGCGCGTGTCGAGACGCTTGACGCTCCGCTCGTCGCGCCCGGTGTCCGCGATCTGCTGTGGAAGCGGCGCAACCCTCTTCCACGTCCTGGAACGCCTTTCCATGTCAACCTCTACAACAACATCTGGGGTACGAACTTCCCGCAGTGGTTCGGCGAAGACACGGCCTACCGCTTCATCATCTCCAGGTCTCTTCCAGGACAATCGGGAATCTGGAATGTCGGACTTGACGGCGCCACCGACACGACGCCGCTTGTAAGGTTCGGGTTCATCACAGACAGCCACTACGCGCTGCATCTTGCCAACGACCGCCGCCGCTACGGGGATTCGCTCGAAAAGATGCGGCGCTTTGTGCGGCACATGAACCGCCTTGGCGTCGATTTCGTGGTCGAGGGCGGAGATTTCAAGGACCAGGGACGGACGCAGGAGGAGTCGCTGGCGTATCTCGACGCGATGGAGTCGGCGTTCGCCGGATTCGACGGTCCGCGTTACCACGTACTCGGCAACCACGACCACGACAACCTTTCCAAGGACGAGTTCCTTTCGCATGTCGCCAACGCCGGGCAGGAGCGGTCTCGCGCGTGGTATTCCTTTGACTTCCATGGCGTCCGATTCATCGTCCTCGACGCCAACTACCGTTCCGACGGTGCACCGTACAGCCGAGGCGATTTCGGTTGGCGCGATTGCTTCCTGCCGGAGGAGCAGATGAATTTCCTTCGCACGGAATTGGCGTCCGCCTCAGGTCCCTGCGTCCCGATCCTCCACCAGCAGCTCGACGCAGAGGACGACACGTGCATCGCCAACGCCGCCGAAGTCCGCCGCGTCATCGAGGAATCCGGCAAGGTGAAATGCGTCGTGCAGGGGCACTGGCACGAAGGCAGTTTCCGCGAAGTCGGCGGCGTAGCCTATTACTCAGCACCGGCGAGCGTCTTCGATTATGTCGGCGAATCGGACGCCCATTCCCTGATTGAGGTGTTCCCCTCCGGCGGAGTCCGCATCACCCTCTTCGGCTACGCCACACCTCTCGAACCACAGCAGAAAAGGAACTACCATGAAAAACTCCATTAGATTTCAAATTCCCGCCGCCATTTTGGCCGCCACGACCGCGACGGGCGCGGCCCTTCCCGATGTGGCGACGACGCCCCTGTCGTCGCGCG
>OCVV011252145.1_pt1 | contig 14365 bp, 10 predicted proteins | sample 1539721 | NCBI WGS metagenome assembly OCVV01 (sample SAMN02144230, study PRJEB22623) | gut metagenome | biome: sheep rumen | host: Ovis aries | place: New Zealand
CATGCGGACTGTGATTTCCGGATCATAGGCGTGAAAGCCTCCGATCAGGGTGATCCAGTTTTCAGGAAACTGATAGGGCTCGAATGCGAGACGAATCGTTCCGCTGGTCTTTTTCGCGATCACAGACGCCTTCTGTCTGCCGCTGTTATACAGCTCCAGCACCTGTCTGGCAGTGGTGTAAAATGATTCACCCGCCGGTGTCAGCTTCAGCCCCTTTTTGCTCCGCAGAAAGAGCGCAAAACCAAGTTCCTTTTCAAAGAGATTGATCTGCTGAACCAGTGCCGTTGTAGAAATAAAGGAGGCCCTGGCAGCTTTGGAAAAACTCCCGCACTCCGCTGACAGGACAAAAGAGCGCAGCCATTGTTCATTCATAACCGGTATTCCTCATATCTTAAAGTATGATCGGGTCACCGGGCGAAATGCAGAAGTCTGTTCTTAAAGCATACTGAAAGCCCGGATTTTATCATACATCTGTGGAAGTCAGGAAAAATATATCACAAGAATGTTGTTGAAAACAACCGGCTCCTTTTGTCTATCCGGAACAAAATCAGGTCATCAGCCTGCGCTGCTCCATCGTGTGTGAAGGCCAGAGCCCAGAGAAATACAAAAGAAGCCCTTTTTCATTTTTTGACAAATGCCTGTCTCGTAACTGTCTAAAAGGCATAAAGACATCCTCTGTCCAGACAGCTATGATGTATATGTGAAAGGCCAGTATCTTTTCGGTTCCGTTCATAGAAAGGAGGCCCGGCATGAAAAGCCAGTGCCGCAGCGCATCAGAAATAAAACCGTTATTTGCTTCACTGGATCAAAGGAGGGCACATCTGCGTGCGCAATATCCTGTCTGGAAGGAAATGACTCTGTACGGCCACCTGGAAATAACAGCAGCCCGCTGCCCCGGCCGGATCGTCTATCAGGACGGGCAGCTGACCTGCAGCTATAAGGAAATGCTGGTCCTGTCCGACCGCGCCGCAGGAGCCTTCCGGCAGCTTGGTGTTTCCACAGGAGACCGGGTGGCCGTCAATCTGCGCAACAGGGTCGAGTATCTGGTCCTGACCTTCGCACTTGCGAAGATCGGAGCCGTCAAAGTCCCGCTCAACCGAAAGCTCCCCCTGCAGCAGAAGGGCTATATCCTGCGGGAAACCGGCTCCTCTGTGCTCGTATCCGACAAAGCGGAGGACCTGCAGGCTGTATCTCTTTGCCCCTCCCTGCGCAGGATCATCCTTCTGGAAGATCCGAAAAAGCAGAACCCCAGTGTAGTGAGCTGGGAGACCTTTCTGAGCCTGTCTGCAGAATCCGCCGGGGGGGATTCTTCCGCCGATGCCGGCGAATCCTTTCGGACAGACCCGGCAGTCACTGATTCCCATCTTCTATGCGATATCATCTACACATCCGGTAGCAGCGGAAATCCCAAGGGTGTGATGCTCAGCCACGATATGATCCTGCGCAGTGCCTTCGCCAACTGTCTCAACCGCGGTTTCCAGGATGGACGCAGAGTCCTGATCACAGTGCCCCTCTTCCATGTCTATGGCTACATTGAGGGGCTTTTGTCCGTCATCTTTGTGGGAGGAACCCTGCTCTGTATGCAGGGCCGGTTCGATCCGGAAAAGACTCTCCGGATCATGGAGAAAGACCGGGTCAATGATATTCTCTGCGTCCCTTCCGCCATGCAGAAGATCATGGAGGAGCCCGCTTTCGATACCTGCGATCTGTCGTCCCTGCAGGCTGTCTACTGCTCGGCATCGGTCTGCCCCGAATGGGTCTGGGAGGAAATGCAAAAAAAACTGGGGCCGGTGGAGATCGTCACCGGTTACGGGATGAGTGAAGTAAGCGGCGCCTCTGTGCAGACTCCGCCGGAAGCATCCCTGGACAAGCTCCGCCACACACTTGGGAAGGTCCTGCAGGACCATTTCACTTCTGCTCCCCCGCTGATCGAATACCGGGTGGTCGATCCCCGGACCCTGGAACCCTGCCCGAAAGGAACCGCCGGAGAGCTGCTCTGCCGTGGCGCGATCGTAACACATGGCTACTATCACCGAGATGATGTAAACGCAGATGTCTTCCTGGCGAATGGATGGCTGCGAAGCGGAGACCTTGGATACTTTGACGAGGACGGATATCTCATCTTTCTCGGAAGAGATGGGGAAAGCTACAAGATCAACGGAGAAAATGTCTCTCCCCAGTACCTGGATCAGGTAATCTCCGAGTCCAGGGATGTCATCCAGGTCCAGACAGTCGGCGTCCCGGATGAGAAGCTGGGATGGGTAGGAGTCGCCTTCATTGAGCCGGCATCCTCCTGTGCCTCCGTAAAAAACCGGATCATGGAATTCTGCAATGAGAATCTGGCCTCCTTCCAAGTACCCAAATATTACTTTTTTGTCACGGATAAGGAATGGCCGAGAACCTCCAACGGCAAGATCACCAAAAAGCTGCTGCGGGAAAAAGCCATTGAACTGCTGAGGGCTAAGCAGCTGTAGTCTCAAATCAAAGACATCATTCAATCAGATAAGCGCACTATTAGGGCCAGCCTTTTCGAAGGCTGGCCCTTATGATCTCTTTCCTGACAAGCGGCACTGGACTCTCGTGACAGAGGTCACCGGTCTTATACCGGTCAATAAAACACCCGCAGGCGGCAAGCCGGGGCCGCCTGCCCGATCGGCAGAGGCCCCGGCTTACTGCGGAGTTTTCTTTATATACACACATTTGGAGATTCAGATGTTTCGGTTTCTGATCAGAAGAGGGAGAAGCCCCCGTCTTCCATAATGGTCTGGCCTGTAATGTAGCCTGCGTCGTCACTGCCCAGGTAGAGGGCGAGTGCCGCAGCCTCCTCAGGTTCGCCGTAGCGTCCCATGGGAATATTGCTGAGGAACTTTTCATTGCGGGCCGTGTCAAACCGGGTCCCTTCTGTGATCTTGGTCACGCTGGCGCCGGGTGCGATCGCGTTGACGCGGATCCCGTAGGGCGCCATCTCATAGGCGGCAAACTTAGTCAGCTGGGACACGCCGCCCTTGCTGGCGGCATAGGCGCCGGTGTTGGCAGAGACGACCTGGGCAGCGATAGAGCTGGTATTGACCACGGCTCCATGGATGCCCTTATCCACCATCTGGCGCAGAACCGCCTGATTGACGTAAAAGGTTCCGTTCAGGTTGACGTCAATGACATGCTTCCAGTCCTCCTCACTGGTGTCGAGAAGACTGGTCCTGCCGATCATACCTGCATTGCTGAAGGCCACGTCGATACGGCCGAATTTTTCCAGGACCTCTGCGACAGCATCCTCGACAGACTGTCGGCTGGAGACATCGCAGCGAATCGGATAAACAGCTTCCAGGTCCGCATATTTTTCCTTCATTTTGTCAATGCTTCTGGCCAGGGCGGCAACCCGGGCACCCTCCTCCACCAGACGGCGCACCATGCATTCTCCAATGCCTTCGGATGCACCGGTGACCAGAGCGATTTTACCTTCATATCGTTTAATGATCATGTTCTTTCTCCCTATTTTTGATCGTCCAGTAAGCAGTCATTCGTCCGGGATATGTGCAGGCCTGTCACCCGCCATCCCGGATCAAGGCAGACAGAAGCCTCCATCTTCATACAGGGTCTCCCCCAGAATAAAGCTGGCTTCATCCGAGGCCAGAAACAGAGCCGTGTCGACCGCCTCCTGAACCTCTCCATAGCGGCCCAGAGGCATTTTTGCCAGAAAGGCTTTATTACGCTCCTCGTTGAAGCGTGTGCCCTCCGAGATCCTGGTCTTACTGGTACCGGGACCAAAGGCGTTGACGCGTATCCCGTACTGAGCCAGCTCCAGGGCTTCCACCTTTGTCAGCATGCTGACTGCGGCTTTGGAGGGGCAGTAGGGGGTGATATTGGTCATCGATTTCCGGGCACTCACAGAACTTGTATTGACGATGACACCACGGGTGCCTTTTTCCACCATGACACGCGCGACCGCCTGAGCCATGTAAAAGTTCCCGCTGAGATTGATGACGATTCCCTTGTCCCATGTCTCTTTTGAGCATTCCAGGAAGGGGGCGCGAGGGCAGATTCCGGCATTGTTCATCAGGATGTCGATCCGGCCGAAGTGGTCTGCGGCTGCAGTGACCGCATTCTGCACCTGATCGTAGTCAGACACATCGCAGACCGCACAGAAGACATGGTCCTCACGCCCTGCATAGGCTTTTTCCAGGGTCTCTTTTTCAATGTCCAGGGCTGCGATTTTTGCGCCTTCGAGCAGAAACTGCTCTGCCATCCCGAGCCCGAGACCGTTGGCGGCACCGGTGATCAGGACGACCTTATCCTCAAATCTTTTTCTCATGATATCGTCCGTTTTTCAATATTACATGCAGGTATATCCGCCATCCACAGGAAGATTCACGCCGGTGACATAGCTGGAGGCAGGGGAAGCCAGGAAAATGGCAGCTGTATCGAGTTCACCCTCATTCCCATAACGCTCTTCGGGGATCATAGTACGGGCATTTGCCTGGAAGAAATCGGAATCCAGTGTTTCCTTTGTAAGTGGAGTATAAAAATATCCGGGACAGATAGCATTGACAGTGATGCCGTACTTGCCCCACTCAGCTGCAAGCGCACGGGTCAGGTTGACAACGCCGCCCTTTGCTGCGTGATAGGGCGCGGAACCGGCGACCTTGTTACCGACCAAACCGTACATGGAGGCAATATTGATGATACGTCCGTATCCGGCAGGAATCATGGCCTTTTTGGCAACGGCACGGGCCACCTTGAAGGTGCCGAAGAGGTCAATATCCATCTCACCGGCAAACTGGGCGTCCGTGATATCCTCTGCAGGAGCTACGGCGCCGGTGCCAGCATTGTTGATCAGGATGTCGATCCTTCCGTATTTTTCCATCACCTTGTCGACGACGTCATTGACCATATCCGTGTCCGTGATATCGCAGCGAACGGGGAAGGTCTCTACGCCGAACTCTTCGCTGATCTCTTTGGCAACTTCTTCGATCTTCTGCTGACGCCTTGCGATCGGGACAATGATGGCGCCCTGGTTGGCCAGGGCTTTGGCCATCTGTACACCCAGTCCGCCTGAGCATCCCGTGACGATCGCGACTCTCCCCTTAAGGTCAAAATACTGTTTCATGCTATACCTCCCGTTGTAATTCTATGAAGTGTTTCTATTCTCATTAAAGGATCTGTCGCCTCACTGCAGTGATTCCTTCAGCGACAAGGCTTCTGTCCCTGCTTAATACATAATAGTTCCGAGGATGACTGCCACAATGGTCGTAATTGTCGTGCAGACAACGGTGCAGGCAAAAATGTGCTTGTAACCTTCACTGTGGGTCACACCGCAGACGGCGAGCAGGGTGACCATAACACCGTTGTGGGGAAGAGAATCCAGTGTGAGGCCGGCGATCGATGCGACCTTGTGCATAGCCTCGGGAGCGACTCCAAGTGCCAGATAATGGTCTTTGAGCAGGTTCAGAGCCATGGCCATACCGCCGGAGCCGGATCCGCAGGCACCTGCCAGGATACCAGTGGAAACTGCGAAAGACGCGAGGGGCGGTCCGCCCAGGTTGGTCGCAAAATTGACCAGGGCCTGATAGCCGGCTGTGATCGCGACGACGCCGCCAAAACCTACGGCTGCAGAAGTAGCGACTGTGGCGGCCATACCATCAGTGACACCGGCTGCCAGGTTGGACAGCTTGTTGTTGATCTTTTTCCAGTAAAGGGCGAAAATCACGAGGATGCCGCAGCTCAGGGAAATCAGGACGTTGACTTTCAGAAGAAGAAGACCGATGACGGTCACCAGTGGGATAAGGCCGATCCATCCGTTGCCGGGCTGGATTTTTTCATATTCTGCCAGTGTCGCAAGTGCTTTGGCATCCGCCACAAAGTGTTCGCCTCTGGCCTTGGCGCGCTTTCCCTGCCAGACCATATAAGCGGAGCAGAGGCCGACCAGGACAATAGAGTCCACGATAGCAATCACAGGTGCACAGGATGCCGTCGTTCCCAGATAGGTCATGGGAATGATGTTCATGACACTGGGGGCGCCGGGCAGGAGGTTGGGCGCTGTGAAGGCGCCTGCCGCGATCGCGCCGGGAATCAGGGTCTTGGGCAGGTCCGCCTTCTGGAAGAGGACCAGGGCAATCGGATAAATGGCAAAGGCGGCGACATAGAAGGAGACACCACCGTAGCAAAGCACGATTGCAGTAAAGATGACCAGAAGAATCGCATGCTGGGAACCAACGATCTTTGCCAGAAGTTCCGCGACATCCTTGGAGGCACCGCTTGCCTCCATCAGTTTAGAAAATATAGCTCCCAATATGATCAGAAGAAAATAGGACTGGACATAACCCGCAAAAGAGGCCATGTAGTCCCCGGTCAGAGATTCCAGGACCGGCAGTCCACTCAGAAGCGCCATGAGGCCTGCGCAGATCGGCGCAATGATGACCATGTGTACTTTTTTCCAGATCAGAATAATCATCAGTGCCAGCGGCACAAAAATAGCCATGATGGACAAAAAGGTATTCATACTCCGCATTCCTTTCTTTTGAAAACTATGAGAAAGAGATCTGTAAGCCGTCTATGCCTCCGGCACGCCTCTCATTTCGAGGCAGTCTGTACTGCATCCGAAAAGCAGAGTGCAAGGCAGACTGACCGTGTGATTGCCCTGACAAGACCTCGCGTGGTACAATACAGGAAATACAGGTCCAATTCTTTTTCTTTCCGGCGGCTGTATCCATCAGACTTACAGTCTCCATTACCTGGCCGGCAATCTCTCTTTAGTTTCTACAGGGTCGTTACTGAAGGAGCATGCATGCTTTATTTGTTAAAATCATAGCATTTGAATTTTGGTATTTATTTGTACATCATCGACAAAAATGCAGGGGGATTTTTTCATGTCTGACCACATATTTGACAGAGATTTCAATGAACTGCTGCTGGCCCAGCTGTCCGAGGACCAGGATATACAGCATCTGATCGACCGGGCGACAGAATATCTGCAGAACCCGCTCATGGTGATCGATGCACGTTTCAGGGTCCTCTACGCCTCCCGGCATATTTCCATCGATATTCCCCTCTGGAACACCTCTGTCAATGAACATTTCGTCACCGACGGCATCATCAGTTCCATGGAGAAAAACGAACTGATCAACAAGATCCGTAACGGGAAGGGCAGTGCCTTTATCAGTGATCTTCCCAACGGACACAAAGCCCTTCGGGTCCCGCTTTTTTATCAGGGAAAATGCTGCGGCTTCGTCGGCACTTACGACTATATTCGTCCTTTTTCGGACAAGGATGAAGGAGCCATGCACTCCCTTGTCCGGGCTATCACTATTCTATATACAGCCGACCCCGATATCCTTGGAGCCCTGGACAATTCCCGCGACGATTATTTTCTGGAGCTCATCAAATGCGGGACTCGAGAGATGGCAGAGATTCTGACACAGCGCAACCGTGCATTCCAGCTGGGGCCGGAAAAGCTTCTGGTCTGCCTCACGCGGCGCGTCGAGGGCATGGCAGTGGAAAATGTTGCCTTCGGCCGGCTTCGGGATTATCTTCGCTCCGGGATCTATCCCCATGTCAGTGCCATTTATAAGCACCACCTGGTCCTGCTCTTTACCCTGCAGAAAACGACCGATGTCACGCTCCGGAGCATCCTGTCCGCCATTGAGGAATCCTGTCAGAAATATGACCTGCATGCCGGACTCAGCCTTTCTTTCGACGAGGATGCCTTTATCCCCCTGGCCTACAAACAGGCCCTGAAGGCTTCTCTGTATGCGGATCCGGATGATACGGCTCTGCCGCATATCGGAAGCTACGAGCACTACATGGTGAAGGATATCCTCAATGCTTCCCTGCGCTTCTATCCTGCCTCCATGTATGAGCATCCGATCATCCACAAACTGGCCGCCTATGACATTGAGTACGGGACAAAATATCTGGAGACCCTGCGCCTTTATCTGGACAATCTCTGCAATATGAAGGCGACTGCCGCACAGATGGAGGTCCATTACAATACGATCAAATACCGGCTATCCATCATTGAGGAGATCGGCAATTGTGACTTGCGGAGCGACCCCGAACTGCTCCTGCGGCTGATCATCTCCCTGCGGATCCGCGATTTTGCAGACAATCACCATGTTCCGGAAAAACCGGAAGGAAAAAAGAAAAATGAGCTGCCTGAAAGCGACTCATCTCATTAAGAAACAGCACGTGCGGCAAAGCGCACAGGACATCCCGTTCCTGTGCGCTTTTTCATTTCCTGAAAAATCCGTTTCCGCCGTTTTAGCCAAGGGGCACAAAGACAGGCCTTCAGGATTTTTTTACAATGTAATCAGTTTTATACAGCTTGCAAAAACTTTGAAAGTGAAAAGGAGGATAGGGGAAATGATTAAAGGCAGATTCGAGGGAAAGACTGCAGTGATCACAGGCGCCGCCCAGGGTATGGGCGAAGCGATCGCCAGGAGATTTGCCGCCGAGGGCGGACGGGCTCTGATCGTGGATATCGAAGTGGACAAACTCGAAGCCGTCGCCGCCTCTATCGGCGAGGCTGTTGTCCCCATGGAAGTAGATGTTCGAAGGAGTGATTCCGTAGCTGCCATGGCAGAGAAAGCAAGGGAACTGTACGGGAAGGTAGATATTCTTTTCAGCAATGCAGGTATCCTGGATTACGCTCCATTCCTGGAGACGACCGAGGAGATGTACGACGATATCATGAATACAAATGCCAAGGGAGTTTTTCTCTGCGGCAAGGCCATCGCACAGCTCATGGTCGACACCGGCACAAAGGGCTGCATCGTCAATACCAGCAGCATCAACAGCAAGATCGTTGCCGCCACGACCTCCGCCTACTCTGCCTCCAAGGGGGCTGTGCGGCAGCTGACCAGGGTCATGGCCGTCGATCTGGCTCCCTACGGGATCCGTGTGAATGCCTTCGCTCCCGGGTCCGTCAAGACCCGCATGACAGAAAAAACCCGTGCCAACAAGGAAAAGACCGCCTATTTCCAGTCCATGTGGTGCATCAAAAGGTCGGCGGAGCCGGAGGAGGAAGCTGCCGTGGCCCTGTTTCTGGCCTCTGACGATGCCTCCTACATGACAGGTGAGACCGTTTGCGTGGATGGCGGCTGGCACATTGTATAAGGATCGTCAGAAATCTTTCAGCCTGGTCTGTGGATTTAGATGGTCATAATGAACAGAGAGGATAATAACTATGTTTGATCTCTTGCTTTCGCCGATGAAGATCGGCACACTGGAACTGAAAAACAGGATGGTCTGCTCCGCAGCTGTCACCCGCCTGGCCAACGCCGATGGAACAGTCACGGAGGGCTTCATACGCTACCACGAGGACAAGGCAAAGGGCGGCTGGGGCCTGACTATGACCGAGGACATTCCTGTCCTTGAAAACTGCCGGACCTATGAACGTCTCCCGGGTCTTTGGAATGATAGCCAGATCAAGAGCCACCGCGTCCTCACAGACCGCATCCATGCCGCAGGCGGCCGGATCGGTGCCCAGATCTACCATGCCGGGCGCACAGCTGATCCCCTTGTTAACGGCTGTCAGAATGTCGCGCCCTCTGCAGTCCGGGCACCGGGTGTCGCAACGGTCCCCAGAGCTCTTTCCATTGAAGAGATCGGGGAGATCGTGACTGCTTTCGGCCAGGCTGCCCGCCGTGCGAAAGAAGCGGGCTACGACCTGGTAGAGATCCACGGGGCTCACGGCTACCTGATCCACCAGTTTCTGTCCGGCAACAGCAACAAGCGCTTTGACCGCTACGGCGGATCTCTGGCCAACAAAAACCGCTTCCTGTTGGAGATTATCGCGGAGATCAGGAGACAGGTCGGTCCTGAATATCCCCTGATCCTGCGTTTGTCCATTGTGGACGGCCTCGAGGGCGGCACCGACCGTGCGGAAAGCCTGGTCACTGCACAGATGGCGGAAGCCGCGGGCATAGATGCCATCTCCTGTTCCGCCGGCACCTATGGAACCACTGCCATCATCCCCCCCTCTGCCGCTGCGAGAGCTCTTTATGTCGACAATGCCGCATATATCAAGGAAGGGGTAAAGATTCCTGTCATGGGTACCGGACGCATCAACGACCCCTATGTCGCAGAGGCAGTCCTTTCTGCCGGAAAGGCGGACTTTGTCACCATGCTCCGGGCTTCCCTGGCCGACCCCGAGCTTCCCAACAAGATCCGGGACGGCCGGATCGAGGAGATCTCCTATTGCATCGGATGTCTGCAGGGATGTCTGGGCGCCAACCGCAGGGGCGAGCCCTTCAGCTGCATGGTCCGTCCCCTCACCGGCCGCGCCCATGAGGTCGACCTGACACCCGTTGCAAAGCCCGAAAGGATTCTTGTCATCGGCGGCGGTGTCGCCGGCTGTGAAGCAGCAATCTATGCCGCCATGCGCGGACACTCAGTCTCTCTCTATGAAAAGGCAGATACCCTTGGAGGCCGCTGGATCGGAGCCGGCACTACCCCCGGCAAGGCTGAATATGAATCCTTCTTATACTGGCAGCAGGTCATGATGGACAAATACCATGTCGAGATCCACACCGGGACAGCCCTGAGCGCAGAACAGGCAGCCGCCCTTCACCCCGACAGGGTCATCGTTGCCTGCGGAGCGGATGACTTCATACCTCCTGTCAAGGGCTTCGATTCTCCTCACGCAGTCCTCGCCATGGACATCCTGACGGAAAAAGTGCCTGCGGGAACCAATATCGTCGTCATCGGCGGCGGTCTGGTCGGCGCCGAAACAGCGGATTATCTGGCTGCCTACGGAGGAAAAAAAGTCACAATTCTGGAGATGAAGCCCGCGATCGTTGCGGACGGCGAGCCCAACCCCAACTACTATCTCCTGCGCAGCCTCAGAGACCACAATGTCGACGTCCTGGTCAATGTCTCCGTTTCCGAGGTCACCGCAGATGCAGTCCATTTCACTCTGAACGGAGAGGAGAAATCCATTCCGGCAGACCAGGTGATCATCTGCGCAGGTATCCGCGCCAACGGGAAAATGACAGAAGAACTCAAGGCTCTCGGGATCAACACTGTGACTGTCGGCGACGCCAGCCGCGGCAAAAACGGCCTAACCAATATTTATGAAGGCTTCAAAGCAGGCGTGGAAGTCTGAGGCGCCGCACATACGCAAATACTGTCGCATTCAAGTTTCTTCGCTGAAAAATGCTTTAAAAACAACAAAGTCATGCCCTGCCCGACGACAGGAGCATGACTTTTCTTTTTCAGAAGATTCCCTCCGGTATATTCACATTATTCCCGGCCAGTGTTTCTAATCATCGCCATGTCTGTTTGATACCGCCTCCGCCCAGACCGACCACCCCGTCCGCCAGTCCCTCTGGGGCTGGAGCGAAGTCTTCATCGACACCTTCTGAAACCGCTACCTGCCGGAAAAGGAAGCAGGCACGAATCCACCCTATGTCACCTTCGACTGCAAAAGCGACAAAGACGACCAATAATGAGTCAATGGGGACGTTTCAGTCTGACTCACTTTCATCCGGTCAGAAAACCATCTGCACAAGAACCATATAGATAACCGTGCCTCCGAGAATGCTGACCAGGGAATTGCGCCTCCAGACCTGCAGAAAAACGACGCAGGCGCCGGCGATCAGCTCGGGAGCCCCGAAGGGGGCCGCCGCAAAGGAGATATCCTTGAGGCAGTAGACCACCAGCATTCCGATGATCGCAGGGGGCAGGACCTTTCCGAGGTACATGATATAGGCGGGTGTCTTCCTCTTTCCGGACCAGATCAGGAAGGGCAGAAAGCGCAGCAGGATCGTGACTGCTGACATGATCGCGACCAGAAGCGCCGCGTGCGTCCGTATAGTCATCTCACTCCCACCTCCTTTTCCACAGGGCTCCCCTCTCCGGGGCTGCCGCTCTGACGAGCGGCATGGTCGGAAAGGGTCAGGACCGCCGTGATCAGCAGCATGGCCGGGATCAGAAACCGGCCCGGTCCGAACACGATGCGGCACAGCAAAGTACACAGAAGCCCGGTCAGGGCGGGAAAATGATCCCTGGTCTCCATCCACTGGCCGGTAAAAGCGGCGATGAAAAGGGCGGTCATGGAAAACTCGATCCCCTCCGTGCTGAAGGGCAGCACCGTCCCCAGCGCGCTGCCAAGGACAGATCCGGTCACCCAGTAGCAGTGGCAGAAGAGGGTCACCAGAAAACGGTAGAGCTGCGGGTCCGCCCCCTCCGGGACATCCCCGTCCACCAGCAGCGTGTACACCTCATCCGTCAGACCGAAGATCATATAGGGCTTGTAAACACCCGCGTCCCGGTAACGCCCGATCATGGAAATGCTGTAAAAAAGATGCCTGGCATTGACCATGATACTGGTCAGGAGCCCCGTAAGCAGGGACGCCCCCGCCGCCAGCATGCTGACCCCGACATACTGCAGAGACCCCGCGTAAATAAAGAGACTCATGGCCAGGGCCCAGCCCAGTCCGTACCCGCTCTCCCGCAGCAGGATCCCGAATCCGATCCCCAGGACGACATAACCCGCCATGACCGGAATCGATTTTATAAAAGCAGCTCTCAAAGTTTGTCTATCCATCTTTTCTACCCCACAAAACAAGTGCTTCATAGGGCCGCAGCTGCCCCTCCGGAAGACCGGGATAATTGCCGATGAGCCGTGACGCCCCCGCTTCAAGCGCCTCAGACACTTCTACCGGAAGCGGAGCCGTTTCCCGGGTGAAATTGCAGAAGACGAGAAGCCGATCCTCCGGTCTGCAGTTTCCTTCTTTTCCGCACTCCTGTTTATCTTTCGCTTTTTCACCCGATCCGGTGCGCATATAGGCAAAAACCTGTTTGTTGTCCGGCTGCAGGAGTTCGTAGCGTCCTTCTGCCATGACTGGCAAAGTATGGCGCAGGCGGATCAGTTCCCGGTAGTAGGAAAAGACAGAGTTCTCATCGTCCATCTGGACAGCTGCATTGATCTCTGTGTAGTTGGGATTGACGCCGATCCAGGGTGTGCCGTCTGAGAATCCGGCATTGGCGCTGCTGTCCCACTGCATGGGCGTACGGGCATTGTCGCGGCTGACTGCCTGCAGGTATCCCATGACCGTTTCCTCCGGCAGCCCCTCCTGCCGCGTCAGAAAATCATAGGTCTGCAGACTCTCTATGTCCCGATACTGGCCGATATCCGTCATGCGGGCATTGGTCATGCCCAGCTCTTCACCCTGATAGATATAGGGTGTTCCCTTCATGAAATGCAGGCAGGTGGCCAGCATCTTGGCCGACACTACCCGGTAGCGGGGCGAGTCATTTCCGAATCTGGAGACACACCGGGGCTGGTCGTGGTTATCCAGATAGAGACTGTTCCATCCTCTTCCTTCAAGACCATACTGCCATTTGGATAGGATTTGCCGCAGCTCCGGCATGGACAGGGCAGGCCGGTCCCATTTATCATATTTTGCGCTGCCCTGCGTGCTGCCGCTGACGTGCTCGAACTGGAAAACCATGTTGAGCTCCCGGCGTGAGGGATCCGTGAACAGGACCGCCTCTTCTACACCTGCGCCGGGGCATTCTCCCACTGTTACCAGGGGATAGCGGGACAGAACGCGTTCGTTCATCTGACGAAGATAGGAATGCAGGCGGGGGCCGTTGCAGCAGGTGGAGGCAGTGAAACCACCCGGCATCTCCGGCCCATCCGGCAGTCCATCCGGCTTGGAGATCATGCTGATCACATCCATGCGGAAGCCGTCGATCCCTTTTTCACACCACCAGTTCATCATGTCAAAAACTTCATCGCGCACAGAAGGATTATCCCAGTTCAGATCGGGCTGTTTGCGGGAAAAAAGATGCAGGTAATACTGCCCGCTTGTTTCGTCCCATTCCCAGGCCGGACCGCCGAAGGCGGAAGCCCACCGGTTTGGAGGATTCCCGCTGCTGTCTGCATCCCGCCAGATATAGTAATCCCGCCTGGGATTATCCCTGCCGCTCCGGCTCTCCCTGAACCAGGCGTGCTCATCCGAGGTATGATTCACGACCAGGTCCATCACGATCCTGATCCCGCGGGCATGGGCCTCTGACAGCATCCGGTCAAAATCCTCCATGGTGCCGAACTCCGGATTGATCGCCCGGTAATCACTGATATCATAACCGTTGTCGTCTCCGGGGGACTGATAGACGGGCGAAAGCCACAGTATATCGACACCGAGCTTTTTCAGATAGTCCAGCCTGGAAGTAATGCCGTTCAGATCCCCGATCCCGTCTCCGTTGGAATCGCAAAAGCTGCGGGGATAGATCTGGTATACAACCGCGTCCTTCCACCAAAGGGTTTCGTTATTTGTTTCCATCAAATCTCCTTTTACCTGCAGGTTTTTCGACCTGTACGATTGAAGTGTACCCCTTGTCAGGGACAATCTTGGGTTTTTGG
>OCVV012825815.1_pt1 | contig 14364 bp, 9 predicted proteins | sample 1539721 | NCBI WGS metagenome assembly OCVV01 (sample SAMN02144230, study PRJEB22623) | gut metagenome | biome: sheep rumen | host: Ovis aries | place: New Zealand
GAGGCTGTAGAGCTTCTTCGCAAAGCTGCCGTCGGGGATACGCGGGACGATCAGGGTGTCGTGCTGCGCCTTGAACTCATTGAGCAGATCGACGATCTCGCCGAGGGTGACGGTGTAGGTGAGCGGTACATAGCAATAGCGACCATCAGCCTTCTCAACAGGCTTCAGCCCATTATACTCACAGCGTTTTTCCTTGCCCTCGAGCAGATCGAACATCGCTTCTACAAGGTCGTCGATATAGAGCAGCTCGACGGTCGCGTTGCGGTCGTTGACGGTAAAGGGCAGGTCATTCGCGACGGCATTGCAGAAGGTCGAAACCGCGCTGTTGTAGTTCGGGCGGCTGTGACCCATGAGGTTTGGGAAGCGATAAACCGCCACCTTTACCCCGTTCTCCTCACCGTAGTTGAAGAACAGTTCCTCTCCCGCGAGCTTTGACTTGCCGTAATCGCTCTCGCCGTAACGACCGATCAAGGTCGCTTGGATAGACGACGACAGCATAAGCGAAGCTTTATTATGGTGCTTCTTCAAAGTATCTAACAGCTTAGAGCCGAAGCCGAAATTGCCCTGCATGAACTCTGCGTTATCCTTTGGACGGTTCACGCCGGCAAGGTTAAAGACGAAGTCTGCCTTTCGGCAATACTCATCCAGTTCAGCCTCGGTGCTGTCGATATCGTATTCGTATATCTCTTCGATGTTCAGCGCGGGTCGGGTGCGGTTTTTGCCGTCGCGGATATTCTTCAGATTCGCAACCAATGCCTGTCCGACCATACCCTTCGCGCCGGTAACTAATATATTCATGTCTTATTACCTTTGCTTTTCATAATATACCGATCATGCAGTCGATACAGCAGATAGCCGATCAAGAGTCCGATCGTATTGCAAATCACATCATCCACATCTGCCTGCCCGAGAGCAAGCAAGTATTGCAGAATCTCAATCAGGAGTGATAAGCCGATCCCGGATACGATAAAGATCATGCCCATCCTCTTGCTTGAACGACATCGGAACAGACTGCAACCGAATAACGACAGTGGAATGAACAGTACAGTATTCATCACCATCGATTTAAGAAATATCTGGTTTTTGATCGCATCGCCAATGATATCGAAAGGGATCAAAGAGACTCTCTGAAAGTCATCTGAGCCTCTGAATAACAGCGTTATGCTAAGAATAAAAAAGAGCGCCAGCAAAAAGAAAACGGCATTAACGACTGTGTAGAGCTTTGTATGACGACGCAACACAAATTCCAAAAATCCCCATCCGATCACAAACGAAACAACCACAGCCATAATCAGCCACATGGAGTGATAATTAAAGAAGTGGATGACGGAATAGAATAAATCTCTGATCAATACTTTCTCCAAACCATTTTATTCACCACACCGGTGTAGGACTGGATAATTTTAATAACTTTATCGGACACGTTCTCGTCCAAGTAATCGGGGACAGGGATGCCGAGGTCACCGTTTTTGTTCATCTCAACGGCGGTATCAACTGCCTGGAGCAGGTTTCTTTCATCGATACCCGCAAGGATGAAGCAGGCTTTGTCGAGCGCCTCGGGGCGTTCGGTGGAGGTGCGAATGCAAACCGCGGGGAACGGCTTGCCGATCGAGGTGAAGAAGGAGCTCTCCTCGGGGAGCGTGCCGCTGTCGGACACGACCGCAAAGGCGTTCATTTGCAAGCAGTTATAATCATGGAAACCGAGAGGCTCATGTTGGATAACGCGCTTGTCCAGTACAAATCCACTCGCTTCCAAGCGTTTCTTAGAGCGCGGATGACAGGAGTAGAGGATCGGCAGATCGTATTTTTCCGCCATTTTATTGATTGCCGTGAACAGGCTCGTGAAATTCTTTTCGGTGTCGATATTCTCCTCACGGTGAGCGGAGAGCAGGAGATACTTGCCTTTTTCGAGGCCAAGACGAGCGTGGATATCCGACGCTTCAATTTGAGCGAGGTTGCTATGCAGAACCTCCGCCATCGGAGAACCGGTCACATAGGTGCGCTCCTTCGGAAGCCCCGTATCCGCAAGATAGCGGCGTGCGTGCTCGCTGTATGCCAAATTGACGTCGGAAATGATGTCAACGATTCTACGATTGGTTTCCTCAGGCAGACACTCATCCTTACAGCGGTTGCCTGCCTCCATGTGAAAGATCGGGATATGCAGACGCTTTGCGCCGATCACAGAGAGACACGAGTTGGTGTCGCCTAATACGAGAACTGCATCGGGTTTGATCTGAGCCATGAGTTGATAAGATTTCGCGATGATATTGCCCATCGTTTCGCCGAGATCGGCGCCGACCGCGTCGAGGTAGACGTCGGGATCGTCCAGCGACAGATCCTTGAAGAACACGCCGTTGAGGTTGTAGTCGTAGTTCTGACCTGTATGCGCGAGGATGGTGTCAAAATACTTTCTCGCTTTATTGATGACCGCAGCAAGACGAATGATCTCGGGGCGCGTGCCGACGATAATCAGCAGCTTTAACTTACCGTTATCTTTCCATTTTACGTTTGAATAATCGCTCATTTCAACGCCTCTTTCACATAATCGGTGGTGAGGATCTTTTCGACCGTGCCGTCAACATCCAGCAGGTTGGTGTTGTGGCTGGTATAGGACTCGTCCGCCTCGGTGGCGACTTCGCCCTTGACGACGAATTTATCATAGTTGAGATCGCGGCTGTCTGCCGCTACGCGGAAATAATCGCCCATATCCTCGGAACGAAGTCTTTCTTCGCGGGTCATCAAGGTCTCGTAGAGCTTCTCGCCGTGGCGAGTGCCGATGATCTTGGTGCCGGTATCGCCGAACAGCTTCTGTACTGCCTGTGCCAGCACGCCGATGGTGGAGGCGTCAGCCTTCTGGATAAAGAGGTCGCCCGGGTTGGCGTGCTCAAAGGCGAACTTCACGAGATCGACCGCCTCATCGAGGTTCATGAGGAAGCGGGTCATATCGGGATTGGTGATCGTGATCGGATTGCCCGCCTTGATCTGGTCGATGAACAGCGGAATGACCGATCCGCGACTGCACATGACGTTGCCGTAGCGTGTACAGCAGATAACCGTGCCGCCGCGTTCAGCCGCTACACGAGCATTGGCGGAAACAACGTGCTCCATCAGCGCCTTACTGATACCCATCGCGTTGATCGGATACGCCGCCTTGTCAGTCGACAGGCAGACGACGCGCTTGACGCCGCAGTCGATCGCCGCATGGAGCAAATTATCGGTGCCTTCGACATTGGTGCGGACAGCCTCCATCGGGAAAAACTCGCAGGACGGCACCTGCTTCAGCGCCGCCGCATGGAAGACGTAGTCAACACCCCACATCGCGTCCTTGATGGACTGCGCGTTGCGGACGTTGCCGATGTGAAACTTCACCTTATGGGCATAATCGGGGAAGCGATTTTGTAGATCATGGCGCATATCGTCCTGCTTCTTCTCGTCGCGAGAGAAGATGCGTATCTCTCCGATATCGCTCGTTAAAAAGTGCTTTAACACGGTATGTCCGAACGAACCCGTACCGCCTGTAATCATCAGGGTTGCCCCCGCAAAACTACTCATATTATCCCATCCTTCGTCAGGTAGTCAGCTTTTCTTCGCATATTTATTTTATTATATTACGATATTGCTATCGTGTCAAATTGTATTTGTTGATTATGTCGGTTCAATAGGTGATTCCCACACTGTTTCGACTACTAGATAGACAGTATTGCTATTACTGTCGAAAAATGATATAATAATTAAGAGCAAAAGGCAGATGATTCATACATTATGCATCCAGCGATCTACTGCATACTGCTGAAAAAACACATAGAAAGAAGCGTCGCTATATGGAATCTTTTACTAAGCATCGTAGTCATTTTTCGCTGAAAATATATGATAATACCGACAACATCACATTGACGGCAAAACCCATTACCTATAAGCTGATTAGTTCCCTATTCCCCGATTTTGAATCCCAGAGTCCTATCGGGTGGAAGCAATCCGATAATTATAAAAACGTTTATAATCTTTGGATTCCGAATGACCGCTTAATAGATAACTCTTTGGACGATATACGAAGCTGGGCAGAATCGGCGAATCGATTCTTGTGGTTAAGCACTAACAAAAATACCAAAGCGCTTTTCTCCGGCGATGAGGTTGATTATGTTTTAGCTCCGGATTGGAATTTTGATTCCAATGAAAAGGAACATGCTGAGGATCCGGATCCTGAATCCGATGAATTTGTTCGTACCGAATTGGGCGAAGCGGAATATCAGTTAAAGTATCATTATCAAGCTCTTGATGAAAATGAACGGAACCGATATATGGAGCTATTGCTCGGTGCTGTTACAGCATGTATCGAATTTTTACCGATCGACCGCCAAAACTGCGTTGTCACGGCGGTTCCGGCTACGGAGCAGGGGCAGGAAAAGCTCGCGTGGAAACTGGCAAAGCTGGTAGCCCAAAGAATGAATCTTCCGTTTTGCGGCATTACTTTGATGCAGGAAAGAAAAAAAGCAAAGAATATGTCGGTCGAAGAAAAGGTTCAGCTTTGGAGAGACATCTATCAAAACCCCGATAGTTTATCTGTCCCGGATGATTTCAGAGGGAAAGACGTTTTGATTATTGACGATTTATACCAATCCGGCGCAACTGTTTGGACCATGGCAGAATACCTGAAAAGGAACGGAGCGCATCTTGTGACCTCTGTATCTGCTGTAAAAGCTCTGCGAGATGGAGATAATACATGAATGAATTACGAATACTGCAGTTCGCACTGACCAAGGGTATCGGAGACGCTGCCATCAAAAAAGCGCTGAATTACCTTGATCAAAGCGGTAGATCCTGGGATGAATTGATACGTAATCCCGAGTACTTCAGAGAGGCGTCTGTTGCGAGGGTTCCGATCGATGAGGTTTGGGCGCAGGAAGAACGCGCTGCCGCTCTATACTCTCAGCTTCACGATCAAGGGATAATCATGCTTACGGAAGCGGATAAAGAATACCCGCAGCATTTAAAGAAAAAGCTGGGTACTAAATGTCCCCCCATTCTGTTCGCCAAGGGAAATATCAGCCTGTTGAACCGTTCATCTGTGGGATTCTGCGGATCACGAAAGGTATCTGAAAAAGGCATCAGACTGGCAGAGAGCTGTGCTCAACAGCTTTCCGAAAACAGCATTGTTGTTACAAGCGGTTATGCAGGCGGCACTGATATCACCACCCACAGAACTGCTCTGCTCAACGGCGGCGCGACGATTTTTGTGCTTGCGGAAGGCATACTGAGATATCGCATAAAATCAGAAATTAAGGATCTTCTGACTGCCGATAACCATGTTTTTATTTCGCAATTCATGCCAAATGCAACTTGGAACGCGGGTAACGCAATGAAAAGGAACAGCGTTATCATCGGCCTTTCCGACGCAATGATTCTGATTGAGTCAGGCATGACGGGCGGAACCTTTGCCGCAGGTGAAGAAGCACTGAAGCTGGGATGTCCTCTGTTTGTGATCGATTACAAAAATCCCGAGACTTCCGCTGAAGCAAATCCGTATTTTATTGCAAAGGGCGGTATCCCGATCAGAGGAAAGGATATGAAGCCGAATGTTTCTGAGGTGCTGAACACCTTACAGAATGCTTCGGATGATTCTGATCATAACGATAGTGCAAATGCTCCTCTGCAGCTAAAACTGGATATATAATCGTAATCCCGATAAACATAACGTTTATCGGGATTTGATATGTAGTGAAAAGCCCTCAGCTCATTCTTCTAAGTTGAACTGAGGGCTTCTTCATTATCATTTACAATCTCCAGTAGCTCACGCCCGACGCTCTCAAATCGGCAACACTGTAGATGCCCTTGACGTCCAGCAGCACCTTTTCTGTATCGGATAAATCCGCACGATACAGTGCTTTGAGCTCATCGAGCGTCAGCGTCTTGAATTCGTCATGTGCTACCGCAGCGATAATACAATCGGCGTCTTTGACGTCCTCGAGCTTGGTCAAGGTCACGCCGTACTCGTGCATCGCGTCACGCTCATTCGCCCACGGATCGACAATGATCGGAGTAATGCCGTATTCGTTCAGGCTCTTGATGATATCATCGACCTTGCTGTTGCGTGTATCGGGGCAATTCTCCTTGAAGGTCAAGCCGAGGATCACAACGTTGGAATTCTTCGGAGCCTGTCCTGCCTTGATCATCTCTTTGACAGCGGATTCGGCAACGTATCTGCCCATGCCATCATTGACGATACGTCCGTTCAGAATGATCTGGCTGTGATAGCCGAGCTTCTCCGCCTCGTAGGTAAAGTAATACGGATCTACACCGATACAGTGTCCGCCGACCAGACCGGGACGGAAGCCGAGGGCGTTCCACTTGGTGTTCATGCCGTCAACGACCTCATTGGTATCAATACCCATGCGGTCAAACACCATCGCAAGCTCGTTCATAAACGCAATGTTGATATCCCTCTGGCTGTTCTCAACCACCTTAACAGCCTCAGCTGTTTTGATGGTGCTGACAGGATAGGTGCCGACCTCGATGACGATATCGTAGACTTTTTTGATGACCGCCAGGCTCTCCTCATCCATACCCGAAACGATCTTGCGGATGTTTTCAAGGCGATGAACCTTATCACCGGGGTTGATGCGCTCGGGTGAGTAGCCAACCTTAAAATCCGCGCCGCATTGCATGCCTGATTCACGCTCGAGGATCGGGATACAGACATCCTCGGTCACGCCGGGATATACCGTCGATTCATAGACAACGATACTGCCCTTGGTCAGATTTCTGCCGACGATCTCGCTGGCGCCGATCACGGGAGAAAGATCGGGCGTGTGATCGGTATTAACAGGCGTGGGCACCGCCACGATATGGAACCTCGCCTCACGGAGCTTTGTTTCATCCGCGGTAAAATCGACAGTAGACGCCTTGATCGCCTCATCGCCAACCTCGTTGGTGGGGTCAACACCGTTTTTATATAATTCGATCTTATCCTTGTTCAGGTCGAAGCCGATGACATCGATCCCTTTGTTCGCGAAAGCAACCGCGATCGGCATGCCGACATAACCAAGCCCGACTAACGACAGCTTCTCTTCCTTTGCTGTCAGCTTTTCATATAAATCAGCAAACATTTATCTCATACCTCTTCCCTGAATCTCAATCTCTTCTGAACAGATCTCCGGTATACTCCTTGTCCTCCACATCATCAATGCAGCTGTCACAGTGGTTGGCGCCCTCGACGATATTGTCAACATAGGTAAAGTCACACTTGCAGTTGCTGTAGTTGGAGATCTGAATGGTCTCACCCTTGATCAGCTTATTGGTAAAGCCGAAGTACGCCATATCGGGATGTCCCGCAGGGCAGTACTCGGTTCTTTATTGTCAATCAGCTTTATCATCGAATTCGCTCCGATCAATCTCGCCGCGCCGGTGACGAGGATGGTTTTGTCTGTAAGAGTTCTTTCACTCATACTATCATTTCTGTTAAGACAAATTATTATTAATTATTTTATAACAGATAGCAATAGAAGTCAAACACTTATATTAGCTTTTCAAACGCGATCATCGGTATCCCGACAATATCTCCTTTGTATCATCTGTTGCAGTTAATTGATCCCATCGGAACACTTCTGCGTCTATTCCGGGGAAAGTTTTAATGACTTTTGTGTTTTTTGCATTTTCAAACGGACGAATGATAATCGTTCCCATCGGAAAAGGCGCTGATAAATGACTTCTTATCAGCGGGAACAGCACATTCCAGCGGTTCCGCCTGATTGCTTCTGACAATCTCAACCGTGTTCCATCTGCCGTATTCTTTATCGCCGACCCGTTGATTAATCAGCTCCCATAAAAGTATATCCCCATTGGTTGCAAATCCTGCTAACACTGGTCAAAAAATGAGTGAATGATCTTTACAGTAGTAACAAAGTGTTCGCCGCGGTTCGATCGGCTTGATCACTATCACATACGATTCTTTTTCTCAGGCGCATACTCCTTGATCACGCTCATGAACTGTTCGCCGTACTGGCTGCGTTTTCTTTCTCCGACGCCGCTGACCTGCAGGAACTCACTGTCGGTTGTCGGCATTTTGATACACATATCCTTTAAGGCTGCGTCGGAAAAGATAACGAACGCCGGAACGCCGCGGCTTGTCGCGATTTTGGATCTGAGGCTGCGCAGGGCTTCAAATAGTTCTGTATTCACAGTGCTGTCAGCCGATTCTGTGACAGTCGTTTGAATGATCAGCGCTTCTCTCGCTTGCACCTGTGCTTTTCCTTTCAGCACCAGCCAACCTGCATCGGTCACCTTTAAGATCGGTCTGCCGACGCCGACATATTCGATATACCCCTGTGCTTCAAGGCTGTCGATCAACGCCTTGATCTTCTTCGGCTTCGCGTCCTCCAGCAACGCATAGGTGGACTGCCGATCCAACCTGAAGTTGATGATCGGCGAAGTCACCCGACCTTTCAGCACATCACAAATCACCTGTGCGCCGAAGCGCTGACCGGTTCTGATGATGCAGGAGAGCACCTTCTGTGCGTCAATTGTGACGTCGACCGTCTGAAAGCTCGTTTTGCAGTTGGCGCATTTCTCACAATGATCATCGGCGGTATCACCGAAATACCGAAGCATGAATGCCCGAAGGCATCCCTGCGTTTTGCAATAGGATATCATGGAGCTGAGGCGCTCTTCTTCCTTTTTCTTGAACTCCTCGTTCTGTTCCTCCGTCAACTCGGGGTTCGGCTCGGTATGATCGATAAACCAGTGCGCCGTCTCAATATCCTGCTGTCCGAACAGCAGGATGCAGTCGGCGTCCTCCCCATCGCGTCCGGCTCGCCCCGCCTCCTGATAGTAGCTCTCAAGATTCTTCGGCATATTGTAGTGGATCACATAGCGTACGTCGGACTTGTCGATTCCCATGCCGAAGGCGTTGGTCGCGACCATGATCCTCTTGCGGTCATAAATAAAGTCGTCCTGATTTCGGCGTCGTTCCTCGTCATCTAATCCGGCGTGGTACCGCGTCGCGGAAAAGCCTTTGTCACAGAGCGCTTTGCAGACTTCTTCCACTCTTTTCCTGGTGGCGCAATAGATGATACCTGTTTTGCCCGTGCGTTCTTTCACCAGCTTCTGTAATTCCTTCGGTTTGCTGTTCGGGCGCAAAACGGAGAAAAACAGATTCGGTCGGTCAAAGCCCGTCGTCACTTCTTTCGGATGATCCAGACGCAAAATATTGACGATATCCTGCTTGACCTCGGGGGTTGCTGTTGCGGTAAAGGCTCCGACTGTCGGGCGAGCGGGCAATTCAGCGATAAACTCAGTGATATTTAGATAGCTCGGGCGAAAGTCCTGTCCCCACTGGGAGACACAATGCGCCTCGTCCACCGCGATCAGCGGGATATGTAAATGCTTCACCGCATTGATAAACCGCGCTGATTTCAGCCGCTCCGGAGCGACATAAACGATCTTGTATTCGCCCTGAGCAATATTCTCCAGCGCTTTGTCAAACTGCGCATCATTCAGCGATCGATTGAGGTAAGCAGCTTTGACTCCCTGAGAAATCAAAGCGTTGACCTGATCCTTCATCAGTGAAACCAATGGCGAGATCACCAAAGTGACTCCCTCCGTCATTAACGCGGGGATCTGATAGCAAAGCGACTTTCCCGCCCCGGTCGGCATGATCGCAAGCGCGTCTTGACCGCTCAGCAGGCTGTCGATGATCTCCTCCTGTCCCAAGCGGAACACGGAGTATCCGAAGTATCGTTGTAATATGTCTGCCTTTTCATTTGCTCTTATTCTCATCGCTTTACCTCATAAGCTATTCTATCCTAATCTTGCTTTTATAGTATCATATCGAATATATGTTTGTCAATTGTCTATTGAACGATGATTTATCCTTTTTCAACAGATACAAATAAAGTAGCTGCACCCATTTCTGAGTGCAGCTATACAACTTCGATTATACTGATATGGATAAATTGTTAAATGAGGGGCGGATATCATTCTTCGTCTGTTTTATGCTCCGCCTCCCAGATCAGCTCCTCGAGCGTTACATACAGGCGCTCGGGCTCGACGGGCTTGGACAGGTGGGCGTTCATGCCGACCTGGAGCGAGCGCTGGACGTCCTCGTCAAAGGCGTTGGCGGTCATCGCGATGATCGGGATCGATTGCGCGTTAGGATGCTCCAGCAGGCGGATCGACGCCGTCGCCGCCAGTCCGTCCATCTCGGGCATTCGGATGTCCATCAGGATCGCGTCAAAATAGTCCTTTTCACTCTGCTTAAAGAGCTCGACCGCCTGCTTGCCGTTTTCGGCATGCTCGATCACGCATCCGCGTACGGCGAGCAGTTCCTTGATGATCTCCGCGTTGATGAGAACGTCCTCTGCGAGCAGGATGCGCCTGCCGTTCAGATCGGCGCGCTTCTTCTCCTGATACAGCGACATCTGGTTCTTGCGCGCGATGCGCTCGAACTCGTCGATGACATGGGAGGCAAACAGCGGCTTAGCCAAAAAGCTGTCCACGCCGGCGCTCAGCGCCTCGTCCATGATCTCATCCCAGTTAAAGGCGGTCAGGATGATGACCGTATTCTCTTTATGATAGCGCTTGCGGATCCTTTTCGCCAGCTCTACGCCGTCCATCCCGGGCATATTCCAGTCGAGGAGCACCAGACTGTACGGCTCATGCTTGGTATGCTGTACCTTGAGCATATGCAGGGCTTCTTTGCCGCTGCAGCAGGTATCGGCCTTGATACCGGCCTCATCCAGCACCAGCCGCGCGTGCTCGGCGGCGATCTCCTCGTCATCGACGATCAGCACACGCATTTCGGAGGTGTTGAAATAGCTGCTGTTCGAGCCTTGGTGATTGCTGTTCCTCAGCGTGATCACAACGGTGAACTCCGTGCCGACGCCCTTCTGTGAGGTGACGGAGATCGTGCCGTTCATCAGCTCGACGATATTCTTGGTGATCGCCATGCCCAGGCCGGTGCTGCCGTACTTATTGCTGCGGCGGCTGTCCTCCTGCGAGAAGGTATCGAACACCTTCGGGAGGAAATCGGGATCCATGCCGATACCGGTATCCTTGACGGCGAATTTCAGCGTGGACTGCCCCTCATATACGGCTGTGCGCTCGACGGTGAGCGTGACGCTGCCGGGGGCGTCGGTGAATTTGATCGCGTTGCTCAGAATATTGATCAACACCTGCTTGAGCTTCATATCGTCGCCGATATAGTAATCGTTGATGCCGCCGATGATCCTGCACTCGTATTTGAGACCCTTCTCGCTGCACTGCGACATGACCATCGTGTTGATCTGCTCGAGCATACCGCGGAAGGAGAAGTCCTCGCGCCGCATGACCATGCGGCCCGATTCGATACGGCTCATGTCGAGGATATCGTTGATCAGCCCCAGGAGATGCCGCGCGCTCTCGCCGATCTTTTGCAAATACTCGCGCGTCTGATCGGACAGGGTGTCGTCGCTCAGCGCCAGGCTGTTGAGTCCGATGATCGCGTTCATGGGCGTGCGGATCTCATGGCTCATATTGGAGAGGAAGGCGGTCTTGGCTTTGTTGGCTTGCTTTGCGGATTCCAGCGCTTCGCTGAGAGCATTGCTGCGCGCCATCGACTTGCGCATCTCGGCGTCGATGACCGTCAGCCCCAGACCGATCGCGTGAACAATATGATCGTCACGATCCTCCGCATGACGGACGCCCGCCATACGGATCATCTCATAGTACTCTCTGCCGTTGCGCTTGGCCAGATAGCGGAAGGCGATGATCGGCTCGTTGAGCAGCCTTCTCCTGATGTTATCGGGATCGATAAAATCAATGAAGTCGGCGCGGTACTCTTCATTGACAAAATTGTTGGCATAATATAAAAAGCGTTCATAGAACGGGAAAGCGGTGCCATCGGGCAGCTTGTCGCTGTCGTCGGGATCGCCGCGGTAGCAGGTCGCGACATTGGTGTCAAGATTGACATGATAGACGCTGCGGTAATCCGACGCGAGGGCGGTGATCATCTTGTCCTGCTGATCGCGCACCAGCTCCTCCTCGAGCAGCTTTTGCTGCAGGATCAGCCGATTCTCCAGCTCATGCTGCTTGGTCTCGGTCGCCTTGAGGTGCATCATTTTCGTCACATCGACGCACATGCCGAGCAGGCAAAGCCTGCCGTCGGTATCGGTGAACTTCGTCTTTGTGGTCTGCAGGTTGCGGGTGCCCTTCCCCTTGCCGTCGGGAAGCTCCTCAAAGAATATGTAGGGCTTATCCATGCTCAGTGCTTGGAGATCGCCCTGTATAATATGCTCGGCGGTCTCGGGGTCAAAGATATCGCGATCTGTCAAGCCCACTATATCCTCGGGCTTCTCCTTTTGCGCGTATTCGGCAAAGGACTGGTTACAGGCGAGGTACCTGCCGGTCTCGGCGTCCTTGGAAAAGCTCATGGCAGGCGTATTGGACAGCAAAGACGCGGCGGATCCCATCAGCTCGGCGAGCTTGGCGGCGGATTCGATCTCCTCGATCAGCCTGCGTTTGTCCTCCTTCGCCCGCTCCGCTTCTCTGAGAGCGTCCTGCAGCGCCAGACTCTCGCGCACCTCATCATCGACGTCCTTGAAGCCGCATACAATGCCCAGCTTGCCGTCGGGCATATGCAGCTTGACGAACTCAACACGGAAAAAATGCTGTACGCCGTTCCCCATCTCACGCAGATAGACGACGTTATACATCGGGTGAGTCTTGAGCTGTTCGATGATATGCCTCAGATCCAGCTCACGGCGGACACGCTCATCATCCTGCTTGGCGACCACCAGATCGACATATTTCTCCTTGGCGACTGTATAGGTCAATCCGAACGCCTGCTTGTTTGCGTCGGAATGAATCGTTTTGCCGTGTGTATCGCCGCGGTAGAGCTGAAAGGACTCCGACTCTACGTCATCGATGACCCACACGGTATGGTAGGGCTTACATAGGGCGTTGATGACCTCTCGACGGAAGGCCGCCTCCGATTCCTCGCGCTCATGCTGCTCGGTGACGTCAGACACAAACGCGTAGTATACGCCGCCGTATTCTCCCGATTCGGTATAATGACCGCACTCATCCAGCCAACGCACCTCGCCGTCGCTGAGGATGATCCGATACTCGACGTTGTACTGATTGTCGTCGCTCTCGGCGATCTGCCGCGCCATCGAGTCAAACACAAAGGAGTAATCCTCGGGGTGGATCACATCCTTGAAGTTGCAGTCGGTCGTCTTCTTGAACTCTTCACGGCTGCGGCTGCCAAAGACATCCAACGCCGCCTGATTCGCATAGATCAGCACCCACGGCTTATCGGCTGTGTAGATGAAGAATCCGCGTGCCATATGCCGACCGATCCCCTCCACAACGGGCATGATTTCTTCGGTTAAGCGGAATTGCTTGTCGTTCATCGGATAACCCCCTTTGCAACCAATATATCCAAACTTCACTACGGATATTCGCATTTCGTGTATTTATTTAAAGTATATCATAGAACAGCAAAATTATCTACCTATTATTTCAATTATTTGCAGGCTTTTTTGATTCTATCTTTAGAGTGATGATCGGAGAAAACAACATGAGTCGTGACATAACTTCTTACTAAAAAGACCGGATCTCGTTATGAGAGCCGACCTTATCTGTTTATCGAAATAAGATGTTTACAGTAAGAGAAAGTCTCAGCGGCGTTTGCAGGAGATAGAGAGGAGTCGCCCCGGAAGAATCGAAAAAAGTTAGATTTAACCTGATTCGTTACTGCCACGCCGACCCTCCCGGTGCTTCGCACCACCCTCCCTTACGCAGGGAGGGCTCGTGTAACAGGAAGGTTTTTCTACATTCTAAAAAGACCGGATCTCGTTATAAGATCCGACCTTTTATCATTAGGGTAATACCGTATCATTCAGGTGTGCGGTGTTGACTAAGTATTATACCGGCTCGAAGAAAGTGTCCGGATGAGCGGGGTCAAAGAGCTCGTTCGCCCACATAAGGGTGACAAGGTTCTCGGTATCACTCAGATTGATGATATTATGCGTCCAGCCGGGGATCATGTGGACGGCTTCTATCTTGTCGCCACTGACCTCAAAGCTGACTTTTTCATTCGTATGGATATTACGCTCCTCGATCAGCGCGCGTCCGCTGACGACGATGAAGAACTCCCACTTCGTGTTATGCCAATGCTGACCCTTGGTGATGCCGGGCTTGCTGATATTGACAGAAAACTGTCCGTGATCGGCGGTTTTCAAAAGCTCGGTGAACGAACCGCGATCGTCGCAATTCATCTTTAATGCGAACTTGAAGTCCCTTGTCGGCAGATAGCTCAGATAGAGGCTGTAGAGCTTCTTCGCAAAGCTGCCGTCGGGGATACGCGGGACGATCAGGGTGTCGTGCTGCGCC
>OCVV011354479.1_pt1 | contig 14357 bp, 11 predicted proteins | sample 1539721 | NCBI WGS metagenome assembly OCVV01 (sample SAMN02144230, study PRJEB22623) | gut metagenome | biome: sheep rumen | host: Ovis aries | place: New Zealand
GGACAGGGTGCGCCTTCAGCAGAATCTGCTCCATGCAGCAAAGACTTTCATGGAGAACAAGATTCTGATAAAGTCGTTTCAGCAGGTAGGCATCGACTTCGCGATGATAGTCAAGCAGGAGGCACTGTTCTGCTTCGATCGTCAGCAAATGTTAGGTCAGACAAGTATCAGGCACTGAAGCCCACCTTGCAGCGGGGCTTCAGTTCTGTGGCTTTGGGGTTGAACCTTTCATAAGCAGTGCGTACGTCGTCGGTCTCGATGTGCCGATAGTCTTCGGAGCCAGAGGCGGCAATGCAGATACAGATTTTTCCCAAAATATTTTGCCGTTTCAAAAATTATCACTACTTTTGTACCGTCCAAGCCGAGAACCGAAGCCTTCGGGCTAAGGTGAAGGGCGGGGATGCATATTTACGGAAAGGCGTTTACCAAGCGCTTGTCTTTGGCTGCTTAGAATCTAGCAAATCCTAAAACCCGTCAAAGAACAAGGCAGCAGTAGATGCTCATAGGGTATGTTTTATACTCCTGTACCTTATTATATATAAGGCATGGGTCTAGTATATATTCATATTCGGCGTGGGCCTCTGGTGTTGCTCGTTCTACGGGAAAGGGCAATGCTAGAGCCATAAGCAGCGGGACGAGTAACGAAGTACAGACTCTCACGCTTTTTTTGTACTTATGGGAGACCTAAAACTGTAACAAAACGTTTTGCAGGGGAGGCGCAAAACACGAGAAACAATCTAAGACATCATGGGACAGATTGAAAACATCAAGAATCGCGTCAGGAGCATCCCTGAATTTTCAGAAAAGAATTACAACATTGTCGGCTATGTATTTGCAGCACTAATCACCATTGCAGGCTTGTTCCTCATCTATGAGGTTGTCACTACCGACGCACTTGTGTTCAAGGCCAACTGGAATATGTTCAAGTCTCCTCTTGGAAATCTGTGCTGGTTCATCGGATTCTTTTGGGCTATTGCCTGGTGGGGTAAGTTCACCCACTGGTCGGCAACTCCGATTACGAAGACCTATGACCAATATGGCAACTTGAAAAGGGTGGAGGAGGACTATGATGTCTCGAACCAGATGTTCGCCAAAATCCTGATGCCCTTCCTCGGCCACTTCGTCATCGAACCTATTATATATGGCGCCATCATCTACTACCCCATCCAATGTATCATTGCCGTTGTCGGCGCTATCTTCCCCTATATACTTTCACTGATAGTGCTGGGCATCATAGCAGGTTCGTGGATGTTCACCCGCACCTTCCAGTTCCGTTACCACTCCGTTGTACTCGTGGCACTGGGTATCGTCTTCACAGTTGCCTTTGCCTGGGGCGGCTATGCCATCGGCAAGAGTGAACCAGGCAGCACGATACAGATGCTGACGAGTAGCCCGCAGACACAGGTACCCGCAGAGCTTCAAACAAGCAGCGCCAATGAGTTTGACGACACCGCAGCCCCCCAAGAGAGCAACGACGAATTTGCGGATGCTCCTGCCAATGAAGAAGAGGAGGACGACCAGTTTGAAGGTGTCGGAGAAGAAGGCTTGTATGGCAGCCTGCCCAACGGCACTACAGAATTCTCAGGCGACATGGCAGGCTTCCCCATCGAGTTCTCCATCACCAAGAATGCCGACATGGGCGACATCAAGGCTGTCTATAAGAACGTGAAGTATGGCACCTCAATGAACCTGACAGGCGAATCACTCCCTGCCGATGGTGGTAACATCAACTTCTACGGCAAAGATGGCAATACCGACTGGGTATTCATGCTCGGTGGCGATGTCGACAACATCACTGGCACAGCCCAAAGCGGGGGCAAGGATCTCAAGGTGACACTGAAGAAGAAATAAAGCACCATCATGACTTTTTTTTCGCTTATAACAACTGCTATCTCAAGCATCGTCTATGGCATCGTTGTGACGGCTATCGTCATGGCAATACTATATGCTGTACTAAAAGCCGTCAGCAAAAGTCTGGTACAGAGTCCCGTATTTTTCATAACGGGCATAGTCATGGCCTTTCTGCTAACCATACAATTCTCACTTATGATTGGTGCTATTCAAGCGAAAGATGCCGCAGACTCTGCAGAGATCTATCTGAGCCAGCTATTGGAAGACGAATCAGGCATAGTAGGTGCCCAAGACAGTCAGCGCATCCTTGATGCGGTGACAACTCAATTCCCAATTATCGGAACCTACTTTGGTGTAGCTGACTTCTCTGGACATGACACTACCGAACTGGCAAAGTCTATGCATGAGACGATGATCAGCGGCCTGAATTCCTATATATGTCACCGGGTGTGGTGGATATTAGGCATTATTGTTGTAGCCTGCATTATAGTCATGTTGTTTGACAAGCCTGGCTCAACCTACGGGCATGCACCAGCCGATCGACATGATGGCCACCGAGCCCGTAGCGGTAGTCACCAACGGGTGAGCAGAAGAAGAAGATAAAAGATACTAATAATTAAAACAAGAAATTATGCCAACAAAAAGTTATTGCAACACGAACCACATCCTGATAGGATTAGGTGGCACGGGCGGGAAGGTACTCCGTGCATTCAAGATGCGCATGTTTGAAGAGTTCCCTGATGAAAAGGAACGTGACAAGCAGTCGGTTCAGATTCTCTATGTAGACTCTTCCCGGGAAATGATGCCAGAGAAGGGCAAACCCCGCCCCGACTTCCGTGTGCTGGGCCAGAATGCCTCGTTCACAGAAGATGAGTTCCTTTTCATCAAGGGCAACGACGTGAGTTACATTCTCGACCACATAGACAGTTTTCCACCAGTCAAGGGCATTGTGAGTAATGCCCAGGCCGTGAAGTCTGCTATCGGAAATCTTGGCGAGGCCGCCGGCCAGATGCGCAGGGCCGGCCGTCTGCTCTTTGCTAGTAATGCCAGTGCATTTGTCAATGCCTTGACAAATGCGTTTGCCCGCTGTGTCAAAATCTCCGGTAACGAGCAGGAACTCAACATTCATATATTTGCTGGTCTGTGTGGAGGCACAGGCTCAGGCAGTATCATTGACGCCATCGTTCAGTGCCGCAAGAAATTCTCTGATGCAAACATTGCCGTATACGCAATGATCCCAGAGATGAACCTCACAGATGCAAAGATGAACAAGGGACGCTACTATGAGAATGGTTATGCTGCCGTCAACGAACTCAACGCCCTGCAAGCCGGTCGCTACATACCACACGACATTACCGGCTCTGGAGAAAGGCTCAACGTGTGGACGGCCAAGGTACACGGCGTGGCTGATGGCATTTCCATCTACAGTAATGTTAACGACAACGGCCTACGGCTGGACTCCCTTAAGGAACTGCCCAAGGTGGTAAGTGACTATGTGTACGCCCGTGTATTCCTCATCAACTCACAGAACGAGAAATGTGAAGACATCATACGTGGCTACAAGTTCGAGAACATGAATGGCTTTGAAGTGGAATATGACGAACTGGCTTCTGTCAAGGACGAGAATGAGGAGTTGCCCATTGCCCGCACGAAAAAGGTTAATTCTTTCGGCATCAAGCGCGTGATGTATCCGGAACTACGTGTCCTGAAGCACATCACCTATACCGTAGGCGAAAGCATTCTTTTGCAGTTCAAATACAATAATTGGCGTGAGGAGATGGGCTTCGTGGACAAGGAAGCCAACCGCGACTACCGGGAGATATATTTCAACGAACGCAACTTGCAGAAGTGGATGCTTGACGAGGATCACCTTACGCTGAACAAGAAAATCCTTCCCTCCGACAAAGACCATCAGGACATTGACGAGTATTGGCATGACAAGTCATTGGGCTATGCCAACGACCAGACGGTAAAGAGGGCCGACTGCCCACTCAACGAACTTGACTCCCTGCTGGGCGAGGAATTCTTTGCCAAGCAGTTCCGTAGTGCAGGTGTGGAGGCATACTACACAGGAAAAGCCAAGGCCATACCCGACATGGCCAAGGAGATACGCCACAACATCGAGACGGAGCTGTTCAACCTGTGGAAAGACGGCACCATCAGCATCGTCGAGCTGCAGAAGGTGGCCAGACTGCTTGTTGAGGAGGCTTACGACATCAAGCAAAGGATAGAGGCCAGCATTCAGAAGAATGAGGAAGATGTGCTGGCAATCAGCAACGACTGCAAAGCCAACGTCACAGAATGGAGCAACCTAAACCTGCTACAGCGGCTGGCCAACGTAGGCAACCGCATCTACGCCCGCCATCAGACAGACTTGGCCGACCTCTATTCTGCCCGCACCTACACCGTAGCTCTACAATTTGCCAAGTCGTTGGCTGCAAAGACAACTACCGCTTTGGAGAACATGAGTACCGATATTGGCAATTTTGCCGAACTCGTCAATAAGGCTATTGAGGAAACAGGAAAACTCATCAGCGCACAACAAAAGAAGAACAAGGGTCTGGAAGACATGAAGGGTGCCATCGTGGAAGTCAGCGAGGAGGAGACCATGGTAGAGTTCGAGAAGGAGCTGAGACTCGACAAGACCGACATGACCAAAACCGCGACAAAACTACGTCAGGAGATCCTGCCAAAGATTCCATTCACCGACTTCTGCGACCTGACCACCAGTCTTAGCGTCGATGACATCACAAATGCTTTTGATGCCACACTGTCAGGCATCGTAAAAGTCATGCACAGCGAAAAAGCGAAGAGCAGCAAGAAAGTGCTTGGCATGAACATCATCACACAGTTGCAACAGAAGCTGCAAACAGAGGAACAAATCAGTTCCTTCGCATACGACATTATGCAGCAGAGCGGTGTTTATCTCAAGCTCAACAAGGACCAGATGAACATTCACGTACGCAACAACGAAGGCGACCGCTCACCATCCAATCCTGCAAGCATCAACCAAAAGTCCATTCTCGTCTCGATTCCTGCACCTGAGACCGACAGTCAGAAAGCCTTTGCCGGGAAGCTTGAGAAGGCCTTGAGAGCTTCACTCAGCCAGGATGATGCACAGACCAAGCTTGAGTTTGATACCACCAGCCTACGCCAGAATGAACTGAGCGTTGTCACCATCAGGTACTGCTATCCCATGCGCTGTGCTGACTGGCTTCGAACCTATAAGGAAAAATACGAGCGCTTCCTCAACACAGACAACAAGCTCACCAACCGCAACAATGCCATCCTTCTTCACACGGAGGATGACGGTGCCGCCTTGCCATCACTTTTCGTTGTAGAGAATGTGGAGGAAATCCTGAGAAATCGCGAAAATCAGAAGAAAGATGACAACACGACAAGCGACTCAAAGGCTCCAGAACCTCCAAGGCCGGAGCCACCAACACCAGAACCTCCAAGGCCAGAACGCACACAGGAACCCCAAGTGCAAATGATGCTTTATGTCGGAGGGCAGCAATACGGACCTTACGACTACAAGACACTTAAGTCTTTCGTTCCCACAGGACAGCTGACAAAAGACACTCTCGTTTGGCAACAAGGCATGCCGGCATGGTTACCTGCCGGGCAGGTTCCGGAACTACAGGCACTGTTTGCTCCGGCAGTTCCCAAGCCACCAATTCCCGGCGTACCTCCAACACCCGACGTACCACCCACGCCTCCTATGCCAGGCATATAATAACAACTTTTATTAATATAAAAAAGAATTCATTATGGCAACATCATCACGTTCAACAGAACGATTCAAATATGGCATCTGTCTCAATGACGAATGCTCATTGTGCAAAGAAAAGAAAGTGCAGCAGATCCCGATGCGTAAGGATTTGGTATGTACAGAGTGCAGTAAACCACTCCGTGAGTGTCCCCCTCCAAAGCAGGGTCCTGACTGGAAAAAAATTGCCGCCATCATAGGTGCAATTGCTGGAATAGCCGCCATCGGCGGTGGCATCTATGCACTAACGGGAGCAAGCAAATCAAAGGAGCCTTTAAAGTTGACGTTGAATCACATGCAGAAGACTCTCAAAGTAGGCGAAACCGATACTCTCACAGCAACCGTGACTCCAGAAAATACTCAAGCGACTATCGAATGGAAAGCTAGCAACAAGTCAAATGCTATCGAAGTTTCAAGTGACGGCATTGTGACAGCCAAGGAAGAGGGCAAGAGCAAAGTGCAGGCAAAGGCATCAGCCAATGGTGAGACGATCAACGCCATCTGTGAATATACAGTGGAAAAAGCCGACATTGAGGAACAAAAGCCTCAAACGCCACCAGTCTCAACACCTGAGACACCTGTAGCAAAATCAACGCCTACCACCACTCCCACTCCACCGGCTGGCCCGACTACTGGTTCACTGAAACTGAGCTACGGCACCTACACAGGCCAGATTAAAGGCGGCTATCCAAATGGACAAGGCAGGCTGGTGTACAGTACCTCTAGGCAAATCAGCAAATACGACCAAAAGGGGCGCACAGCCCAAGCCGGAGAATCAGTTCAGGGAAATTTCAAGAACGGTTTCCTCACCATCGGTAAGCACTACGACTCAAATGGAAATCTGATTGAAAGCCTCAACATCGGTTCGCCTGTAGATGGTGTCTTTGAAGCGAAATAAAACTCCATGGGCTATGATAAGGAGAGGTTTATTGTCAATAGTAGCATACCTCGTGTGTCTAACACTATCAGGTCAGACACGCGAAGGTATGCTGCGCCTTTTCCCTGACGAGATTAAGACAATGGCATCTCCCATCGTCTACGATTTCCTAGAGCGATACCTCTATGAGGCAAGCCAGTCGAAACGCGGCTACGACTTCTACCAGAAAATGGCAGATGACAAGGTGGTGATACGAGAGGGGAGCCTTAGCAACATAGAGAAGCTGTCGCCCGATATGCCCTTCACTATGACCCGTTACGAAGACAAAGGCTATGATTTCTGTTGGACAGACACTACTGGGCTCGTGTTGCTCTCGATACAGTTTCCCATACAGTTTGAGCTGCTTTTAGACAAGAAGAAGGATGTACTTGAAAAAGAGTTCAAAACCATGCTAATGGCTTATCCCACAGATTTCACACCCAGCATCGCCGAAAATAAACTCATTCCCTCCAAAGACGAACAAAATGTGTACCTGCCCGCCGCCACAGAGCATTACTATCTGAGAAGACTGAACACTGCCACATATTTCGAACAAAGGAATAGACAATCTGTGCCTATTTACAAGTCTGACAGCAAATGGCACTCTGCAGCAAATCTCTTTCATGGTATGATAGAATGTGCAAACAACTACACTCTACGAATTGAACAGACCCTCTATGGTTTTCAAAGCCAAGTTATCACGGTGAAGCTATCACAATGGCTAAACTATTGTAAGGAACAGAAGCTTACTGTGTACTTCGGAATAGAAGAGGAAAGGCGAGACGGGTTAAAGGCACTGCTCATTGCACAGAACAGAGACTTGGGGTATAACCATATGCTATCCATCATACTGCCTGAGAACTTTGTAGACAAACACGATGCAGTGCTAAAGGCCACGGCCAACACCTATATCCGTACGGACAATGTAAAAGACCTGTATAACGACAAAACAAAAAACGAGAAATAATAATGAAAACTGCAACAACTTATCTATTCGCATGCCTGATTCTTACGGCATGGTTTGCACTCCCCATAAGAGCTCAAGAGCAGACCCAGGCAGACGCTTTAGAGCAAATTAACGAGATCAAACTTGACAAGAGTTACATCTGGGCAGAAGGTACTTCATCCAAAAACAAGAAAGATGCCCTTGAGAATGCCTTGGCCGTCTTGAAATTTGAGATTCAGTCATGGTTGAATCAAAGCGGCCAGAAAGATTTAGCCGGAGTAGCCATGCCATCCCACGACCAATACCTAAAGATAGAAACGGAACGCCGGAAAGTACACCGTGCCTTCATTTATGTGGCTAAGGATCAGATTATGCCCATCGGGAAGAATGAGAAAGTAGTGGTGGTAGAGCGTCAGGAGCCAAAAACCAAGAAGATGGAGAAAGAGTCCGAATTGGTATCCAGCGTAGAAAATATATACACACCTTCGGAATTTGAGCAGGACATTCTGACAGTGAAACGCTCATCAGAGATGGAACCCTTTATCAACCGGCACAAAATCAGCCAGACAGGCAAGTACAGGGACAAACCCCAGACAGGCACGTACTATATATTCATTTTCAATCGTGAGGGCAATGTGCCCGCTTGTCTCAAAGTGACCAACGGTATCATTACGAATGTAGCTACAGGCAAGGCTGACAGTTTTGATAATTACAAAGGGTGCGGTGGCCAGTGGTTTATAAAAAACAACTAAAATAATCAAGAAATATTTAGAGATATGAAGAAATTATTTATATTGATTGCGATGCTGATTTCCATTCAGGCGCAGGCCAGCGAAACTGTGTCGATTATTATTTCCGACGGCATTGAAAACATGACAATCAAAACAAAAATGGAGCAGGCTATGTCAGGTATATTCACTGAGGCAGGGGCTGCTTATGAGGGACAGCGTAACTTGAACTATGCTACTCTGCCCATCAGTGAAGAAGCTAAAGAAGACTTATCGATGCTATGGGAAAATTCCAAGTTTGTATGCTGGGAGGCAAAAGTGGTACAACATTGTCTGAATACAGCCACAGGGTATCAAGTACGCAACATCCCCCTGGAACTTGTGGATGCTGATGAAGATGACAAATATCACGAAGCTGTTATCAACTTCGACAAGAAAGGCAATATGATCGGCTTTAACCTGGCCATCAGCAACAATCTCTATATGGAAGTCATCAAGAGCGACCTGGAAATGACCGACCTCCGTCGCCGCCAGCTAATACTCGACTGGACAGAGCGTTTCCGCTCTGCCTATAATAAAAAGGACATCAATTTCCTTGATGCTGTGTTTAGTGAAGATGCCCTCATCATTACAGGAAGAGTGCAAGAGCGCAAGACGCGGGATGGTATTCCCCTGCCACCGAAAATCGAGTTGATAGAGAAGAACAAGCGTCAGTATATGAAAGACTTGGAAGTGGTATTCAACAATAATAAATATATCAATGTTACCTTCGACCAGATAAAAGTACTGATGCATCGAAACGACAGCGATGTATATGGCGTGACGCTACACCAAGGCTACACTTCTGACAAATATCACGATGACGGGTATCTTTTCTTGTTGTGGGATTTTCGCGACGAGGCTCACCCACAGATACATGTGCGGGCATGGCAGCCAGATTCTTTTGAGAAGGGAGGCAAGCGTGTTCCTCTGAAGCAGATTGATATTAAGCCTGAAGATTTTGAAATTTAACTCCAATAACTTTATAAGACATGAGAAAAATAGTTATATTCCTGTTGGCAGTTTGTGCCGCACTTGGTGTAGAAGCTCAAAAAGTAACAGTAAAATCCTTTGTGGCTGGAGACAAAAATGATTTGACAGCCCGTCGGGAGATGCGAAAAGATTCTAATGGAAAAAACTGCGCCCTCATCCGCGTGGGTATCGTAGGTGTTAAGGACTTGACATTCCCTGATGCTGTTGGCAAAGTTGAATATGAGGGTAGTGAGTATCAAGTATATGTACCTGAGGACTTAAAATCGCTTCGATACATCGGAGGAAGTGGCAGCATTAGTGGTGAAGTGAAGTTTGCTGATTATCCTACTGTCGGCACAATTGTTACCAACAGCGTCTACCGTCTGACATTCGAAACCGAGAACCACCAGCGCATGGCCATATTCAAAGTTACACCCCAAACAGCAACGCTTATAGTAGACGGTCTGTCTGTAAAACTTGATGCCAGCGGCATAGGCTCCGTGGAGAAAAACGTTGGCAAGTATAAGTATCAAGTGTCAGCTCCCCAATTTGAGTCGCAAGAAGGAACGATAGAACTGACGGAGGATGAGTTGTCGACCATTCAAACTATCATCATGGAACCCGTGAAGTATACTCTGACAATTGGAGGGGCTCCGGCAGATGCCAATCTGACAGTAGACGGAGAATCCTACGGTCCAGTCAGCCTTAACAACAATCTGAGTCTGGCAGAGGGGCGTCACACCATTCATCTTCAAGCAGTAGGCTATGATGACTTTGAGCAAACTGTCGACGTAAAGGCTGGTATGGCACCGCTTAACATTATCATGCAGAAAAAAAGGCTGATTGAGGAAATTGACAAAACTGGAGTAAGCCGCACAAGTACGAACTTGCGTCCTGGTCACTACATCTCTGTAGCGGGACACCTGTTCGACAAGAAAAAATACGATGCACAAGAATGGGGTCTAAGTTTCAACTATTCCGCCATGCAACACTTTGCCGCCATCTTTGCCCTTCGCGAGGGAATCGGGTTCGGCTGGTCGTATCTGAACAAAAACGAAATAAGCAATACGTTTGAAAATACACCCAAAGACTCGACCTCTCTCTACATTGACGTACCCTTGCAGGTTGGTTTCAGCATACCCGTCAATAGTTTTAGGACCTGCCTGTTCTCGGTGTTGGGCGGCGGTTATGGCAAATACATGTGGACGGAGATGCAAGGCAGTTCCGACAAAAAAACCAAAGATGCTTGGGATTATGGTTTGCGTCTTACTGCCATTTTAGAACTGAGCAAGTTCACTATTGGTGCAGAGTTATCAAGTAGTCTCAACAAAAAGGGTGTATTCTACGGTATTCGTATAGGATACAATATGGGAAGAAGCAATAAGAAGAAATAACCTACACCTAAAGATACGAATGACGATGATAAGAAGGATATTGTCAATTTGTCTATTAGCGGCAGGTATTAATGTTATGGCTCAGCAAATCAGCGTAAAGAGCCTAACGCTACTACCTGGTGACCAGAGTGCAATCGAAATGCCGGTCTATGACAATCTGAAAGACCCATGCGCTCTTCTCAAAATTGATGTTGGGGGCCTGAAAGGCCTATTCTTTCCCAAATTGGGAAAAGACCACAAGGCAGACTCTCTTGATGAAAAAACAGGAATATATCTTGTATATATCCCAACAGGCACAAAGCGTCTGGCTTACAATCACAAGGATTATCTGCCCGGCGAGATAGTGTTCACCAATTTAATAGAGAATCTGGAGCCTGGGAAAACCTATTTGCTCACAATGGAGGCCGAAGCCAACCGTAAGTCTGAAGGAATAGTGATTTTCAACGTCACTCCTCACTATGCCCGAGTGGTGTTCAACGGGAAAGAGGCAGCAGTCACTGGTGGCGGCATGTACACTTACAGTGTCAAACCAGGCAAATACGATTACACGATATATGCAGATGACCATGTCCCGCAAAAGGGAACAGCAAACGTAGAACTTGGCAAAGATACGAAGATCGCCACTGATCTACAGTGGATTCTCCATAGCGTTAGCGTGAACTGCAATGTGAGTGATGCCCAAGTGTATGTTGACAACGTCTATTATGGAAAGCCTGGTAAATTCCGTTTGCCCCAAGGCAAACATAAAATTGGTGTCAAGGCAGATGGCTATCTCGACAACGAACAGACAGTGGAAATCAGTGCCAACACGTCCTCATTTCCATTCCTACTCAAAAAAAATGAAAACAAAACTATAATAGGAGCAGTAGACGTCACCATCTACAGCATGAGCAACTCAAGCAGGATGTTCAAGAACCAGAAACAAATAAAGGAATGGAAGAAGAGTGGTGATGTGGTCAAGCTAATGCCTGGCAAATACTTGCTCTCAGATGATGACTACAATGAGTATAAACTTGTGATTAAAAAAGGATCAGCACCAATAACTGTGAGATTTTAGTATAAAGAGGGTGTGTCAAATTGCACATCCTCTATATCTATCACACTTATAACAGCTTTAGCCCATAAGCCTCTGAGTAAGGAATAAGAGCATTCTCCCTATGATAGTTCAGCCAAGCATCTTCTTCATGACTTTTGGCAATGAGATCTTGAGTGTTCATGCTTTGAACAGTAGACAACACTATATTAAGAGTCTGTAATTCCTGATCTGTAAAAATGCTTAAGTCAAAAGACTTGCAACTTAGACGTGTACTCTCCATATTGTGAGAAACAACCACATCTTTTTCTATACCGTCAATATTGTCATATACGGTATCGTAATGTACAGGTACTGGTCCAAATTTAATGGCCTGATATTGCAGTCCGCTAATGGACTGCCCATGAAGTTTATAATGATAAAAATCAGCGTAAAACATCTCCTTATTCAACTTTGTGGGGAATACCCCTCCTTCATTATAAATGAAATACTTCACCATCTCAGAAACCTTGTTGACACATAGCACTCCATAGCCATTAAATATTGAGCGTCGCATATTTCGGAATATCAATTGCTTCTGTACTTCACTTTCAGACCTATCTCTACGTAACAAAATCGACTGATAGACTTTATCATATTCCTCCTCACTGAACTCAGACTTACTATCTTCCAATAGGTGTAACATAAACTGCTGGTTCATGGCTGCAGAAATCATCTTGCCATTGGATTCCGAAGGTACTTGACCTTTTTCGTATTGAGCATACTGATTTGCACCAAAACCGAGAATCTTTGTAATTTGCTGATAATTGAGGCCATAACTCTGGCGCATTGCCTTTATCTCTTCGGGGAAAGGGATACCGTGACAGACACGATATTGGGAATAAAGTTCATTAAACAATAACTCGTCCTGCTCCGAAGTTGTAAATTTCTCCCCAGTATCTTCACAGAGATAATAGCGTACATGAACCAGGAAGATCTCTTTCCGAAATTCATGCTCCTCTACTGTGTGTACCTCTTTTACTCTGCCCCCAGTGAAAGGACTCTTCATCTCTACATACTTTTCCATATCTGACCTTCTTTATTTATATGCATACCGTATCGGACGTTCCGCCAAATGAAATGAAATACAGACTGTGCGACTATTAGGCTGGCCCAAAGCTATCTTGATATAAAGTTCAGTACCATCCATGTCTTTACCAAATACCCACATTTCATTGAAGAAATCTGCAGTCAGCGTTTCCACGTAGTCATCTGATTTTACCTGGCGCACAATCTCGTCTCTTGCTTTCTGAGTGATACCCAGTGCTTTCAAGGCCTCCAAGTTCTTGTCTCTATCCAAATAGAATATCCCCCATACATCGAATTTAATACCAAACTGACTAAGGAATTGTTCTACTTCCAGTTTTGACCTAATCATATAATAGTTTTTGATGCAAAAATAATACAAACAACATAAATTATCACTATAAAGTTGAAAATATTAACAATATATAACTTTATAGTTAAAAAATATCAGGCACTGAAGCCCACCTTGCGGCGGGGCTTCAGTTCGGTAGCCTTGGGGTTGAATCTTTCATAAGCACTGCGTACGTCGCAGGTCTCGACATGCTGATAGTCATCGGAGCCAGTGGCGGCAATGCGGTTGGCCATCGCGGGGATAATGCCTCCAACGATGTACTGCTCTATCCAGCGTGCATTGCCGAAGTTAGGCGTGCGCTGGCTGAGCGTCATCACGATGGAGGCACGGAGCACGGAGGCGGCCTCATCAGTCAGGATGTAGTCGTCGCGCTCCAGCAGCCGTTTGGCAATCTCCATCAACTGGTCGGCATCGTAGTCGGCGAAGCGGTACTTGTAGGGGAAGCGGCCCATCAGTCCGGGGTTGGTGTTGAGCATCGCGTCCATCTCTTTCTCGTAGCCGGCGAAGACGATGAGCATGTCGGGGTCGGGCTGAGAGAGCACGGTGAGCAGCGAGTCGATGACACGTGCCCCGAAGTCCTTACGGTCTCCGCTGCCGTCGTAGAGATTATAGGCCTCGTCGATGAAGAGTACATTACCCCGGGCCTCTTCGAGCACGGCCTTCATGTTCTCCTCCGTCTCACCGATGTAGCGCCCCACGAGTCGGGTGCGGTCAACGGCGATCACCTCTCCCCGTGAGAGTAGTCCCATGGAATGGTAGAGCCGTCCCAGCTGCCGTGCGACGGTGGTCTTCCCCGTGCCGGGATTGCCCGTAAAGATGCAGTGGCAGGCCATGTTGCCCGAGGTATGCAGTCCCTGCTGGCGCCGCTTGAGATTGAAGCGGGTGCTGTTGGCCATGGTGATGACGCCCTGCTTCACCTCGTCGAGTCCCACCATCGCGTTGAGTTCGCCCATGCACTGCTCGAAGGTGTCGGCAGTGGCAGCAAACAGGCTGGTGTCGATGTCGGCGGCCTCCAGTTGTGGCACCTCGTCGAAACTCAGTTCATCCAATGCCCGCTGCACATAGCGGGGCCGTATGTTCTCGGTGATGACACGCCGGATGTCGCTAAGCGACCAGTTGGAGAGCGAGCCCTGGTGGTATCCCTTGAGGATGGCACGCGTCACCTGGTCCTTCACCTTGTCGGAGGGTTCCAGGTGTTCCTCTTCCAACTGACTGAAGAAAGCCTGCACCAGTTCGAAGTCGGTGTAAGGCTCCTGCATGATCCAGCTGTCGCTGGTGAAGAAATCCTTGAA
>OCVV011290041.1_pt1 | contig 14355 bp, 11 predicted proteins | sample 1539721 | NCBI WGS metagenome assembly OCVV01 (sample SAMN02144230, study PRJEB22623) | gut metagenome | biome: sheep rumen | host: Ovis aries | place: New Zealand
ATTTCGTAATTGAACATGTCGCCCACGAACACCTGGGCGTTATCGACGTTCGCCTTGACCGAGACATCGAAGGCGAGAACGGGAACAGCAAGGAAAACGCAAAGGATAGCAGCCAGGCGGCAAGAAAAAATGCACGAAAAACGGTACATAAAAACCTCTTCGTGGGAGAATATACAAAATTGGGGACTAAAGAGGCAAATGCAAGCGCCAGGGCATCAACTACCTGAACGTCGAATATTATTTGAAATCGCTTCAAGTTTCTATCTTTGGCACGAAATGACTATCGCACTTGTCTTATACCTCGTCATCCTGCTGCTTATCGCAGGGCACAGCGCGCGGAGCGTCAAGGACGTTCCCGACTTTTTCGTTGCGCGCAAGCGGGCAAGCGTACGCGCGGTGGCGGGGAGCCTGGTGGCGACAATCCTCGGCGGGTCGGCCGTCATCGGGGCGGTAGATAGCGGCGCAAGGCTCGGCGGGGCGGCAAGCTGGTTCATGCTCGTGGGGGCGCTCGGGCTACTCGCGCTCATTCCATTCGCGGGCAAGGCGTACTCGCTCGGCAAATACACGTTGCCCGACCTGGTGGAGTCCTTGTACGGGAAGGGCCCGAAGTTCGTGGCGTCCATCGTGATTCCCGTCGCGTGGACAGGTATCGTGGCGGCGCAGATTATCGCGGCGGCAAAGCTCCTGATGACTTTCACGGCGTTCGACTACGCGACGGCCGCAATTGTCTCGGCGGTAGTGTTCACGGGATACACGCTCGCGGGCGGCCAGCAGTCCATCTTGCGTACGGACTTTCTGCAGGCGTGCCTGATAATCTTCGGGCTTGTAGTGCTCGCGGGTTTCGCGATGTTTAGCGGGGCCGGCGCATCGGCTGCTGCGGGAACCGGGACCGCGCTGGCCATGTTGCAGAACGCGCCCGCCTTCCCCTTCAACGCGAACTTCTCGCCACTCGACCTTTTCTTGCTTATCCTTACCTACGGCACCACTTACACGGCGGGGCCCGACATTTTCAGCCGCATGTTCTGCGCAAAAGACGTGGCCACCGCGAAAAGGGCCATCGGGCTTGCCGCCTGCACGCTCGTCCCGGTCGCGTTCATCATCGGGTTCCTCGCGGTATCCGGTACGGGCATCGAGGGCGTGCAGGGCGCGCGCATCACGGCGATTGCAGACAAAGTACTACCGCAGCCGCTGATTCCGCTTTTTGCGCTCGCGCTTTTGAGCGTGGTGCTGAGTAGCGCCGATACCACCCTCCTCAGCAGTTCCGTTATCCTTTGCGGACTGTTCGGCGTGGGGCACAGCAGGCAGCTCGCGAAGGCGCGCCTCGTCATTTTCGTGAACGGCATCGTGGCGCTGTTGCTCGCGCTCGTGTTCACCGACATCATCGGCACGCTATTGCTTGCGCTCGCCATTTACGCGGGTGCATTTACCGTTCCTATTCTGTGGGGCCTGCTCGGGCTCAGGGCCAAGCCGAAGTTCGTGGCGGCGGCCATAATCGCGGGCGGAACCTTCGCCCTCGCGGGCAAGCTCTGCCCGCCGCTCTCCTTCTTGCCTGCAGGACTCGGCGCCCATACGGGCGACATCCTGATGATCGCCGCATTCGTCGTGAACGCAGCATGCCTCGCCCTGGGCAAGGTCCGCAACATCTAACTCTTCCTAGATTCAGGCCTTAATCTCTTTGTGCAGGAGCCTGTAGCTGCGCGAAGACGCCGTAGGGTGTTCCCGGTACAGCACCGCGAAAAGCTTGGTATAGGGAATCTCGGTTTCGGCAAGGGCGCGCATGGCATGCTTCGCGACCTTCCTGTCGGTTTTGTCGAACGCGTACCTGTCCGCCTCGTATTCCTGGTTCCAGCAATACAGATGGAATATCACGCGGAACGGCACCGCCGCCAGGTGCAGCCAGAGAACCGCCTGCCACAGGGGCATTCCCGTGCGTACCGGCAAGCCTACCAAAAGCCACACCGCCAAAAGCAGCAGGATAATCTTGAACAAGTTGCGCAGTATGGCATGGTGGTGGAACTTGTGGCCCTGCTCGTGCATCTTCTCAAAAGCGTTTCCCGTGCTTCCCGCCGTTTCGGTACTTCCCGCACCCTCCGCGACGGCCCTGCTCTCCGGCAACGGGACAATATCGTTTACGAGCAGAATCAGCCGCAGTACGGCAAAGACGCCGCCACGCAACTGCGTAATACGGCGCTCGCGAATTTCGACGCAAAGGCGCAATACGAATTCTATGCCGAGAAGCGCGTAAAGCATTTCAACAGGCCCCGCCCCGCAAGCCTACGCCCTGGGCGAATTCTTGAGGACGGCATTCAGGCGCTTTACCGATTCCTCGAACCGGGTCTTTTCCCAATCCAGGAATCCCTTGTCTATCGGGTGCGCGTCGTCGTAGTCGTCAAAGATTTCGCGGCCGCGCTTGATATCGCGATCCAGGCCGTGGACCACGCTGTCGAACCATTCCTTCTCGAGCTGGCGATAGCGTTTCAGCAGGTCGTCGAACGTATCGGGCAAGTTCAACACGCGGGAAACTTCGCGGTTCATGTCGCCCTGCAGCAGGCGGCGCAGTTCCCTGGGGGATTGCGATGCGAGCTGGGAATCGTTTTCTACAAGCGCGATAATCAAGTCGAGCACGTAGCGTTCCAGGTATTCCAGGTAGGCGCGCAGGGCATCCTGGCGGACGCGTTCACGCATAAAGTTTTCGCCGAGCCCGTCTATGTGTTCCTTGGTATACACGTCGCGCACCTGCGACACCTGCAAGCGGTTATAGGCATCGAACACCTGCCGCACGGTATCGGCATTGAAAATGCTGCAGAACGCCGCAGAGACAACTCCCTTGCCGCGCACGGAATACTTGTACATGTTGCGGTCGAGCGCATAGGCGTTGCGCGCATAGTTCCAGCCGGGCACAATCTCGTTCAGGCGCGCGGGCACTCCCATCAACTGCGGGTCGCCCGGACGGATAAGCGAGAACGGGAACTTGAGACGCTGCGGAAGCGTGGTCACGCCGCTCGCAATGAGCGTGAACGGGGATTCGCGGTAATTGGCGGGGAACTTGACATTCACGCCGAGGCCGAAGAACATCCCCTGACCCGGCATAATCTCCTGGTCGGGCATGCGGCCCGTGTGGTTGCTGCCGACATTCGCGCCGTAGCCCAGGTTGCCGCAGCCCGTAGGCCAGAGCGCGGCAATCAATAGAGAATGGTGGTGCATCTGCGAAAGCGGGCCCATGTACGTGCTGTTCACTTCGCCTTCTTCGATATGGCAGCAGGGAGCGATAATGGACGACTTCACGATGGCCTTGGAACCTATCTTGGTGCGCGTCATCAGCACGGAGCCCTGCACCTCGGCACCGGTATGCACGGTAACGCCCGTCTGCACGTTGGAGTTTTCGAGAATCACGGAATCGTATATATGCGACGATTCCTCGAGGGAACTGAGAATCACGGAATTGCGGATCTTGGCCGCGCCCTCGATACGGGCATGCGAGCCTATCCAGCTGTTGCGAACGATATTCGTATTGCTCACGACGGCGCCCTTGCCCACGACGCCGAACGGCAGCGCGACATCTTCGCGGAACTGCGAGAGCATCTCGTCAAATGACTTCTGCACGTCGGCTTCGGCCTTGTGGAACAGCTGCATGTCGACGAGGTCGGTAGAAATGTCGGGGAACACCTTCACCGAACGCCCGCCCATTTCGTTACCCACCGTCATGGACGTACCAATCATGTAGTTGATCTTGCCGCTGCTCACCAGCGAACCCACGTTCTGCACAACCGCGCTGCTGCGCACAAGGACGTTGCTCAACAGGGCCACCTTGTACACTAGCGCATTCTCGACAATGCAGTTGTGCACCATGCAGTCATAAATACCCGTCGGGAACGAAACGTCGCCCGGCAAGAGAAGCGTCCCGTAAAAGGCGGACAAGCGCACATCGCCCATAAACACGGAATTGTGAATGCGGTCAGGCGTGAAATTGTTTTCGACCAGGACTCGGGACCAGTCCTCGCAGCGGTTCCCGTTCTTTTCGAGCGCCGCGATTTCGTCGGCGGTCAGGGCACGGAACTTGCCGGTCGTAGCCTTCGCCGCCTTGAATCCTTCTGCCAAAGACAGCAAAAAACTATTCTTCAGCACTTTTTTTAATTTCAACAATCTCTGCATACTCTAAAAATAGACTAAATTAAGGTCGATGATGAAGGAAACTCTCTTCAATTTGATTAGAAAACACCACTACAATATTTCCATCTACACGGAGGAAATATTCGAGAGGCGTTGCCAGGAAGAAATTATCCGCAGCGACGAAGAAAAGAGTTCCTTCGTTTATATCGAACTGGATTTCAACACCATCTCGTCTATCCTGAAAGACGAGGACCTCATCCTGAAGTTTTGGGAAACCGTTTTCAAGGCGCTGTCCAAGAACAACCGCGGCAGCGACATTATCGGCTTCCTGGACGGCACAAGCGGCATAGGCATGCTCCTGCTGGACTCCATGCTCCCCGGCTGGGACCGCATCAAGGGCCGTATCGAGCAGACCGCCAGGGAAGAGGGCTACAACGAATTCGCCCCCGTCCTGGACAACGCCATCAAGCCTATCGTCTACCCGGCATGTATCCTGGAAAAATGAAAGTCCTAGTCATCGGTTCCGTATACCCCAGATTCGACAAAGATGCAGAAGTCCCATGGCTCCGCATGTCCGTCGCGCACCTCAAGAAGGCCGGCGCCGAAATCCAGGTGCTCGCCCCGGCATACAGGGGACTCAGGAGCCACGCCATCGACGGCACCCCCGTCAACCGGTTCCGCTACGCCCCCGCCGACTGGGAAATCCTCACGCACGAAGAAGGCGCCCCCAGCAAGATGGCAAGCAGGCCCTGGCTGCAGCTCCTCGCCATCCCCTACATCATCAGCGGGTTCTTCAAGTGCATTTCCGTCTGCCGCAAGTGGAAACCCGACATCATCCACGCCCACTGGCCCTTCCCGCACGCCTACATCGCGCTCGGCGCCGCCAAGCTTTTCCATATCCCGCTCGTACTCAACTTCCACGGCGCAGAACTCCTGCTCATCCGCAAGCACAAGTGGGTCCGCCCCTTGATCAAGTTCGCCATAGGCCAGGCGCAGTCCGTCTTCGCGAACTCGAGCTTCACCGCCGGCAAGATCAAGGCCATCCGCGACGTAGATGTCGAATGGAGCCCGTACGGTACGACTTTAGATGGGGACGGGGGACACCCCCGTAACGCCCCCGAGGCCCATGCGGTAAACGGCAAGTTCAAGGTGCTGTTCGTGGGCCGCCATATCGAGCGCAAGGGAATCTGCTACCTCATCGAGGCAGCGAAATACCTCCCGACAGACAAGTTCGAAATCCGCATCGTCGGCGAAGGCGACCTCACGGGGAAGCTCAAGCAGCAAGCCGCGCAGTACCCGCACGTCCTGTTCACCGGCAAGCTCATCGCGCCGGAACTCGCCCGCGAGTACCGTGAAGCGAACGTCTTCGTGCTGCCCGCCATCGTCGACCACAAGGGCGACACCGAAGGACTCGGCGTCGTGCTCATCGAGGCCATGGAAAGCGGGCTGCCCGTCGTGGCAAGCAATGTCGGCGGCATTCCCGATGTCGTCGTAGACAACGTAAGCGGGCTGCTAGTGCCCGAAAAAGACCCGAAGGCCCTTGCCGAAGCCATCAAGCGCCTCGCAGAAAACCCGCAACTCACGGCGCAGCTCCTGGAAGGCGCCCGCAACCGCATCGCCGAACATTTCACCTGGGACAACATCACCAGGCGCCAGCTCGAAATTTACGAACAGCTCGTAAGCAACCGCAAATAAGACAGGCTAGGAACAACTTAGAAGGAGGGCCCTATGCGTATCTTTTCCCGAGTCCCATTCTCCGCGCTTGCCGTGTGCACAGCGCTCACGCTATTCGCCTGTTCCGGTGACAGCGGCGATGACGGTATCGCAGGAGCCAACGGCAAGGACGGCATCAGCGGCATCGACGGAACCAACGGAACCAACGGTAAAGATGGCAAGGACGGTAAAGACGGCAAGGATGGCAAGGATGCCGAAGAAGTCAACGTCGACTCCCTCGCCCAGGTGCTGCGCGACCAGATTACCGGGTCTCTCTGGGACAGCCTGTACGCCGAACCTTACGTCGACACGGTCTACAAGATTCTCTTCGACAACGCCTACGCTACGGCGTGGATGGATTCCACGCGCCAGGTGCTGCTCGACAGCCTCAAGCGCGCCGACTACGACTCGCTCTACCAGAAAGTTGTCGACAGCGTCTATAACGACGTCTACTACCAGAACGCCATCCGCACGTTAGAGGCCTTCATATGGACGTACAAGGAACAAATCTACGGGGCGTTCGCAAACCAATACCCGCTGATGTACAAGGACTATCTCGGAACCGACGGCAAGCCCTTCCCCATGCCGCTTTCCGTCAAGGTCCGTAACACCTGCGACAAGAACAATTCCAACGTTCCCTGCCGCTGGAAAAAGGTGATGCTCAAGACATGGATTACGGGATTCACCGACACGGCCACGGTAACGGGCATCGCCAATCCCGACACGTCCGTCATACTCGCCCCCAGCTACAAGTTCAACAATGCGGCACTGTTGGCTGTGACCTCGCCGATAGCGACACAGTTCCAGGTACGGGTATATGCGCTCGAGAACGATCGCGAAATCCTTTTCTACTCGGCATCGCAACCCACGACCGTCCACCCGATGCAAGTCAACGGCGGTGAGCTCGTCGGGCTCAAGAATCGCGAATTGTGGAAAACGGTATGGGTGACTCCCGCCATGGATTCCATAGGCAATATTTTGAACGACCTGAAACAGAAATTGCCCGGCGGCACCGTCAAGGTCTACCAGCAATATTCCGCCGACACCTCCATTGCCCAAAGCTCCAGGCGCGTCGGGAAGGCCGTTTTCGAAATCCTGCAAGCCCGCGGCATCGCCTACGTGCAAAACAACGGTGTCGGCAGTCCCAGTCAAAAGGTGAACTACCCCATCGAAGTGCTGCGCAGCCGTGACGGTCTCTGCATCGAAACGACGCACCTGTTCGCCTCGATTTTCGAAGCGCTCGGAATGCAACCGATAATCATTGAAATCCCCGGCCACGCCTTTGTGGGATGGCGCCAAGAGCTCAATTCCAATATCATAGACTTCCTGGAAACGACCATGATTGCCAACAAGAATGCCACGTTCTCCGAAGCCCTCAACAAAGGCAACCGGACATTCGATGCGGAAAAAGCAGCCGGCAACTTCGATACGGGCGTATCGTCGTTTGTCGACGTCGAGCAAACCCGCATATACGGAGTCAGGCCGAACAACATCCCGTAAAAAACGGTACCCTACAAGAACGGCCCCTTGAAGGGGCCTGTTTTTTATACTTCGATGGTCACGCGACTGATTTTATTCTCGTCTTTCTTTACGCGGACAATCTTTTCAATCTTGCGCTCGAGCTCGTTCACGTGGCTGATGATACCCACCAGGCGGTTGTCGCCCGCGAGCGTCTGCAGCGTATTGATGGCGAGTCGCAGGCTTTCTTCGTCGAGCGAACCGAAACCTTCGTCCACGAACATCGTGTCGAGCTGGATACCGCCCGCGGAACTCTGCACCTCGTCAGCAAGGCCAAGCGCCAGTGAGAGCGACGCCAAGAAGCTTTCGCCGCCGCTAAGCGTCTTCACCTCGCGCTGCCTGCCGCTCGCATGGTCGAGCACATTCAAGTCGAGCCCGCTCTGGCTCCTGTTATTGGAAGCCTCCACGCGGCGCACCAGTTCGTACTGCCCGTTCGAAAGAATCCGGAAGCGCATATTCGCGCGATGCACGATGCGGTCGAAGTACGACGCCTGCACATAGGTCTCGAGCATCACCTTGCTCGTTCCCGAAAGCCCGCCGTTCGCCGTATCGGAAAGGTTCCTTATCCAGCCGCGCCTGCGGAAAAGTTCCCCAAGGGAATCCACCGTCTTGCGGATTTGCGAAAGGGCATTCCTGTTCTGCGACTGTCGCGATGCGACCCGGTTCATTTTTTCGTTCAAGGCGTTGCGAGCGTCCGAAACGCCGTCGCGTTCTGCCCTCAGGGCCTCAAGATCATATTCCTTGGCTCCCTCGAGCTGCGACGAGAACGACTTGATCTGGCCTTCCAAATCCGCCATCTCCGTCTTACGCTTGTCAAATTCTTCGGTAGCGTTCTTGCGGGCAACCCGCAATTCCGAAAGCGCGGCGGACTTCTCGCGGATATCCTTGTCGGCATCCGCCTTGCTTATAAACGGAAGCTTGTCGAGCGATTCCTTAAGATTCTTCTTTTGTGTCTGGAGTTCTGCCTCTGCCGCAGAAATCTTGTTAGAAAGGGTGTCGTTTTCTTCGCGGCTCTTGTCCAGAAGCTTCCTGAGTTCCGGAATGTCCGCATCCAGTTTCTTCTTGCGCTCTTCCCTCTTGATTTCGTCGCTGAGCCTGTTGTCGGTTTCGCGCAGCGATTCCTTCACCGCATCGAATTCCGTGCGGATTCTTTCCTTGGCGCTATCAATAGGGCAGTCGCCAAAGAGTTCCGCCAGCTTTTTATCGAGTTCGACTTGCTTGGCGTCGCGCGAGGCCTTCGCGCGGGCCGCACCGTCCGCCTTCTTGTTGCGGTCATCAAGCAGGCCATCGCGCGTATTCTTGAGTTGCTCGATTTCCGCCTGCGTCGGAGCCTCTGCCGATTTGCACGCCTTGTGCGGATGGTCCTTGGAACCGCATACCGGGCAGGCGCACCCTTCTTCGAGAGTTTCCGCGAGGATTCCCGCCTGCTCGTTCAAAAACGCGCGGTTCTTCGCTTCGTAAGAATCGTTACCTTGTCTATACTTCTTGTCAGCATCGAGGTATTCTTCCTGCGCGTCGCGGAAGGCCTTTCCAGCATCGTCAAGTTCCTTTACCAGCGTGCCCGTGCGCAAGAGTTGCTCCTTGCGCATATTGAGATTTTCTCTCTGCGCCTCGAATTTCGCCCTGTTCTCCCCGGCGTCCGAAAGCCCGTTGAATTCCTCCTCCAGTTTCTGGAGTTCATCGCTCTGCTTCTTGAAAACTTCCTTGCGCGTAATGAGCATGTCCCTGTTTCGGTCAAGCTCCCTTTCCTTGTTGCTTATTTCGGTACGGACGTTTTCGAGCCTGGCGTATTCCGGGAGCAAGTTGTTCAGGGTCGTAATGGCTTCTTGCAACTTGTCGCATTCAGGGACTTTCGCTTCGGCTTCATCGACAGCCTTTTTCAACGGCTCCATTTGCGGCACGAGCTTCTTGAGTTTGTCCTTCGCATCGCCAAGCCCCTTGCGTGCCTTTTCCACGCCTTCGGCGCGACCGATTTCCGTATTCAGCACGCCGAGTTTCTTGTCGGCCAAATCAAGTTCATTCTTCATGCCGGCTTGTGCCTGTTCATCTTCGGCAATTACCGATTCGGTGACGGCGCAAACACCCTGCCAGTCGGCAACCTGCCTTGCTGCGGCCAGGTTCTTCGCCTGTTCCAGATTCTGCGCGTGCGCCGATTCTTCGCCACACTGCAACTGCGCCACCATCAAGCATGCCGCATTCTCGCTATCGCCGCACTGCTTCTCGATTTCCGAGGCGCGCCTCTTGAGTTCATCCTGCAAGGCGCCAAACTTGTCCGTCTTGAAGATCTTACGGAAAATCTTTTTGCGCTCATCCGTCGTCGAAAGCAGGAGCTTCATAAAGTCGCCCTGCGCAATCATCGCGATTTGCGTAAACTGATCGCGGTCTATGCCGATTACCGCCTGCACGGCGGCAGCAACATCCTTGTCCTTGGTCACCGGGCGGCTTGCGGGGCCCTGCCTGCCGCTAGCTTCGGGATAGTAGAACGTAACCGCGGCGGCTTCTTTCGTGAGCCCTTCGCCGCGCGCCTTGGGGCGCATGTACTCGGGATTGCGTACGATGCGGTATTCCTTGCCCGCGTATTCAAATGTCAAGTCCACTTCGGTCTTTGTCTCGGGAGTCGCATTCGTACAGCGGAACAACTTCGCATCGTCGCGGTTGTCGCCGCTCGCACGCCCGAACAACGCATACGTAATCGCATCGAAAATCGTCGTCTTGCCGGCGCCCGTATCGCCCGAAATCAAGTAGAGCCCGCTCTTGCCGAGCTTATCCAAATCAATGACGGTACGCTCCGCGTACGGCCCGAATGCAGAAATAATCAGCCTGGTCGGTCTCATCTTTCGCCCTCCCAGATTCCATCGACAACGCCCTGAACAAACTCGAGTTCTTCGGGGTTCATTTCGCGACGTGTCATTTCTTCAAAGAATTCACCGAACAACTGCATCGGCGATTTTTTCTCGACAGCTTCCACACCCACCGCAATCTGCTGGTTGCGCGTGCGCTCGTTGTCGTAATCGAGCATCATCAGGTTCGGGTAAATGCCGCGCAGCTTCTGCGCTGCGTCGGGAACGTCGTTCTCGTCGGTGAGCTTCACGTACACAAAATCGTCAAGCTTATTGCCTGCCGCCACCTGCGCCGTGCGGAATTCCGGCGACACAAGCTCCGCGAACGTCCCGCGAATCTCGCGCACATCGTGCAACGGTTTCAGCGGAACCTCGCGCACCTGCAAGGCCGCGCCCAGTTCTACGACGGTCACGGACTTCGCATGCGCTGCTTCCGAAAGCGAATACTTGAGCGGCGTGCCGCTATAGCGCGCTCTCACCGTGCCGTCAGCATCTTTCGCCACGTTCTGCGGCTTGTGTATATGCCCGAGCGCCACATAGTCAAACTTCTCGAACACCGAGGCATCCACATTGTCGAGGCCGCCCACGTTCTCTTCGGATTCACTGCGTTCCGCACCCGTCACGAACTGGTGCGCCACGAGCACATTCCTGCGGCCTTCCGTAAATTTCATTTGCGCAATCGCCATGCGCATGGCAGAGGTATAGTCCGTCACCGCGTCGCGATCCTCGTCACTCTCGAGATGGGCACGCACGTCGGCAGGGCGCACGAACGGGAGCATCCACAAATCCACCTCGCCCATTTCATCCTTGAGCGTCACTGGCGCAAATTCGCCGTTGTACACGGGCGACATGTACACGCCCATGCCCTTCATCAGGCGCCCGCCAAACGCAATGCGTTCCGCGGAATCGTGGTTCCCGCTCAGCACGAACACCTTGGTACCCGTCGCAGAAAGTTTCACCAGAAAATCGTCGAGCACGGCCACCGCCTCGGCGCTAGGCACCGACTTGTCGTAAACATCGCCCGCAATCAGCACGGCGTCCGGATGCTCCTCGCATACGATTCCCAGAATTTCACGCAGTATATACACCTGTTCGTCGAGCATACTGTGCTCGCACACGCGCTTGCCTATATGTAAATCGGCCAGATGCAGGAACTTCATTCAATAACCTCTCACCCTAAATATAGCATCACGCAGGTGTCAAAATTTGACTATTTAAAATCAAGAATCCACATCTCGGCGTCGCTGCCCACGCGCACCGGAGGGCCCCAGCTGTGCACGCCGCTCGTCACGAGCCACTTGATTCCATCCAGCTCGCCAAAACCGTAGGCGATTTTCCAAACCCAGTTGATGATGACCGTCCCCGGGAAAAACTGCCCATCGTGCGTGTGTCCCGAAAGCGCAAAGTCTGGCTTGCGCGTATCGAGCGAATCGAGACCGCGGGGGCTGGTGGTCCAGCACAATCCACGGCACACGTGAATCCTTCGCGGGCGCGATAAAGTCGAGCGGCAAACGTTCCACACCACGCACTCGCGCCACCTGGTGGTCAACGCGGCCCGTAATGCAAACAAGTTCTGTACATGCCGTAGAATCTTCCAGCACAGTCCATCCGTTGCGCCGCAGCCAACCATGCGGGTCGCTGCCGCTACGTTCCATGTAGGCTTCGTGGTTCCCGTCCACGGCAAAAGCGTACACGCGGGCCTTCCCCGCAAGCTCCCTGAAAATCTTGTCGTAACCCTCGAGGGTCATCAGCGAATCGTGTTCGTCCGAAAGGTCGCCGCCAAAAAAGATGAAGTCGGGCCGCACGCTGTCGGCATCGTGCAGAATGTGCAAGGCCTTGTCGCGGTCAAAGAGCGGGTCGATATGCAAGTCGCTAAAGAAGAGCGCGGTAAAATGCGAATCGCCCGGCAAGTCCACATCCGTGCGGCGCAGGTAATAATCTGCATTGTGGAAATATCCGGCAACGCACATCACCGCCGACACCAAGACCGAGAGCGCAAGCAGGCTGCGCGCAACCATAATGTTCATCCGGTGTGAAAGCGGACGGCGTAGCGCGAGCCTGCGGATACCGCGGAACAGCCACCAGAAAATATAGAGGAGCAGCGCCTCGCAAAGCCACACCGCCAAAAAAGCCTGGCCCACGCACGCCCACAAGTGCCCGCGAAAAATAAAGCAGACAGGCAGCGCAATAACGGCAAGCCCCGCCGCAATGCTTCCCCTGTTACCAGGAGCCACCTGCCGTATATTCACGAACAGGAACAAGACGCCGAACAGAAGGATAAAAAGAAAAATCATAGGCCCTAAACGAGATTAAAAACTTTAATACTCTCTTTCTTCCCTAATCCTTTTAGCTCTTTAGTTTTTTATACAACGAATGGAATAGCGACCAGGCGAAGGTCCATACACTAATTCTTTATCCAAAGCTACAAGATTATTCATATCTTCGAATTCTGCCGTCGCCGTAAGAAACAATGCTGAATTTCCTTCACTTGAACTTTCATACGAAAAAAATCCCCCTGGTAAAACAGAAAATGCACAAGCATCTATTCCCGCCCCCCAATTACTCTTTTCCCACCCATCAACACTCTTCAATCTCAAGGCAGCTTTTTCCGTATTCATTCCCCCAACAAAAGACCCTAATTTCTTCCATTCCGCTAATGAGGGCAAGTGCCAGCCATTTGGGCAAACAGAATCGATAAAATTCCAGTTGATGGTATCAATTGTACGATCTGGAACGTGACCAACGTAACTATAAAGTCTCCCATATATTTCACACTTGGATGGATCACGACCCTGGCAAATACTTCCTTGAGCATCATAGTTTAAGTTTTCCGCCATCCAAACCTGGTCACCGATAGTCGTGTACCTGTATTCCTGCCCATCACGTTCGTCAACAAACGTTCCGCGATTCGGCATGCCATAGGCGTTCGTCCCCTCTGCCGGGCATACGACGCTCGCATCAAAGCTGTCGTCATCGGAATCATCAGGTTCTGTTGAACATGATGTCAAAAGCATTAAAAAACATAACGCAACCAGTTTTAATTTATTCATCTTCGCAACAATAGAAAAAGCAACGATTAAACAAATCTTTAATGTTCTCATTACATCCCCAATCCCTTAGGTCTTTTAATTTCTTATGCATCGGATAGAATAACGACCCGCTCCCAAACCATATCCCATAATTCCATCAAATGATATGTTATAGTTCAGACTTTCGAATCCCGATGTCGATGAAAGAAATGCGCCAGCAACACCCTCACTTGTACTTTCATATGAAAATCCTCCTCCTGGTAAAACAGAAAACGCACACGCATCTATTCCTGCGCCCCATTTACTCTTTTCCCACCCAGAAACAGATTTCAAACGTGATGCGGCGATTTCTGTCTCAATTCCTCCTACGACCGAACCCAGTTGTTTCCATTCCGTCAATGTCGGTAAATGCCAGCCATTTGGACATACCGAATCTATAAAATTCCAGTTGATGGTATCAATTGTACGATCTGGAACGCGACCAACGTAACTATAAAGCCGGCCATACAATGCGCACTTGGATGTATCTCGACCCTGGCAAATACTTCCTTGAGCATCATAGTTTAAGTTTTCCGCCATCCAAACCTGGTCACCGATGGTCGTGTACTTGTATTCCTGACCGTCACGTTCATCGACAAACGTTCCGCGGTTCGGCATGCCATAGGCATTCTCTCCCGCAGCAGGACATACGATACTGGCGTCAAAATCATCCTCTTCGTCTGAATTATTCGTATTTGTGGTACATGCCATTAACGCAAATATGGCGCTAGTATACCCCAGTAAAACTTTCAACAATCTCATTCTTCTTTATCCTTTTAGTTCCTTTAATTTTTTACACATCGGATTGAGTAATATTGCCAATCTGTATCATAATCGACTCTCACAAATGATTTATTTGAGTAGAAATACTCCGTTATAGGATTACCGTTCAATTCCTCTAATGAGGCAGACCATAGTTCGGCCGCATATCCATCTCGGTTCATACCAGAGGCTAATGCCGGTTTAAGGGAGAACCCGCAATCATCCGTCCCTCCTTGAGGATCCTCCCGATTGAGTGGGGACCACCCGTCAACAGCCTTTAAACGCTCTCCTGCAACATCAATTCCACCCATTTTGTCATATAGTTCGTCCCATTCCTTTTGCTT
>OCVV011291453.1_pt1 | contig 14354 bp, 14 predicted proteins | sample 1539721 | NCBI WGS metagenome assembly OCVV01 (sample SAMN02144230, study PRJEB22623) | gut metagenome | biome: sheep rumen | host: Ovis aries | place: New Zealand
TTTGATATATTTAATGGCTGCATCAACACCTTCAATACTACTACCAAAGGCCTTTAAATTCTTACCATCTGATTTAGATACACCATAATAATCAAATCCTAATACTAAATATCCTCTTTGTGCAAAATAACAAATATCTTGCATATAAGAATTATGATTAGAAAACATACCATGAGCATAAATGATGATTTTTTTATCATCATATTTATCCACATGATATAAATATCCTCTTAACGTTGCCTTACCATCCTTGAATTCAACGCTATCCTTTAAGACATTAAATTCTTCATTTGTATATAGCGTGATATCAGGATCAGCCTCATAATGATATTTAAAAAATTTATCATGAGATATTTTAGCTAGAATAAAACAAACAATTAAAAATAATAATATTAAACCAAGTCCAATATATAAAAATACCATAACCATCCTCCCTTTAAAGAAAATGTGGCATTATTTTGCCACATTTTTTAAATAGATTGCCTGAAGTCCTTTCATAGTAAGATTTTCTTCAAGCATAATTTCATTTTCACAAATAGGAATAATTAATTTTGATAATCCACCTGTAGCAATTACTTTAATATCTGGCTTATTAATTTCTTTTTTAATTCTATTAATCATACCATCAACTGATGCGGCTGAAGAATACATAATTCCTGATTGCATACAGCTAATAGTATTTGTACCAATAATTTTATTTGGCTTAACAAGCTCAATATTTGGAAGTAATGCTGCACTAGATACCATTGCCTTCATACTAACTGATACACCTGGGGCAATTGAAACGCCATAAAATGTATTGTTAGCGCAATAAATATATTTAGTGGCAGTACCTAAATCAATGATTAGTGCTTCATCACATATTTGCATTGCACCAACACAATCACAAATAATATCCGCACCAACAGTCTTAGGATCATCAACCTTTAATTGAATACCAGTTTTGATTCCTTGACCTAACACGCTTGGTGTGATATCAAAATGCTCTTTAAACATTTTAACAAACGCACTTGTAAGCACTGGTACAACTGATGATATTAAGACATCATCAAAATCAAATGAATCAAACATAGCTTTTAGCATCAAATAATATTCATCTGATGTTTTTTCAACTAATGTTTTGAATCTATATGTTTTTATTTTGTTTTTAAGATCAGAAAATTCAAACACAACATTTGAATTTCCAATATCGATTAAACAAACCATAATAAAGCTCCTATGCTTTTATTTCTTCTGTTTCTAAATCTTCATCAGCTTCTAGAAGAACATCTTCATCTATAAATGCTGAGAAGTCATTTGCAAATCCCAAATTATAATTTCTAGTAATTACTTTAATTAGTAATACTAATGCAGGTGCTGTTACTGCTGCAATACCAAGCTCAACAAAGAAGTTGATACCAACAAAGCCAAATAATAATAGTGTAATTGAATTATTGTAATTCATTGCCTCATATAAGCTACCTAAAACAAATCCACCTTCAATACCCCAGTTGCTAGAGAATAATGCTAACATACCAACAACATAAATTCCTGTGTTAATAACTGGAACAACGAATGATGCAGCAACAATACTTATAGCAAATAATGTATTTCTCTTTGCTTTGTTTTCGCTTTTTTTAGCAATACCAGCAATAGCCTTATAAACTAATCCTGATACAAAGCCAGCTAAAATTGATTTTGAAAACATAATTACTAATAGTTTTACAACATCAAGTCCATTAGCCATTAATGAGTAATTTGCAGGTTGTGTAGAAATGACAGCTGCCATTACAAAACCTAAGAATAATCCTGCTAGAGGTCCATATAAGATGGCTCCCACTGCAATTGGAACTAAAGCTAATGCATATCCATTAGCAAAGCTAGGAATGAAATTTCCTGCTAACTGTAAGAAGACTACAAGAGCAGTTAATACTGCAAGACCGACAAGTCTTCTGGTCTTAAACAAATTTTCTTTATTCATTTTTTCCTTTCTTTCTAGGCCACTATGGGTCCCGTAAGTTTATTTATAATAATCAGATATAATCTGTTATTACCAAATTAATCAATCAGCATCTTAAAATCAATCATGCCTTTAGCATCTAAATCTATAAAGCAATCCTTGATTTTATCATTTGTTTTAGATATTTCCTTAACAAATAAATATGCAACCATCACTGCGCCATCAATCATTAAATGTGAATGATCAACAATGCCTTGTGGATAATTAGGATATTGATTCTCACCAAAAATCATATGGAATTTTTTAGATGCTTCTTCACCAAGTGAAGTATATAAATCCATTGTAAGCTTATTTAAATCTACGCAAGTGTAGTTATTAGCTTTGCAAAATTCTAGCATTGCCTTTGGATAATCACCATGAGAATTAATACATTTACCACCATCAAATTTATGTCTTGTAATAGATGTTGCAAAAACAATGTGTCCACCACGCTTTTCAACCTCTTTAGCAAAATACCCTAAATTATCTTGATAGCTTCCAAAAGGCTCTGTATAGCGTGTTGGGTCTTGTTTTTTCTCATCATTGTGACCAAATGAACAAATTACCATATCACCAGTTTGAATTTTGTTTAATATCCAATCAAATCTACCTTCATCAATAAATGATTTAGTAGATCTACCATTTTCAGCTCTATTATAAATTAAAACATCATCTTTAACAAATAATTCTAATCCTTGTCCCCAGCCAAATTGTGGATAAGAATAATAATTATTTTGCTTCATTGTGGAATCACCCATCATAAATATGTTCATTTTATCACCATCCAAGCGGTAATATTTTAAACCATTAAAATAAATAAATAAATATTTATTTTATTATATCAATTTTTTTAGTGTTGATTTTTCCAAATATATAGCATTATCATTTTTTTAGTAAAAGTGAAACATAACTTGGAATATTTAATTCATGAAGTCTACCTTCACCATTAGTATCTTCATACAAATCTAATAATGTAAATCCTGCATGTAAAGTCCCACCAATTATTTCTTCAAGTGAATGAGAAAACTGTATGCCACAATCATCTTTTTTTAACATATCCATTTGTTCTTTATTTAAAAGTGGATTAAATGGCATTTTATTTTCAATTACCGTCTCATCATTTGAAATATAATTGATACCATTATCACAGCCAAACATATATATTCCACCATTTTTTAAAACTCTATAGCATTCTTTAAATATTGGCTCTAGCTTTTCTACATAACAATATGATACAGGTGAAAAAATAATATCAAATTCATTATCATCAAATGGAAATCTTTTAGTCATATCAGCTTTAATGATTTCTATATCATAATTTTCTCTTTTGGCTACTAATCTTTCACTTTCTAGCTGTAAATTGGATATATCCATTACACTGCATTTAGCACCTAAGGCACTAAATATAGGCATTTGTTGTCCACCACCAGAGGCAAGGCCTAGTACTCGTTTTCCCTTTATATCTCCTAGCCAAGAATGTGGAACAAATTTAGTTGGAGTAAGTAATACATTCCATTTACCATTTAAGGCATTAACAAATACCTCATGGCTTATAGGTTTTCCCCACTCCCAATCATCTTCTTTAATCCAACGGTTGATTACATCTTCGTTAATTTTTTGATAATCCATATTACCATTCCCCCATTCATGCAAAATAAAAGGGCCTAGCTGGCCCTTTTTAGATCTTACTTATATTTTTTTCTAGCTTCTTGACGTTTTTGTTTACGTACATCACTAGGCTTCAAATAATATTGACGCTTTTTCGCCTCTTGAAGGTTACCAGATCTAGAAACATCGCGCTTAAATCTACGTAATAAATCTTCGATAGTTTCTTTTTCACGTACAACTATTTTTGGCATCACTAAGCCTCCTTCCAAGGACGAATTCCGGTGAATATTATAACAAATGGATTTTACTTTGTAAAGAATTATTTTTTTATTGTTAATTATTCTTTATTTTTTAAAAAATAAGTGGAGGTGAATTAACACTCCTCCACTATTTTAGCAAGTAACTTTCCATCAACATATTTTAATAGCTCTACTTCTACATTTTCTTTTAAATATTTTTTATCATAAGGGATGATAACCTGTAAGAAATTAGATGTATGTCCAATTAAATATTCATCATATTTTTGTTCAAATATAACATCCATCTTACATCCAATAAATTTTTTATAATATTCTTCTTCAAGCTTATTTGAAAGTTCAATTAATCTATGTGCTCTATCCTTTTTAATATTATCCTTAACCTGAGGCATATCAGCTGCCTTAGTTCCACGTCTAACTGAATAAGGGAAAACATGAATTTTTGATATTCCATTTTCTATACAAAAATTATATGTTTCCATAAAATCAGCTTCTTCTTCATAAGGGAACCCTACTATTACATCTGTTGTAATAGATATATCCGCTCTTACAGCTTTTATTTTATCAAGCTTCTCTTTAAAGAAGGCCTTATCATATCTACGATTCATTAATTCTAATATTTTATCACTTCCTGCTTGAAGCGGTAAATGTAAGTGATTAGCTAAAACATCATTTTCCTTCATCATTTGAATGAATTCATCGTCGATTTCATTTATTTCAATTGATGATAATCTTAATCTTTTTAAGCCTTTAACCTCATTTAGAATTCTTCTTACAAGACCTGATAAATTATATTTTCCATCATTATATTTACCTGTATGAATACCAGATAATACAACCTCTTTATAGCCAAGTGCGCAAATGCCTTGTAATTCCTCAATTACTAAATCAGCCTTCTTACATCTAATTGGTCCTCTAGCATAAGGAATAATACAATAGGTACAGAAATTCTCACAGCCATCTTCGATTTTAACAAAGGCTCTTGTATGATCAAAGATATGTGATGATAGGTTTTCATATTCATGTTCTTCTAAGATATCTAAAATATTAACATATTTAGCTTTTCTTTTTTGATTAAGTAATTCTTTAATTTTCATAACTGCTTCATGTTTATTACCATTACCAATCAAAATATCAACACCATCAATTTTTGATGCCTCATCTGGGTTTGTTTGTGAATAACAGCCCATTACACAGCATAAAGCATTAGGATTCATCTTAATGCATTTATGAATCATTTTTCTAGATTTAGCATCTGAGGTGTTTGTTACACTACATGTATTAATGATATAGCAATCGCAATCCTCATCAGCATCCCCTACTATAAAGCCAGCATCTATAAGCTCGTTTTTTAAAGCATTTGATTCATATATATTAACTTTGCAACCTAATGTAATAAATCCTACTTTCATTTTTTTAGCTCCATTTCATAGCTTATAGCTGATAAAACATAAAATACTACAGTCTCAGTTCTCAAAATTCTTGGTCCTACACCACAAGATATGAATCCTTGTGATTTCAACCACCATACCTCATCTAAATCAATACCACCCTCAGGCCCAATTACAACCGCAACCTTATCATTTGGCTTAAGTGATGATATAACACTTTTAAAATTGGATACCTCTCCATCCTTAGCATCATCTTCAAAGCATAAAATTCGCTTATCAAACGCACTAAAGTCAACACTTTTTAATTTGACAATATCCTCTATTTGAGGCACAACATCACGAAAAGATTGTTCCGCAGCCTCCTTGGCGATACGATTAAAACGGATTAATTTAGAATCCTTTTTCTTTTCATCAAGCTTAAAAACACTCCTTTTCATAAGCGTTGGAATAATTGATGTTGCTCCAAGCTCTGTAGAGTGCTTTATTATTTCTTCTATCTTATCTGATTTAGGATAACCTTGATATACAAAAACTGAAATCGGTAATTCGTGATTACCGATTTTTTCTTCTATAATTTCAAAATTAACCTCATTAGATATTTTGCTTATTTTAGCAAGATAGCTTTTGCCATTACATCCAACAAGTATCTCATCACCAATTTTGCCTCTCATTACGTTTTTGATGTGAAATACATCATCAGATGTGATTTTATTATTTGCAAAATCCTCTTCGCTAATGAAGTATTTTTGCATTATTATTCGCCCTTATATTTTTTATATTTTAAATTAGCAATAATTAATAGTGGTGTTGAAACCATTGCACTACCTAAATAAATACCTGCAGATTGTAATCCTGTAGTTACTGCTTGAATAAATGTATAACCACCAGTAGTTATTGCTGTAATCATAACATAAATGAATATAAATAAGCCAAGTACTAGGAATGCAAAATATGAAATAAATGATGCATGATATAAAACAGAAACTAATGTTTTATTATTTCTTTTATATGCAACCTTAACCATTTCATATGTTTCATCATCAACAGGATCTAGATAAATTACATCATATCCATATGGCTTCATATTCTTATTCTCATCTACATCCCCCTTGTTATTTTCAATAAGTGGGGCAACAAACATAAGCTGCATATTATCTAAATTACGATATAAATCATATAATCCACGATATTTCTTTTCTGTTGAAATCTTTTCAAGGTTCTCAAAAGGAACTGTAGTTTCTTGCTTTTGTGTAAAGCAACCAAATTTAACTAAATTCTTAGCCTTTGCATAATCAGCTCTATTTCTTTCAGCTAATAAAAGCTTTTCATATTCTAAAACTACTACCTCTTTTGCTGGTTTAATCTTTTCTACTTCAACCTCTTCAAGTTGTTCTACCTTTAATTGTTCCATAAGCTTCTCCTTTATCACTATTCGAAAAAATTATATTACTTTATTGAATATATTTCAATAAATCTATTTTTTGTATAATTCATATACCATCTTTGTTACATCATCTAAAGATGTAGAGCTTACATCTATTACATGATCTACATATTTTTTTATCTCATCAGTAAATGCTTCATCATCTACTTCTATTCTCTTTTTAGCATTCTCTAAGCTATCTCCACGATAAAGCATTCTATCAAGTCTAATGTCCTTCTTACATGTAAAATAGAAGGCAGTAGATTTTATATTAGATGCTTTATATTTTTTAAGTCCATTAAAATCTAGTATTAAATAGCTATCAAATATTAAAGATTCTCTAGATGTACCATAATAATTATTATTATATTCCATCCATTCAAAGAAGAAATCATTATCTTTTAGCTCTATAAATTCTTCTTTTGAAAGAAAGTGATAATCAACACCATCAACCTCACCTACTCTAATAGGTCTTGTTGTATAGGTTACTACCTTCATAATGTCATATTTAGAATCTAAAAGTTTTCCTACCTCAGTTTTTCCTGTTGCTGAAGCTCCAATTAATATAATCATTATACCACCATTAAATCATTCTACTTTCATGGCATGAAAAATAAATTATTTGTTTATCCTTTGCCATTTCCTTAACAAGATGCTTTACCCTATCAAAATGCTTTTCATCTAAAAATACAAATGGATCATCCATGATAATAAATGGCAAATTATTATCAAACATATTTTCAAGTAAAGCAAGTCTAAAGCATAACGCACATATTACTAAATTACCACTTGATAAATGCTCAAAGCTTCTAAGCTGGCCATCTCTATCAAATGATATTTTATAATCCTTATCCATATGTACCTTTTCACCAATAACCTTTTCAACTAAATTTGCATAATATACAAATCTATTTTTTATTGGGGCAACATATTTATCCTTTAATACCTGATCAGCCTTATTAATTTCTTCCTTTAGGGCATCAAATAATTTAACTTTCTCGTCATAGGCTAATTGATCATTTTTTAATTCTTCTAATTCATTCTTTTTATCATCTAAGATAGATACTTCATTTTCTAATCTATCAACAATTTGTCTAGAACTTGTATATTCTTGTAATAAATCATCATAGATATCCTTTAGCTCTTTAACATTAACACTACTAACCGTAGGCTTAGTAGTAAGATGATTAATCTTTTTAAAATCATCTAATTTCTTTTCACTATCTTCAATTTCTTCTTTTAATCTATCGAATGTTGCTATATCAGATTTTATATCATCCATATTATAAGATTTATCAATAGAATATGTTGAATAAAATTCATCAATTACCTTTTTATATTCATTTAGCTTTTCTACTGTCTTTTGCTTATCCTCATCATTATTTTTCATAATTTTGTCTAATGTTTCTAATTTAACTATATCAGACTTAACTATCTCAATAGCCTTTTTATATGAAAAATCCTGCATGCTGATAGTTATAAAGAAATCATTAAGCTCATCAGCTATAATAGCTAGTCTTTCTTTATTTTCTTTTAATCTAATCTCACGATTTTTATTTTCTTCAATTATTCTTTTATATTCTTTAGCGTCATTTTTTAGCTGATATAATAATATTTCAATATTAGCTCCCTCATAACGATACTTAGACATCAATAAAAATGCTTCATTTTTCTTCTTCTCATATGCCTGCTTTTTAGTATCATAAATTGGATTAATATCCTCTACTGTTACATCCTTGCTGATTTTAGATATCTTAGAATTAAAATATATAAACATATCTAAAATTAAAACTATACCGCCTATAATAATTAGGGCCATGCCTAAAACCATAACGGCAAACAAGCATCCAATTCCAGCACCAAACAAAATTAATGCTGCCAAAAGGAGTCCTATAGTTAATCTATTATCAGCCTTTTTCTGAATGTTTTCCTTCTTTGTGACAAGCATACTAGGTCTTATTCCCTCAAGCTCTGTTTCAAGATCCTTTAATCTTCTAACCTCTTGTTCTACAAGCTCAATTGCATAATCACTATAATCTTGACCCAAGAAATGATTTTCAAGCTCTGTTTCCTTTTTTGATTTTTCATAGCTTGAATCCACTTCAATTTGTTTTTTCAAGGCTTCATATTCTAATATTTGTTTTTCAATTTCAAAAACATCCTTTGATGAAGGTAAGCATTCTTCATATTTTGATGTTAGCCTATTATATTCATTTCTATCATCATTAGATATTGAATTGTTATCAAGCTTTCCTTCTATTTTACCGATATTAGCGAATGTTTCTTTAACACCATCCACCTCTTCACCCTCAGGTAAACCATGTGGGTATTTAACGCTAATATCATTTAAAGCCTTTTTCTTAGCTTCTATTTCTGATGTTGTTTTATCAACATAATCCCATTTTGCAAGTACAATTCCCATTGTATTTGCCTTATCATATTCATCCTTAGCCTTATTTTTTTCTTCTTCAGTCTTGCTTAAATCTGAATACATATTATCTAGGCTTTCTTTTGTAATCTCAAGGTTTTTAATATCATCCTTTAAAATTCTAATATTAACATTATCTTCCTTGACTCTATCATTACAATGCTTTCTTTCATTACTTATTTTTTTAATTACCTGGTCAATATCAAAATCTTCACCGACATTTTCAACATAATTATTTAGCTTTTTATTGATATCACTATCAGTTTCAAGTGATATCTTATCAGCATTAATAAGCAATAATCTTTCAAAGCTTTCTTTATTTATTCCGAATAAATAAACACCAGGATTATCCCCAAGCTCAGTTGTTGGATTATTGTTTTTAAATACTTTCATTACATCCTTAGTTTCACTTTTTTCATCAAAATCTCTTTCGATTCTAAAAATATCATGACCAGATTCAAATACGATATTACCACCGAATTTGCCGCCCTTAAATGGATAGAAATGCTTTCTATCCAAAAACTTAGTTCCATTACTTTTAATGCTTTCAAGACCATAAAACATTGATTTAATAAAGGATGCGATTGTACTTTTACCAAATCCATTTTCCTCACAAAATGAAGAAAATTCTTTAAATTCATAATCATAATTTGATAACTTACCATAATTATTAATATGCAAAGATAATAGCTTCATTATTCTACCTCCTTGCCATTTATAAGTCTTAATCCCATATTGATTAATTTATATTTTTCTTCCAAAGTATATTTATCATTACCATATACTCCTCTTATAAATTCACCAATTAAGGATTTATCATCCTCATAATCAGAAATATTAATTTTTAGTGTTGTTTTATTTTTTACATTAACAAAGAAATATGATGATAAGCTTACCTCAATATCCTTTTCATCAAAATCTATTCCCGCCTCAAGCTCACCAATAAGATTAATTCTTAAAATATTATCTTTATTAATATCACTAACTTCATGCTTAACGATTGATTCAATATCATAAAAATCCTTAGCACCACTTACATCGATATTTCTTTGATAAATAGTTCTTTTTGAAAAAGGAATAAATTCATGAGATATTAATCCATCATTAATATCTAAAACAATAAATCCTTTTTCACCGCATTCATCAAAGCCTCTAGGCTCTAGACATCCAGGGAATGCATAAATTCCTCTATCATCAATCTTACCGCTTTGATAGCTATGAATATGACCTAAGGCTAAATAATCAATATTTTTATTTCGTAAATTATCAATTTTAACCTTATCCATACCAAAAGAATCAGTGGCATCACCATGAAGCATAACGATATTTATATTATTCTTATCTAGTGATAATTGTGAATAAAATGAACGATAATTTGATTGATTCATCTCAATTCCACAAATACAAATACCACCTTCATCATAATATGTGAATTTATCTTTAGTAAATGTTTTTAAATTGCTGATATCAGATTCAGTATATGAGCCTTCCTTATCATGATTTCCATTCAAATAATAGAAAGTAATTTGAGGGTTTTGCTTGATAGCTTTATAAAAATATTCTTTATCCTTGATAGTTGGCTTATCCTTATCGAATACATCACCTGATAATAATATGATTTTAATATCAGATTCATTTGCATATTCAATCATTTTTCTAAAAGATTCAAGCAATTCTTTCTTTCTTATATTGCTTTTTTCTCTTGGAAATTTAGATTCTATTTTAGAGCCTAAATGAATATCAGCCGTATGCAATATCTTCACAATATCCCTCCTTCTATAATTTACAAATCAATTAGATTGCCCAAGTACCATCCTTAAAGATTGTTACATCAGAGCCAGAATATGTCTTTGCAGTAATCTTCAAATCAGCTGATCCAATCATGAAATCAACATGAATCATTGACTTATTTAAATCAATCTTTTCAATTTCCTCATCACTCATATTTTGGAAATTTCTAATACATTCATTAAATGCACGACCTATTGCTAGATGGCAGCACGCATTTTCATCATATAATGTGTTGAAGAATAATACTCCAGTTTCATTTACTGGTGAATTAAATGGTACTAATGCAACCTCACCAAGCATTCTAGCACCATCGTCAACAGAAATTAGTTTTTCTAATACTTCCTTATGCTCAGGATTCTTAGCTAATACCTCAACGATTTTACCATTTTCAAAACGGAATGCAAAATTATCTACAACCTTACCCATAACTGAAAGTGGCTTTGTAGAATATACAACACCATTTGCAGTATGCTTGTTTGGTGATGTAAAGCATTCTTCTGTTGGCATATTAGGATTATATTCAACACCAGAAAGTGTCTTCTCAGAGCCACCTGCAAACAATGCAGTTTTATCTAAACCAACAGTGAAATTAGTACCTGTTTTTGATTCATAATGTAATTCTTTGATTTCTAAATCATTTAATTTATTACATTTTTCTCTAATATCCTTATTGTGCTCTTCCCAGTTCTTTACAGGATCACCATTCACTCTAGTTGTGTGAAGAATTGCCTCCCATAGCTTTTTCATGGCGTTTTTCTTAGTATCATTAGGGAATACCTTTTGAGCCCACTTTTCACCAGGAATACCAACAATTACCCATTGATATTTGTTATCCATTTGTTCTCTAAATGGCATAAAGATTGGTCCTGTTTTTCTTCTGACATTTGTGATTTTTTCTTGATCAAGTCCGTTAAATGCATCTGGATCATCACTTACAAGATGAATCATCGCAGGAAGCTTCTCAACCTGATATTTCATCTTTTCAATTCTCCAGTTAGGAATTTCAGATAATGTTTCTTCCTTTTGGTAAAGGTATGCCATTCTTGCAATAGCACTATCGTTCCATTCAACGCTAACCTTTCTAGCCTTTGCTTTATAACATTCTTTTACTACTAATTCTGTGAAATAGGCAATCTCAACACTTGAAGAGATAATAACATCCTGTCCCTTTTGAACATTAGCACCCATTTTTACTACTAATTTTGCATAATTCTTTAATAAAGTTTTATTCATGATTCTCCCCCATAAACTTTTCTATATCCTCAACTGTTTTAATAATGTCCTTACTTAACCACTCTGCACCACTCTCAGTTATTAAGATATCATCTTCAATTCTAATACCAATGCCTTCTTCAGCAATATACAATCCTGGTTCATTAGAAATAATAGAACCAGCCTTTAATGGTGTATATTCGCACAAATCATGGCAATCAAGTCCAATATGATGGCTTACACCATGATAATAATATTTCAAAACTTCCTCAGGCTTATCAATTAAGCCAATCTTTTTTAATTCTACTTCATAATATTTAATTAAAATTTGATTTAATTCTCTTGTTGTAATACCAGGCTTAGCATTATCAAATACTAATTGTTGGCCATTTAAAACAATATTATATAAAAGCTTTTGTCTTTCACTAAACTTTCCATTTACTGGATAAGTTCTAGAAATATCTGAACAATACATATTATATGAAGATCCTAAATCAAATAAGATTAAATCCCCATTTTTGGCATCATCCTTGTTTTCCATATAATGAAGGCAGCATGCATTCTTACCAGCTGCCGCAATTGTTGGGAAGGCATAGCCTGTACCACCACTATATTTAACAGCCTGATCAAAATATGATTCTAGCTGATATTCCTTCATCTCACCCATATGAGACATAATATTTTGTAGTCCTTTATTAGTGATTTCAATTGCCTTTTTCATTTCTTCTATTTCTTCAGGTTGCTTAATTGTTCTAGCCTTAGTAAATAATTTTCTAGCATTAATAACTGAAATTGAAGGGAATTTTTCTTTTATCTTTTTTGCAAGTAATTCCTCTTCTGATAATACACTATTTAAGCCTGTTGGCTTTAAATCTAAATAGATTGCCCCAGTAAGCTGAAGCATTCTATCTAAATAATTATCAAAATCAGATAAATATCTAACATTTTCTATTCCTGAAAGTTTAGTAATTTCTTCTTTAGAAAGTGGCGCACCAACCCATTTAGCCTTATATTCATCATAAGGGTTAATGAATATTGCTTCCCCTACCTTACCATTAAGCTTTGTAAGTACTACTATGTTTTCAAATTCTAAAACGCCTGTAATATAATAAAAATTTCTATTAATATTATAAGATTGCTTAAAAATGTCATCAGATCCATCCATTCTAGAGTAAACTACTAAAAATGAATCATCTAACATTTGGTCTGTAATCTTTTTTCTATTATTCTTAAAAACATATGATTCCATATTTTTATCTCCTTTTTCGCTTTTCTACTTATTATACATTTTCAGTTGATATTTTTAAATAAAAATATCTATATTTTTATGTCAAAAACTATATTTTCTTGCTTAAAAGACCATAAATGATTTATAATGTCTTTATTATAGGTGAAAAAATATGAAAAAACTGATCTTATTTATTACTTTTTTTACAACTTTATTATTATCAAGCTGTGGTAATTCATCTACCACTACACATTCTGCAAATCCAACACGCTTTGTTACATTCATTGTTGCAGGAGAGGTGTATGGAGATGTTAAGGTTGTAAATAATGGTAAAATCACAATGCCTGATAATCCAACATATGAGGGATATGAATTTTTAGGCTGGTATATTGGCCCTGAAATGGAAAATAAATTTGTTAATGAGAATATCGATAAGGATTTAGTTATCTATGCTAAATTTAATTTCCCAGAGGGAGGTAATCAAAATGAAACCACAACTACTAGCTAAGGGTGATACAATCTATTTAGTTGCCCCATCATTTGGTTGTACAACATTTCCATATAAGGAACGTTTAGATGTAGCAATAAATGTTTTAAAGGATCAAGGATATAATATCATTGAAGGCAAAAACATTTATAAGGATAAAGGTATTGCCGCATCTAACACCGCGCGCTCACGTGCTAAAGAAATAATGGATGCCTTTAAAAGTGATGCCAAGGTGGTTATTTCTGTTGGTGGTGGAGAGGTAATGTGTGAAATATTAGAACATATCAACTTTGATGTTATAAAAAATAACCCAAAATGGTTTGTGGGTTTTTCTGATAATACTAATCTATCATACACAATTACTACAATTTGTGATATAGAAACTATTTATGGTATCAATGCCCCTACATTTTATAGTCTAGAATATTCTTCTTTAGATACCTTAAAGCTATTAACAGGTGAAACTAAATTAAAGGGCTATAAAAAATGGCAATATGAAAAATGGGATGAAGAAAACCCAACACCAGCTTATCATTTTGATAGACGTGTTT
>OCVV012840889.1_pt1 | contig 14350 bp, 12 predicted proteins | sample 1539721 | NCBI WGS metagenome assembly OCVV01 (sample SAMN02144230, study PRJEB22623) | gut metagenome | biome: sheep rumen | host: Ovis aries | place: New Zealand
TGATTGCGATTTGCTCTTGGTTCCCTGTGGCGGCGATGACTGCGGAAGGGGTGCAGAGTACGCCCAAGTCGCATTTTGAAGTCGTCAGAACGTTTGGGGCGAACGGTCTTTACCAAGTTTTGCATGTGGCGATCCCGCATTCAATGCCGCAGATTTTTACGGGCATTACGACGGCTGCCGCCTTTAGCTTTACCACTTTAGTGATGGCGGAAATGATGGGGCAGCCGGGAGGTCTTGGATATTACATCAATACGTCTAAAGTCTGGAGCGCCTATTATAAAGTTTTTGCGGCGATTATTGTCATGGCGATCCTTTTCAGCTTAATCTTAAAAGGGGTAAGCTTGATCCAAAGTTACGTTCTGCGTTGGCAAAAAGGTGTGGTGAGGTAAAAATGTCAAGAAAGATTCTTTCGATACAGAATGTACAAAGATTTTTTACAGATGAACACACGGGAATTTCGAAGCAGGTTTTAAAGGATATTTATCTTTCGGTATATCGAGGAGAATTTGTTTCGATCTTAGGATCTTCAGGATGCGGAAAAACGACGCTTCTCCGCATGATTGCAGGGCTTGATCCTGTGACGGATGGATCTATCGATTTGTGCGGGGAACTTATCTGCGGTCCGGATCCCAAACGGGGATACGTATTTCAGCAAGGTTGTCTTTTCCCATGGCTGACCGTAGAACAAAATATTGCGACGGGTTTAAAAGTCCGCAAGGTTTTTAAAAGGGACAAAGATCGTATTCAGAAATTTATCGATAAGATCGGTCTCTCTGGATTTGAAAAAAGTTTTCCGCATCAGATTAGCGGTGGTATGGCCCAACGTGTGTCGATTGCCCGAGCGTTAATCAATGACCCTGAAGTGCTTTTGCTCGATGAACCGATGGGAGCGCTAGATTCCTTTACGCGTACGGATATTCAAAATATGCTTTTGGATTTGCGTAAAGAACGGAATACAACGATGATTCTTGTAACGCACGATATTGACGAAGCTCTTTATCTTTCGGACCGGATTGTGATTATGACGCCGCGACCTGGGCGTATCAGCGAAGTGTTGGATATTCGAGATGAGTTTCCGCGGGATCGTGGATCTGCACATTTTTTAGAAATGCGTAAAGAAATTCTGGAACGTTTTGATTTGGCCCGTTCCAGCCCAGCTCCGGAATATATCATTTGATTTATTACCAATTAGGTAATAAATTAATTTGTGTGTAAATTTTCTGTAATAAGAAAAATCGATAACGAGAACTAAATTAAATGTATTGGACGGTGTAATAGGCTCCATCTATATTTGGCATAGTCAAATAAAAAACGGAGAATTACAGAATGTCAGATGCAAATACTTTAGAAAAATCCTCGATTTTAAGCTCTTATGAAAAGGCTCGTAAGTACAATCTTTTCTCTTTTGCCAACGCTCCCCATAAAGATTATAAGCCGTTCTTTGTAGATCACGCAGATGGCGTTTATGTTTACGACGGTGAAGGTCGCGAATATATCGACATCGCATCGGAACTTGTCAATGTGAATATCGGTTTTAATAACCGCCACATCATTGAAGCGGTGCAAAAACAGGTTGAACGCTTGGCCTATATTGCTCCGCGCCATGCATTTGCCGAAGCGGGCGAACTTTCGGAATTGCTGATTGAAAAAATTGCACCGAAGAATATGAAAAAGGTGCTGTTTACGCTGGGAGGCTCCGAAGCGAATGAATTTGCGATTCGTTTTGTCAAAGCCTTTACGGGGCGCGATAAGATTTTTTCCAAGTACGAATCTTATCACGGTAGCACGTATGGAGCTTCAAGCCTAACCGGTGAAAGTGAACGCGCTTCGCTTTTCCCGACGATTCCAGGATTTATCAAATATCCTGCACCGCATCTTTATGGCTATGATATCCATTTTAAGAATGAAGAAGAAGCGACTGCGCATTTTCTTTCTCGCCTGGAATATCAAATTCAGCAGGAATGCCCAGAAACCGTGGCGGCAATTTTCATTGAATCGGTCACGGGTTCTAATGGCGTGTATCTTTATCCGAAGGGATATTTACAGGGCGTTCGCAAGATCTGCGATAAGTATGGGATTCTCCTTGTCTGCGATGAAGTCATGAGCGGATTCCTTCGGACAGGGGAATGGTTCGCGTGCCAAAATGAAGGTGTGGAACCGGATCTGATTACGTTTGCAAAGGGTGTCAATAGCGCTTATGCCCCGCTTGGAGGCGTTCTCATTAGCGAAAAAATTGCGGATTATTATGAGCAAAATGCTTTTACAGCAGGGCTTACTTATAATGCGCATCCGCTGGGTGTGGCAGCTGCGATTGCTTGCATTGAAGAGTATTTCCGCTTGGATGTTCAGGCAAACGTGAAAAAGTTGGAACCGGTGTTGAAAAGGAAGCTCGCGAATCTGAAGGAAAAACATCCGTCTGTGGGCGATGTGCGATCGGTAGGATTGTTCGGTGCGATTGAATTTAGCTACAGCAAGGATCACAAGGATGTGATTCGCAAGAATGCGGCTGGTGAACCTTTCCTTGGAAATTTCATCGCCAAGCTTCGTAACGAATACGGTATCCTTACAATGGGTGGCGGCTCCACGATTCTTGTGGCGCCTCCGCTGATTATAACAGAATCGCAAATCAATGAAATTTTTGAACGCTTAGACAAGGCCATTTCGGAATATGCCGACGGCTTGGTTTAGGAGGTGTGCATGTCTCAATTATCTTTTGATACGTTAAAATTGCATGCGGGTTATAATCCGGCAGAACACAATCATGCGGTTTCTGTGCCGATTTACCAGACAACGGCTTTTACGCTTGAAACCGTCAAACGCAGCGATGACCTGTTTTATTTTGACAGCGCAGAATCGCTTTATACGCGTCTTTCGAATCCGACAACCGATGTTTTGGATGCTCGATTGACGGCTTTGCATCCGGGTGCCACTGGGGCGGTCACGCTTTCTTCGGGAATGGCTGCCGTAACTTATGCGCTTTTGAATGTAACGGCGGGCAAAGGCAGAATCTTGGCGACTGCGCGTAGTTACGGAGGAACCTTTGACAGCTTTGAACAGATTTTTGGCGATACGTCTGTTCAATACGATATTGTGGAAAATCCAGATGATCCTTCCGATTTTGAAAAGCGGATTCAAGACGATACGAAGGTGATTTTCATTGAATCGATCACGAATCCGAATGCGACGATTCTCGATATCGAAGCGATTGCAAATATTGCGCACAAACATGGAATCCCGTTGATTGTAGACAATACCGTTGCAACTCCGTATTTGTTGAATCCGTTTGAGTTCGGCGCGGATGTGGTGGTGTATTCGGCGACTAAAGGATTGACTGGACATGGAAACGTGATTGCAGGCGCGATTCTTGAAAATGGAAAGTTTAACTGGAAAAACGGAAAGTTTCCGCAGTTCGACGGAAAACCGCATTTTCTGGTTTCTCAGCAAGGAGTTCCGCGCAGCTTTTATGACGTGTTCCCGGAAACGCCTTTTACAGGTCGCATTCGAGCGATTCACTTGAATTACTTGGGCGGTGCAATTGCTCCGTTTAACTCTTACCTTGTGCTCCTTGGAATTGAAACGCTTTCGGAACGAATTTCGAAATCGGTCCAGTCGGCGGAAAAAATCGTGGAATTCTTGGAAAGCCGTGAAGACGTTGCCTGGGTCAATCATCCGCATGCCAAAAAGAGTCCCTATAAGGCGCTTGCCGCAAAGTATTTCCCCAAGGGTGCCGGCGCGATTCTCAGCTTTGGCCTAAAAAAGAATGACCGGGAGACGATTATTAAGTTCCTGGAAGCGGTGAAAGTATTTAGCTTCCAAGCGAATATCGGCGATGCGAAATCGCTGATTATTAATCCGGCGACAACGACTCACATCGAACTTTCAGATTCTATCAAGAAACTGGCGGACATTCATTCGGATACGATCCGTTTGTCAATTGGGCTTGAAGATGTGAATGATTTGATTGCTGACTTGACTCAGGCATTTGAAGCGATTCGATAGAAAATTCAAAAATTAGAAATGGAGCTTTTGATGAAGCAGAATCTGATTTTTGCACTTGCAAATTTTGTATTCGGCATTTTGCTGATTGTTTTGGCTAAGGTGATTTTACCCGTTTGCCATTCGATGAATGCAATGACGATGCGTTGCGAAACTTCGACGACAATCGATGCTGTTTTGGGTGTTGCTTTGATCGCGATTGCCGTGGTGGCTGTCACTCGTTTTGGAAAAAAAGCACGAGCGATCCTTTCTTTTTTGGGACTTGTAATCGGAGTTTTTGCGGCGCTTGTTCCGACGGTAATTGTGGGAACATGTCCCCATGCTCATATGGCATGTCATGTGGTAACTGGCCCGGTGTTGGCTGTTACAGGAGCCGTGATAGCCCTGTTTGAAGCATTGAATTTGGGGTATTTGAAATTGAAGAGGTGAAATGAATAAGACGGATTTTGATTTGATTCTTCAGAATTATCTGCGGAACCCGTTTCGAAGTTTTGGGCTATCTTTATTGATTGCCCTATTTGCATCGGTTCTATTGATTGGCGGACTTTTGTCGATATCGCTTTCAAAGGGGTTGGATCGTTTGTCGTCTCGCTTGGGTGCCGATGTCATTGTAATTCCGCAGGGGAGTGAAATAAATGATCAAACTGTATTCCTACAGGGTGATTCTAAATACGCATATTTGCCGAAAGGCTTACTTGAATTTATCCGCGGCTTAGCTGGTGTAAAAATAGCGACACCGCAGTATTTTATGACAACATTGAGCGCGAGTTGCTGCGATCAAAAGGTTTCGATTATCGGATTTGATACGAAGTCGGATTTTGTCATTCAGCCGTGGATCCGCGAGGTGCTTGCGGGAAAACTTCCCAAAGGGTCTATTGTTGTTGGAAGTGAAATTCGGATTGATGAAAAGAAAAAGTTGAAAATTTTTGATCGCGAATACACGGTGGCTGCGACGCTAGAACCGATTGGCAATAAACTGGATCAAGCTGTTTTTGTCGATGAAGCGACTCTTGCTGATATTCGAGAAGCGGCCAAAGCTAAGGGCATTGTCTTCTCGAATAATGAAGAAACGTCGTCGAATGAAATTGCAGAGTATTCTAGTATTTTAATCAAGCTACAGGATGGTGCCGATGTCGAGCGCCTTTCGCGAGAAATTCATTCCCGTTTTGATGGCGTGCAATTTCGAACTCGCAAAGATTTGTTCTCGCAACTTCAGAAATCGGCGAATTTTTTGCAGGTAGTCGTGTGGACGATCGTAGCAATCTTTTTGATTGTTGTAGCGGCGGCGATTGGCATCTCTTTTTCTCTTTCGACGCGGGAACGTACTCGTGAATATGCACTGCTGCGCATTTTGGGGGTTACGCGGAAGAGACTCCAAAATCTGGTATTGGGAGAATCTTTGTTGCTGTCGGCTGTTGGTACGTATGTTGGGTTGCTGTTTGCGAGTGTTGCTTTTTTTACGTTCCGACTTTGGATTGGCGAACAGGTTGGAATCCCGTTTGTTGTACCTGTCGCTGCTGAAATTGGCGGTGTTTATGCAGTGGTGATTGCGCTGTTGCATTTGGTGGGGCCTGTCGCAGTTTATGGCGTCGCAAATAGAGTCAGTCGGATAGATGCTTATGCCGCTTTGAGGGAGACTGAACATTGATTTTAAACGTTTCTGATTTGAGCAAAACTTATAGGCGTCGTGGCCGAGAATTCAATGCTGTCGATCATGTGGAATTCTTTGCGTGGTCTGGTGATTTTTCGGTGATTTTTGGCGAGTCGGGTAGTGGTAAAAGTACGCTTTTGTCGCTCCTTTCGGGAATCCATCGCCCTACGCAGGGATCCATCGTTTTTAACGGAATTGATTTTTCGACTTTAACGGATGCCGAACTTTCGACAATCCGGAATGAGAACATTGGATATATTCCACAGGATGCGATTTTTTTGCCGCAATATACGGTGCTTGAAAACATCTTGTTGCCGCTGGCGATCCGGGACGGCAAAAAATTGGAAGTGAAGAATGTTTCAGATTTGTCCGATGTAGAGATCCTTTCGAAATTGGAAATGCTTGGAATTACGCATTTGGTGAATGAAATGCCGTCAGAACTTTCGGGGGGTGAACTCAAACGCGCTTCTATTGTGCGAGCGTTGGTAAATAAACCGGATGTTGTGATTGCGGATGAACCGACAAGCAATCTGGACGAAGCAAACGGGAAAAATGTTTTTGATTTGCTGGATAAGATTTCTCATTCAGGAACATCCGTAGTTGTTGCCACTCATGATGCTCGTGGATTTAAGTATGGAAATCGTCTTTACACAATGCATAAAGGGAAGCTTTTTCCTAATGGAGAATCGGATCATGGTGGGTTGTAAATAAACTAACATGAAGTACTCTCCCCATCCCCCGATTCTGCCGGGGGTTTTTTCTTGCCGCTATAAAAATTTTTGATAAATCCGTATAAAAACAAAGTATTAGAAAAAAGCGTGAGTCCCTTCTATTTTTTCGCATTGAAAAATTTATAAGGAGAGTGATTTACATGGCAAATAAATCATCAAAAAAATCAAGTAAAATTTCAGCGGACGTTTCAAATCCGTCCAACTGGAATTTCGGAACCAAGTGCTTACAGGCGGGCTGGAAACCGAAAGTTGGCGAGCCCCGTGTATTGCCGATTTTCCAGTCAACCACTTACAAATACGAAGATGTTGACGAAGTAGAACGCCTTTTCTCGTTAAAACAATCGGGCAACAAGTACACGCGTACGGGTAACCCAACGGTCGCTGCTTTCGAAAGCAAGATTACCGAGCTAGAAGGCGGTGTGGGCGCTGTCGCGACAGCATCAGGCCAGTCGGCAGTACTTCTCGCCATTTCGAATTTGGTGAAAGCGGGCGATCACATTGTAGCGTCCAAGGCGGTATATGGCGGGACCTATACATTGCTTGATGTTCGACTTTCAAAGCTCGGCGTTGAAACGACTTTTATTGACCCGGAAGCGCCTATTGCAGAACTTCGTAAGGCATTCCGCCCGAATACAAAATTGGTCTTTGGCGAAACGATTGGAAACCCGGCGCTTGGCGTTTTGGATTTTGAAAAGTTTTCTAAACTTGCCAAGGAATTCGACGTGCCGTTCCTTGTGGACAACACTCTTGCAACGCCGTTCTTGGTGAAGCCCTTGAAGCATGGGGCAAATGTCGTCATTCATTCGGCCACCAAGTACATCGATGGTCATGCCATCGCCTTGGGCGGCGTCGTGATTGATGGTGGTAATTACAACTGGAATAATGGAAAGTTTCCGGATCTTGTCAATCCCGATGCGCAATACGCCAACACTTCTTACACCGAAAAATTCGGCCGTGCCGCCTACATTGTCAAGGCCCGCGCCCAGTTTTTGCGCGATTTCGGTGCTGCTCAGAGCCCTTTCAACGCATTCCTTTTGAATTTGGGCCTTGAAACTCTGCATTTGCGCATGCCGCAGCACAGTTCTAACGCCTTGGCCTTGGCGGAATACCTTTCTAGGCACCCGGCAGTAAACTGGGTCAACTATCCGGCGCTCAAATCTAGCCCGAATCGCAAGCGCATTCGCAAGTATTTCGATTATCAGGGCGGAAGTGGCGTACTTACCTTCGGTCTCAAGGGAGGCAAGGCGGCCATTCGCTCGTTTGTGAAAGCGCTGAAGGTCGCTGCCTTGGTGGTGCATGTGGGCGACGCCCGTACAAGTGTGCTGCACCCGGCTACAAGCACGCATTCTCAGCTTTCGCCAAAAGACAGGCTTGCTGCAGGGATCCCTGACGATATGATTCGCGTGTCGGTCGGTATTGAGGATCCGCGCGACATTATCGCTGATTTTGAACAAGCGATTAAAGCGAGTACAACAAAGCATTAATCATAGGAGATTTTAAATGAAATTCATCCAAACATTCCTATCGTTCGCAGCCATTTTCGCTTTGATTTTTGCATTCACCGCTTGCGAAGAAGAAAAAGCCGAAAAGGCAGCTACCAATGAACCCGCTTTTAAATACGGTTCTGTCGAAATTCCCGTTTCCGATGGAACCCTTTGCATCGCGCCGTTCTTTGTCGCTAAAGAAAAAGGATTCTTTGCTAAAGAAGGCGTCGATGTGAAATTCGTGTCGGCAAATGCGGAAACACGAAAAATCGGACTCAACAACGGCACATATCCGATTACGAACTCCGACTTCGCTTTTTTCCAGTCCGTCGAAAATGGCGTGAACATCAAGGTAGTCGAAGGATTCCATATCGGCTGCATTCATTTGCTCGTCAAGAAGGGCTCGCCAATTCGTAATGCTCAAGATTTGAAGGGCAAGAAGATTGCCGTGAACGCCATTGGCGCTACTCCGCACCAAGCTGCAACACTTTGGCTTGAATCAAACGGAGTCTCAGCCATAAACGATGTGCAGTTCTTGCCGTATGCCGATGGAAACTTGGCGCTCGAAGCCTTGGAACGCGGGCAGGTTGAAGCGGTTTCACTTTGGGATCCGCTGGGAAGCCTTGCCGCTACTGATGGCCGCGCCGATGTGCTGATGGATTTGGCAACAGATCCCGTTTTCGCAGGCCGCTATTGCTGTTTCTATTATGTTTCGGGAGTCCTTCTGGAAAAGGAACCGGAAAAGATCAAAGCTCTTCTCCGCGCTCTTGAGCAGGCTCACACCTGGATCAGCGAACACCCGGAAGAAACCGTAGAACTTATGCAGGCCGGCAAGCACTCTGCAATCGAAGACAAGGAATTCGCGACGGCACTCATCAAGTCGTACGAATACCAGTCTCCTGAACAGAAAATCAAGAGTGGCCGCAACCTAAAAGCCGACTTGCATTACTTTGCAGACCAACTGCATAAAGTCGGATACTTGCAGTTGAATGCTGATGAATTCACCGATAAAATCTATCGCGAAGTCGACTGGCATCAGTAATAATTTGAACTCCTAAATTTCTGTGCACTATTCTCCGCGCAGATACCCCTCGGCAACACATGTTGCCGGGGGTGTTTTTTATGTATGGGTTATAGGTGTGCGGACCATAATAAAAAAGGCTCGTCATTTGACGAGCCTTAATCTTTTTACTGGAGAGAGTTCGCTTATGCTTTGGCGAGTTTCTTCAAAGTTGCAGCCTTGTCGGTCTTTTCCCAGGTGAAGCGGGCGCCGGTGCGGCCGAAGTGGCCGAGCGCTGCAGTTGCCTGGTAGCCGGGCTTTTTCAGATCGAGCATCTTCACGATGCCTGCCGGAGAAAGGTCGAAGACCTTCTTCACGATTTCTTCAATCTTGCGGTCATCAATTTTGCCAGTCTTGAAAGTATTTACCAGCACAGACACCGGCTTGGAATAACCGATAGCGTAGGCAAGCTGCACTTCGCAACGGTCTGCAAGGCCTGCAGCAACGATGTTCTTTGCCACATAGCGAGCGGCGTAAGCGCCACTGCGGTCCACCTTGGAAGGGTCCTTTCCGCTGAAAGCACCGCCACCGTGACGACCCATGCCGCCGTAGGTGTCCACGATAATCTTACGCCCAGTGAGGCCGCAGTCACCATGCGGGCCACCAATCACGAACTTGCCAGTCGGATTGATGAGGAAGCGAGTCTTCTTGTCCAAAAGTTTTGCGGGAATCACCTTCTTGATAAGCTTTTCGATGATTTCCTTTTCGATGGTCGAATGCTTGAGTTCCTTACCGTTCACGAATTCGTCGTGCTGGGTGCTGACCACCACCGTATCGACGCGCACAGGCTTGTCGTTTTCATCGTATTCGACAGTCACCTGCGATTTTGCATCGGGACGGAGCCACTTGATTTTTCCGGATTCGCGCAGATTCTGGATTTCTTCCATGAGCTTGTGCGCAAGGGAAATCGGGAGAGGCATCAGTTCCTTGGTTTCGTTCACGGCATAACCGAACATCATCCCCTGATCGCCAGCGCCTTGCTTGTCATCTTCCTTACCTTCGGCAGCCTTGGCGTCGACACCCTGGGCAATGTCCGGAGACTGTTTGTCCATGGCGACCATTACGGAGCAGCCCTTGTAATCAAAAGCAAGTTCCGGGTTCACATAGCCGATGCTCTTGATGGTCTTGCGTGCAATTTGCTGATAATCGATGACCGCTTTGGTGGTGATTTCACCCGAAATCACGACGAGACCGGTGTTGGCAAGCGTTTCGCAGGCCACGCGGCTGTTCGGATCTTGTGCGAGGCAGGCGTCGAGAATGGCGTCCGAAATTTGGTCGCAAACTTTGTCGGGATGTCCCTTGGACACCGATTCAGAAGTAAAGAGATAATGTGCCATGGTGTTAGGCTCCTTTTGTTAACAGCACCGAAAAGAACGTTGCATTTTTGAGCATTCCCAAGCGCTGAAAAAACGTGGTTTCAATTTCTATGCATAAATCTACATAAATGCATAAATCTGTCAAGTAAAAAACAACATTTTGCTTATATAAAAAATCGATAGCAAGTGCTAGAAATTTTGTATTGGACGCGGCTATAGACCACGTCTATATTTGCACTCAAAAAAAGTGAGGTTATCCATCCATGAGTATTTTTGTCGATGTAAAAAAGTATCTGACTTTAGATGGTGCGCCGAAGCATGTTCAAGATTACCTTTCCGTGGCGGTAACAGATCACGCCTACTTGCCAAAAACTGAAGATGTTTCTAGCGATTGGGTGGCCTACATTGCGGCCCCCGCTTTCAAGCTGATCCGTGAAAATCTAGGACACGATGTAGAAGCATTCGCTTCGATCGGTACAGGTTCCGGTATTGATGTCTTGACGGGCATCGAACTTTTGGGCGCAAAGCGCGTGGGCTTTACCGACTTGCAAAAAAGCGTAGTGAACGCTGCGGCCGAAAATATCAAGAAGAATTTGAAGGACGGTGATTCGGTTGAATTGGAATTCGGTGCAGGCGACTTGTTGCAACCTCTTCAAAATGGCAAGCGCCGTTACGACGTGATTTACGAGAATCTGCCCAATGTTCCGCTGACGGACAACACCAAGATTGAAGACAAACGAAACAGCGGCCATTACCTAGAAAAACGTGTCGAAGCGATTCCAGAATTTGTGCACGAACAGATGCTGGATTTACATTATTTGGCACTCAAGCAGGCTCGCGATTATTTGGCTGACAAGGGTGCCGTTTATTCAACACTCGGTGGCCGCGTACCTCTCAGTGCGTTTATCAAGCTCGGTGAATTGGCAGGGCTTTCTTCTGAAATTTTCACCTATTCCTGGAAAGTACAGGCGGAACCCGAAGACGTGATCTCGGGCTATGCCGCGCAAGAAAAGGCGGGCCTCGGGCCGTTCCGATTCTACCGCGCAAGCGACTTGCAAAAGGCATTCGCCGATATTTCGGTGAAAGAATCCGGCAAGAACGCTTTCGAAATCGAAAAGTCGCTGGAATCTTCGAAGCTTACTGCTAAAGAAGCCTACGAAGCATTCCGAAAGGGCGAAGTAATCGGACATACGGTTGCCGTGCTGAAATCAAGCGTAAAATAAAGCGAGCCGATTTTGATGCAAGATTTTATCGCCCATTTAATTGAAGAATCGAAGCATTTTCTGAATGAACGCGCCCAAATTGACGATGATATCGGTCAAGAGGCGGCCAAGTTTGTAGCGCGTGAAATCCCTGCCCCGAGTGGGACTTTCGAAAAAAGCGATTCTCCGTTGATTCGCTGGATTGAAGACTCCGCAAAACATGGAAGTTCAGAGACTGCAAATTTGCTGAAAGCGCTAAAGCCCGCACTCCCTTTTTTGCCGTGGAAGTATAATTACGAGCCTCGCGCCGATATGCCTGATTTAGGAAACCGTATGGGCTGGGGAGAAATCCTCGGGCCCGAAGCACCGTATCACGACGAGCATTTTTGTTTCGGGTTTACGCTTCTCGGAAAGAATACCTTGTACCCGGCGCATTATCACCCCGCCACGGAACTTTATGTGGTGCTTTCGGGCCTTGCCGTTTGGACATTAGACGGCGTTTCAAAAGTCCGCGGCCCCGGAGAATTTATTCTGCACCCCTCGAACCACGTACATTCCATGCAAACAAAAGACGAGCCGTTGCTTGCGCTTTACACATGGAGCGGTGAAGATGTCGTGACGCTCTCGAAGTACGTGTGATGTGGTCGAAAATCCAATAGAAAAATGGTTTTTACCAACGAACAACTGGAACGGTATTCGCGCCACATTATTCTTAAAGATGTCGGCGTAAAGGGCCAAAAGAAGCTCTTGAACGCGAAGGTACTCGTCATTGGTGCGGGTGGCCTTGGTGCGCCTGTGGCCATGTACCTTGCCGCCACCGGCGTGGGCACGATCGGCATTGCCGATGCCGACGCAGTCGATCTTTCGAATTTGCAACGTCAAATAATACATACCACGCAAGATGTGGGTAAGCCCAAGGTTCAATCTGCCAAAGAAACGATCGAAGCGATGAACCCTGATGTGAACGTAATTGCTTACCACACTTTCGTAACGAGCGAAAACATTCTCGACATTATCAAGGATTACGATTTTATCGTTGACGGTACCGACAATTTTCCGACGAAGTTCTTGATTAATGATGCCTGCGTCATGGCGAAGAAGCCTTTTTCTCATGCAGGCATTGTCGGATTCCAAGGGCAGTTGATGACATACGTACCGGAGCAAGGGCCTTGCTACCGCTGTATTTTCGAGGAACCGCCCCCGAAAGGTTCTGTGCCGACTTGCAAAGAGGCAGGCGTGATTGGGGCAATTGCAGGCGTCATCGGAAGTTTGCAGGCAATGGAAGCGATCAAGTATATTCTTGGCGTAGGTAATTTACTTACGGGTTACCTACTCACCTACAACGCGCTCACAGCAGAATTTCGCAAGGTAAAACTCCCGAGTCATAACGATGATTGCGCCGTTTGCGGAACGCACCCGACTATCACCAAGCTGATTGAATCCGAACAAACTGTTTGCGATTTAAAACGTTAGACCTTTTTAAAAACCTTTTTAGTGGCACAGGCTCGCAAGTATCTGCACCGCTTTTTGCATGTTCGCTTTATCTACCGACGAATAGTTCACGACAAACCTGTGCTGCGACGGCTTCGCCTCAAAATAATACTCCGAAAGAGCGCGGATGTTTACCCCACGGAATCGGGCGCGATTGCAGAATTCTATATCGGAACATTTCGTGTTCACTTCCAAGATAAAGTGGAGGCCAGCGTCTTCTTCGTAAATTCGAGCGACATTTGAAAGTTTGCTCTTGTGGATAGCCGACAGAAGCATATCACGCTTGGCTCGATAGAGATTGCGCATGCGGTTGATATGGGTTTCGTAGTAACCGAGATTAATGAACTTGGCCATTACATACTGGTCAAGGTTTGAAACCGTACACGAATAGAACGAAAGCTTGTTATGAAATTTCTCGACAAGATGTGGCGGGAGCACCATATAACTGAGGCGAATCGCAGAAGTCATCGTCTTCGAAAAGGTGTTCAAGTAAATCACCTTCTCGGTAACATCAATGTTCTGTAATGCTGGAATAGGTTTTCCGGCCATGCGAAATTCGCTGTCATAGTCATCTTCAACGATGTAGCGATTTGGTGATTCGGCAGCCCAACTGAGCAGACGATAGCGTTCGCCGACAGGCATCACCATCCCGGTCGGGAAATGGTGCGCCGGCGAAATATGAACGACATCCACATCAGATTTCTTGACGGAGTCTACGAAACTTTCCGCCACAACGGGTATGTGACTCACCTCGACTCCGTATTGGCTATACAGCTTTGATATTTTACTCCATCCCGGGTCTTCTACACCATAGCACTTGTCAAATCCGAGCAATTGTACTAGCAATCCGTAAAGGTAATCGGCCCCGGCACCAATGACAATCTGTTCAGGCGACACCTGGATATTTCTGAATTCGCGAAGCATCCGAACGATAGCTCGGCGAAGTTCCAGTGAGCCCATTCCCGGAGAAACTTGCAACAAATCATTTTGTCTTTCGCAAAGAACCTCGCGAGTGATTTTCGCCCATGTGGTAAAGGGAAACGCCTCTATGTCGGCGCCGTTGCTTGCAAAGTCGGCGATATATTTCGGGTTGACATGTTCTGACTCGTCGGTGAGTTCTGCGCGGAGCCTGCGTGTGCGAGATTTCTTGCGGATCCGATGGACTTGCGCATTAGCCACGGCATTTATGTCTACAACAAAGAAGCCTTTTTTAGGGAGCGAGTAGATGTAGCCTTCGGCGAGGAGTTGTGCGTAAGCGTTTTCAACGGTCACAACGCTAACGCCAAGATTCTGCGCGAGGTTGCGTTTGGAAGGGAGCTGTTCTTCAGCAAGGACGTTTCCGCTTACGATATCTTTTTTGATGCATTGGTAAAGGTAATGGTAGAGGCTGTTAGCTCCCGCCTTGGACATATCGTAAGT
>OCVV011339452.1_pt1 | contig 14349 bp, 23 predicted proteins | sample 1539721 | NCBI WGS metagenome assembly OCVV01 (sample SAMN02144230, study PRJEB22623) | gut metagenome | biome: sheep rumen | host: Ovis aries | place: New Zealand
GCAAGTGTAAGGAATCGGCTCGGCGGTGAAGAAGGCTCTATTCTTGACGTGTATGGCGGCGAATATGAATTTGATAACTATACCGTCAAGCTACACAGCGCAAGAGGGCAAAACAAAGGTGTTACATTGCGCTATGGAAAGAACATAACCGACATCAAACAGGAAGAATCAATCGAAAGCACATACACTGGAATATGTCCGTATTGGCAAGGGAATGAAGATACTTTAGTAACTATTAGCGGTTATGTTGTAGAATCGGAATATGCGAGTCATTACCCGTTTAATCGTACTAAGGTAGTTGATTTTAGTTCTGAATTTGAGAACGAACCAACGGGAGCGCAGTTACTTGCGGCGGCTCAAAGTTATATCAATCGGAATAATATCGGAGTGCCTAGTGTGTCGATTGATGTGAGCTTTGTGGCATTATGGCAGACTGAGGAATACAAAGATATTGCAAACCTTGAGAGAGTGCAGTTATGCGATACTGTAACAGTGTTATTCGATAAACTTGATATCGCTGTTACTGCAAAGGTTGTGCGAACCGTATACGATGTGTTGATGGAGCGATACAACGAAATCACTATTGGTTCGGTAAGTTCATCGCTTGCGACAACGATAAGCGGTATGGATAACGAGGTTACGCAGAACATCAAATCCGCTAAATCGGAAATGCAGAAAGCGATTAATAACGCAACGGCACAAATCACAGGTGCGAAAGGCGGAGTCATACAGACTCATTTTAATGCTGATGGCGAACCGTATGAAATGACCATCGCAAATAACAAAAATCTTGCAAGTGCAACTAAGGTGTGGCGATGGAATATAGGCGGTTTAGGATTTAGTAATACTGGATATGACGGACAATACAGAACAGCTATCACGCAAGATGGTTCGATTGTTGCGGATTTTATTACCACAGGAACACTTGATGCATCGAAAGCTACCATCACAAACATCAACGCAAGTAATATTAATACAGGAACATTAAACGGAAGTGATGTTAATATTACAAATTTAAACGCAGGAAACATAACCGCAGGAACAATAAAAAACAAAAACAATGATAACACATATTGGAATTTGGACACGGGTGTATTTAAAACCACGAATGCAACGATTGTTAATGCTAGCTGTACAGGTTCGTTTTATTCAGAGAGCGGCGGCACTTGGGTTGAACTTAAAAATGGAGTATTTCATGGAAGTAAATCGGGATTTACTGAAATTGGTGCAATAACATTTAATTTTTCAATTAATAGCGGCGGCAACCATTATGATGCAATGTCAATACAAGCATTTAAAGATTTGCACATCCAGGGACATTTGTGGGTTGACCCAGATGGTGGCGGCGCATATAGAGTTTTGGACAATTCGAATATAGAGATAGTCAACTGGATTCAGTGGAAAACTCAAAGGTCAAGCGGTGTTGAATGGGTAAAAGAAGGCACCGAAATGGCTTGTGGTAGAGCAACATTTCATTGCGGTATGTTGTGTGGTTGGACTCAGTTCGAAAACGTAATAGTAGGTGAATAAGCATGATAGATTTAGCGATAGATCAAGCAAAAAGCGAATTAATTAATGCAGTTAATCAGATTATGGCAGAACATAAATTAACCCCGTCAATTATGGGGTTAATTATTGAGTCAGTTAATGGAGAGATAACCCAACTAAAAGCAACGGAATACGCAAACGAATTAATCCCATACTTGCAGGAAAAAGCTGAACCACCGAAAGAAGAAAGCAAACCACCAATGCCGACCTCACGAGTTGAAACTATTAATGTCACTCCCGAAGAACTGATAGCGAACGTCAAAGCATCAGGTGAAAAAAATCCGATGCTGATTGACGATAAAGGTAAACAGATATCTTTAGAGGAATATGAGAGGAGAGTGAAAGAAAAATATGAGAGCTGATGTACGAATAAGCATGCAGGGCAATGAGTGCGAGTGTATTTATGCAAGCGGCGTATATATAAAAGTCAATCGGCAGGGCGTTTGGCAGAAGTCAAAAGTTGATGATGATTATGTTTTAGCGATCCCGATTGATGATGAGGTAAAGAAGAATGATAACACAAACAGCGACAATCAATCTGATACCGAGTAACGTACCCACTGTTATACACGTATCGCAATATGATGTGGGTAGAGTCATATCTCTAACGATACTTAATGGGGTTACACAATTTATATTTGGTTCGGGACAAACTGCAATAGTTAATGGCCGTAAACCCGACAAAACAGTATTTACTTATGATGCATCTATATCAAATAACATTGTATCGTTTACCACTACACAACAGATGCTTGCAGTTGCAGGTAAGGTATTAACTGAAATCCGTATACAAGACGGAAATAGAAATGATATAGGAACAGCCAATTTCATAATTGATGTTGAAAATGCACCGATTGATGAAAATGCGATTTATTCCGAGTCTGATATCCCTGCAATTGAGCAGGCTGTTGCAAATATCGGACAAGCAAAAGTTGCGGCATCACAAGCACAAGCATATCGTAATGAAGCACAGACAGTGGCTACAAATGCGGCGGCATCTGCAAGCAGTGCATCAGCAAGTGCAACCAATGCGGCGGCAAGTGAAGCAAATGCAAGCAATTCAGCGGCGGCGGCGGCAATCTCAGAAGCAAATGCGTTTAGTGGTACACCAGAGGGATATGCACAGCTTGCAGATACTTTTAACGCACTAGGGTTGTATGTCGATTCGGACGGATATACTTGTCAGGCATTGTTTGGCGAAACAAAAGATTAAGGGGGCTTATAAATGAGTTTAACAAAAAGGCTTATGACGGATGTAACAGGCGCGGACATTGCGGAATCGCTTAAAGAACTTGTCAATGCAACGTGGGCAATTTCGGGCGGTTACAACGTGACCGACGCAAAGAGCATTGTCGCAGCGATCAGAAGTGGGAATATCGACAAAATCCCTAACGGCTCTGTTTTTAAAGAAACGCACGACGTTTACGGAGATATTTATTTCGTGACGCGCGCAAAGAATCAGCACAAAGTTGCTGGCGATCCGACACGCCCAACAATCACGATCCAGGCGCTTTATCTTTTGAGCGCGGGCGGTGGTTCAACAGCGGCGACATTCCAGTACGACAGACCGGAGGCTTTTTACAAAGTAACCGAGGCTATCCCGGCAAATACTGCTTGCAAGTTTACAACCCCGGCATATTCATCATGGGCGGCGGGAACTTACAACTTTACGGCAACGGCAGAAATCCCGGTTGGTGCAAAGCTTTGTATAAGCGGATATGCGGACGCGGCGTTAACATCAAGAAAAGTTAATGTGTACGCAAATGCAAAAGCCACAACAACTCTTGCACAGTACACCATTTCAGAAGGTGCCGGTGTTGCCACAAAAGATTTAGGCACATGGGGAACAGACAGGAATCACCCGCAGAGTATATCTTACGGCTCAAATAATGAGGCACAGAGTAATATTTTCCAATGGCTTAACGCGGATACCGGATCAGGATACATGGACTCAGTATATGAGGAAAAAACCGATTACGATATGATGGATACGTCTTTCACATCGAAAAAGGGATTTTTAGGCGGGTTCTCGGATGAGTTCAGATCGTATCTTGGTTTGTGCGAAATCCCAAATATTACAAACAACGTTTTTGAGGTATCACCATATACCGCAAACGGCGCAAAGTATACCCACAACGGCTATTTCTTTTTACCTTCACGTAAAGAGATTTACGGATCAAACGAAACAGACGGCGAAAACGACGAGGTTCAGTTTGATTACTATAAAGACATAGCAACATCAAATGCCGATAAATTGATGTATGTCAAAGGTGCTACGGCGGCAACGACTTACTGGCTTCGGACTCCGTCCGCGGGTACCGCCCACATTGTTTTCATTTGCAACGCGGGCAACGGCGGTGCTTTGAGCAACAACCAAGCTCGCGGTGCTAACGCGGTTACGCCGCTTGCAATTTTAACGTAAGGGAGGAAATAATCATGGTAACAAAAGAAGAAAGATTATTAAAACTCGAACATGATGCATGGTTAGCAAAGTCGCAGGCTCTTACAAATGCGGCGAATGTGGATTACATTGCGATGATGTCAGACATTGACATTCCGACAGAGGAGGCGTTAGAAAATGAGTCCGAAGTTTAATAAAGTAAAGGAATGGTACGATACTCACCGTTGGACAAAATCAATGGTGCATGATGCTGTCGGCAAATGGATAACCGCAGAGGAATATAAGCTGATTACGGGTGAGGATTATGAAAATTAATACATCTGAAAAATCCACAAAAACAACTGATAATATGGGCTATAAGTATGTATTAAAAACCGAATCAAATATTACATATCACAAAGATTGGGAAGATATATTCCTTAATTCTATAGGATACAATTCAATGGAAGATAGAACAAATTCCATGTTTTTCCGTATGTAAAGTAGATTCTAAATCTTAATGAAGAGCATCAAGAAATGAATTAAACTTTTGAACGTCAAAAAGTATAGTTCATTTGAGAAAATCATTGTCATAGGATAACTATTTAAAATGAAATATTACAACACTTATCTTTTTTAGGGGAGGAAAAGCGTCAAGAAATGAACTTAAAGGAAATATTTGATAACTTAAATCTTGGGAATTTGTCAATAATTTGTTTCTTGGCGCTTTCTCTTATAGAAATTAGTCCGATTAAGGTAAATCCGTGGTCGATGCTGATTAAATGGATTGCAAGGTTACTCGGAATCAGCGATTTAAAAACCGAGATTGTACAGGTGCGAGACCGTATGGACGAACTGGAAAAGAAAATCGACAACATGCAAATCTCCAATGATGAAAAGAATCAGCTAAAGGAAGCACTTGCGGCACGTCGGAGAATTCTACGGTTTAATGACGAACTTTTACTGAAAATCAAACACAGTAAGGAAATGTTTAATGATATTCTTAAAGATATAACGGACTATGATAATTACTGCCGGACGCATCCCGATTTTAAGAACAAAAAAGCGGTATTTGCAGAGGAAAATGTAGCACGAGCATATCAAGATTGCATGGAAAATAATAGTTTTTTATGAGGTGTAAATTATGAAATTAAGTAATGATACATACGATGCTTTGAAATGGGTAGCGCAGATTTTGTTACCTGCACTCGGAACGCTTTATTTTGCATTAAGTAAGATATGGGGTTTGCCTTATGGTGTGGAAATCACAGGAACGATTTCGGCTCTCGATGCTTTTCTCGGAGTTTGTCTCGGAATCAGTTCCGATAATTACCATAAGTCAATAGGTGGCTCGGATGAAACTCACAAATGATATCAAGTTTGTATGGTGTTATTTCAAGGGTAAAGGATTAACAGATTACGGCATTGCAGGATTGATGGGAAACCTTTACGCAGAGAGCGGACTAAGGTCGAATACGTTAGAGCGACTTTGTATAAAACGTTATGCAGAGTTGGGCGTCAATTTTACTGATGATCTATACACTAGGTCGGTCGACAATGGAGCAATCAGCAAAGCGGAATTTTTGAGTCCGATGGGCAAACATTACGGATACGGTCTTGCACAATGGACAACCGAGAGCCGAAAGCGTGGATTATATGATTACTGCAAGGCTCAGAATGTCTCTATTAGCGACTTAAATGCTCAATGCGAATATTTATGCCTTGAACTCGAAAAAGCCTTTAAATCGACTTTAAACGTGCTTAAAACGGCATCGGATATTAACACAGCATCCGACTATGTACTCTTGCACTTTGAGCAACCAAAAGATGCAATATCACAGATTGAGATACGCCGGAAATACAGCAATGAGATTTATAATCTATTAGGGGGTAGCATGGTAATCATAGGCTCAGCAAGGATAGACGAAAACGGTCATGCTAGTGGTGGACAGGCAGGAGACCAAAATGGCAAGGAAGTAAGCACTCAGCAATATTATCTCCACGAAAAGGGATGGAATGTTCTGAGGGCAAAAGAACCGCAAGTTCGTGAAGCTATTGCTCAAAACATGACTTGGGCGTGTGCTAACAACAACATCGGATACGATCAAGGGCAGAATCAGACTCTTTATCAGACAGCTAAACCCGTCGGATTTAATTGCTCATTAGTCGGTACTCCATGCGAGACCGATTGTGCAAGGCTAGTGCGTGTATGTGTGCTTTATGCAGGGGTTAATGTTGCTGATTTTTACACAGGCAATGAAAAAGAAGCTTTGCTTGCAACGGATGCTTTTGATTTAGTTAATGCCAAACTACCGGAAGAACTACTCCGAGGAGATATCCTTGTAACCAAAACCAAGGGGCATACGGTAGTTGTTTTGACAAATGGCGCAAATGCTCAGCCAAAAGAACCTATAAGCACTCCGACAGAGTATAAGCTCGGATGGATTAAGGCTGGTGTAAATTGGTATTATCGCATTGGTAAGGGAATCAATGCACATGGCTTTAATAATATTAAGTGCAAAGATGGTAATACCTACAGATTCTATTTTGACGATAAGGGTAAGATGCTGACAGGGTGGCAACACATCGGTGATTATTGGTATTATTTCCATGATACCGTCGGCTCGGGTCTTGAGGGTGCAATGTACATCAGCGACAAGGACGGTAGGCAATTTATTGCTACTTTTTGATTAACTTAGTCAAGCTTTAGTCAAGGATTTAGTCAAGGATTAGTCAAGGATTTGACTTATTTAGTCAAACCAAAGTCAAAAGCGAAGTTTTTGCAATCAATCCAAAGTTAAGGGGGAGTGCTTCGGCGCTCCTCTTTTTTTATTGCTTTTTTTGCTGTCCTTGACTAAACTGTTGACTAACAAGGGTAATCCCTTAACTAAAAATTTACCCAGTAAATTACCCAAGGTTAAAAAAGAACCGCATAAAATAAGGAGAAATTGATAATCATGGTTAAACACGTTATTTAAACGTGCGGATATATAAAGAATGGCTTAAAACCGTGGAAAACGTTGAAATTCCGTGGGTTTTAAGCCTTTTTTATTACACGATTACGTAATTAAATTACGGTAAAAAGTAGTATTTTTACCCAACTTTTACCCAACTTTTACCCAGGATTTACCCAGACAATTTACCTAGTCGCTTGAGCAATGCTTCCGCAGCTTCCTTTTCCTGTTTCTTCTTGGTGTAATCGTAAACCTTTTTCATTATGTCCGAGCCGGGTTTCCAACCGCCGAGCTTTTCGACGTATCCGTCCGGCATGACTTCCCTTGCTGTTGATGCGAAGTAATGGCGGAATTTATGAGGCGAGAAAACATTTATTCCGAGCTTTGATTGCAAGCGCTTGATGTGATTATTGAGAGTTTCGGGATGCATCCTATAAATCTTTCCCTCCGGCAATGCTCTAATCAGTTCGGCTACATATTCGGGGCACGGAATCTTACGAGTTGACTCGATTGTCTTGGTAACTTTGATGATCCATTTATTATCTTTATCCTTAACCATAGATTTGTTGACCGTAATAATGTTGTGTTTCGACAAATCGGATGTTTCAAGTGCGCAAATCTCTGAGCGCCTAAGACCTAGGACAGCGAGCCACACAGCTATTTCGTGGGGACTTCCTTTTTCGGCATCCAGTAGAGCATTAATGTCGGAATCTTCAGGAACATAAAAGTCGGATTTCTGTATTGGTGGAGTCTTTACCTTTAGTTTGAAATCCTCATTAACGGAATGAATTATCAATCCGATAAAAACCTTTAAATTATGCGTTGTTTTGGCATTATGGGCGCTTGCATACTCGTTAAGCAATATTTGTATAGTCTCGTTAGTAATGCCCGAAATAGGGGCATTTTTGAACGTTTCCGGCATAACTCTGAGATAAGCATAATATGTTTTGATTGTCCCGGGACTGAGTATAGATGATTTGTTATCACAGTAATCAACAACAGTTTGTGCAAAGGTCTTATAGATCGGGTTACTCGGTTCCTTTTCTATCATGCTCCAGATAAGGCGCTCCGCTTCCTGTTTCGAGGGTTTGCGGTCAACGGTCATTCGGTATCGCTTTCCCTTATACATCTTGGTGATGCGGTATGTCTCTTTTGATATTCTCTCGACGGTTGCCATGGTTTATTTTTCCTCCTTTCGTGATAAAATAGGAGTAGAACGGCGCAAGGGTTTTATATTCGTTTTACTCCTTAAAATATATATACGACTTTGTGATTTATCCTCTTAGTGGGTTAGTGGTTTTTTATTGGTTACATGTTTTCATGCTCCCTTGTGCTTTGCTCCTAGTTGCCAGCTAGGAGCTTTTTTAATTGCCTAAGTTTAATTCAAATCTCGGAAATGATATTTTAAGTACCATTTTTGGGACTTAATTACATTTTTAGGTGGTAAAAAGTTTAATTCGTTTATATTAGTCAAGAATTAGTCAAGGTTTTAGTCAAGGTTTTAGTCAAGGAAGTCGGACTTCCGGATTTTCTTCCAGCTTTGCGATTAGCTTAACTTCGCACCAATAAGTATATTGATAGCTTCTTTCGTAGTCGGGAACATCAGGGAGATAATCACCGATTTGCCGACGAAATGAATCAATTTTAGTAATCTTCCCGGTAATGTTATATTTTTGCGACATATCAAGCACTTGGTTAACTAGATCGGCCGGAACATTTCCAAAGTCTGAGTTAAAACCGTCGTGAATTAATGCAAAAGCTGGCTTTCCTTTAAATTCATATTGGAGTAAATGTACGGTGTCACCTTGGTGAGCTTCACTTAATACTTTTTGGCGGTCGGTGAATCTTTCAGAATGTTCACATTCAAAAGTTACACCTTTAGCATTGAATGTAAGAGTCCAGTAATTGGATTTTTGCTTTGTTGGCTTTTGCTTCGGCTTGAGGTTATCTTCAGACCGTATCCCAACATAAAAAAGCATTATTCCGACAATAAAGCAAAACAATGCTATGTTTATTTCGTGCATCAATAAATTAATTAAGGCATAAATGAAAAGCATAACAGCACATAATTTCGGTATCATGGGGAATCCTCCATTTTATTAAGAATCGTTATCCAATAAGGTAAAAATAGCATCAATAACTTTTGCTCTTTGCCTTGGTGGTATTTGTTCAAGTCTATTTATAAGATCGTGGAGTAAAGGGTCTATTGTTGCTTTACCATATATTGATGTGTCTTCCTTAACTTCTAGATAATTATTATCAGAATTTTGATTTTCCGTTTCTTTGTTTGACTTTGGCATTCTTCTATATCTCACCGTCGAAGATGTTGTTTTATTTGTTCTGTCTTCGTCAATTTTTTGTATATATATTTGAGGTATTTCGACAATATCAGAATTTTCAATCATCTTATCTATTGAGATGCCATAAATCTTGCATACCTTAAACAATATATCTATGTCGATTGAGTTTCTTCCGCTTTCCCAATTAGAAATTGCTGACGGTCTTACTTCCAAGAGCTTTGCAAGAGCTACCTGAGACAAATGCGCTTGTTCTCTAAATCGCTTGAAATTGGTTCTTATTATGTCTTTTGTTTCGTTCATGTTCTTTGTTCCCTCCAAGACCATTATACACGAAAATGCGTGATTCAAAAATAAAAATTCACAAAATGTGATTCTTTCTCTTGCAAATGTGAATAATATGTATTATGCTTAACGAGGTTCACAAATTATGACATCTAAATACACGAATCATTAAAACCAAAAATGGAGGTAAAAATCGAATGGTACAAGAGAAAATCAGAAGCTACCTAAACGACAAGGGTATCAAGTACTCAAAGATTTGTTCAGACATTGGAATAGCTCCTAATGTATTTTCACAAATCATGAACGGTAACAGGACACTCAAGGCTGACGAATTTTTTGCTATTTGCAAATCGTTAGGAGTTCCGCCGGAGACTTTTGACCCTGATAAAGCGGAATTTGCTGGAGCATAACGGAGAGGAGGATCGATGAACGACTTAATTGTCAATATGGATAACCATGACCAAATAATTAGAATCATCGGAAAAGCCATACATGAAGAAAAATACGATATAGCGTGCGAAGCATTTACTATTCTCAATGATTTAAGAATGAGCAATAGTTTGGAGCCACTTAGTCTATCAGATGTCTTTTTTATGAATTTTATGTATCTATTCCCAGATGATGAAACTACAGAAGACAAGAAATGTTTATATGTTTTTAAGTTATCTGACGGTTCTGTAAAAATTGGCGTATCAAAAAATCCAGAACAAAGGATTAAAACATTATCCAAACAATCTGGAAAAAAGATAACAGCTAAATGGTACTCAGAGCCATTAGAAAATGCTTTCAAAATTGAAAAAGACTTGCATAGATCCTTTTCAAAGCATCGACTTGAAGGCGAATATTTTCAGATTGATTTCAATGATGTGTTGTCAGCGATTAAAGATAAATACGACCTTGATGATTTGGGCGATTATTCAATGCTTCGACCGCTCCCGACATGAGGTCAGCTATGAAGAACGATATTTTTACATGGTTCCGTCAGACGGTGTTAAAACACGGTATCGACCTAAATCTTGAGGGGCTTCCAGCTATTGCCCGGTACTTGGGATATTCGGAGCGGAATTTTTATATCAAAGTCAAAAAAATCAGCTTTGATGTATGGCAACTCCGGGACTTATGCAAAAAGCTGCACTTTACGGAATCGGAAAAATTAAAACTATTGGAGTAAGCATGAGGAAATGCACGAAAACAGACTGTTACAAACGGTCATTTCTAAGGTGGTGGCATCGACACTACAAAGGTCTGTCAGACCTACTGGCACTCATTTTCTTTGGTGTCGGATTAATCCTAACAGCAATAGGCGCATTTATGACGCTAATAGGCAATTACGGAGCGGTGCTTGATATAAGCATGGGTTTTATGCTCTTGGTCGCATCATCCGACTTGTGGCAATACGGGAGGCGCAAAACATGATAGAGGGATTTCCAAAGCGTTGTTTTGACTGTCGGAGATATATAAAGCCGGGCGATAAAGTCAGCTTTTCGCAAGGCATGAAAGAGGATGACATAAAAGGGACGCTCAAAGTCAAACGAGTGTACGAGCAATTTGTTGTATTGCAAAGCACGTATACAGAAGTGACAGTGAACCGTTGGAACATCATCTCCGTTAACGGCTGGCACATTGAGGGCGGTTGTTTCGGAAAAATCATGGAGGATATCGGAGCATGAAATTTATCACGGACTATAAAATCGAGCTTTCCGTCATTGTGGATGCTGACAACATCGAGATGGCAAGAATTATGTGCGACAGGCTCGCACTGGACTTAGGCATCAAAATAACGTCAAAGCCGGAGTTTGACTATAAGCAAACGGACAGAGGGCACACACATGAATACAAATAAAAAAGCCCGTAAGCGGTGGAGCGCAAACGAGCAAGGAAATAATTAAATATTGATGAGATACATAATTAATCCACTTTTTATTTTATCAGATAGGAGACAAATATGGAATTTAAAAATTTGATTGATATTACTCCCGAAATCGAGGGAGAAGCAAGGAAACTGTTGGAAGCATCTGAGAGACTTAAAGAATTACTTGGAAAGCACCACTTTGACATGAGTATATACAGCTCAAGTGCTGACCACATATCAATATATGACCGTCACGAATACAGCAGAGACGGACTCGGAACGGATTTGGGATTCTTTGTTCATGGGATTTATAGGGATGGCTCAGTTGTCCTTGATTTTATCAACGAGGATAACGAAGAGGGAATAGCTTTTGACAAGGCTTTTAACGAGTACATGGAGGGACAGGATGGAGAGAACTGATGATCCAGTAAGAGACGCAGACCACTATAACAGGGAAATGGAAGACAGACCGATGCGACGTTATGAAGGACGCATCGAACTAGTTATACAGCTTGATTGTTTTGGAAAAAACTCAACCGAAGCTGAAGACGATTTAGACCAAAGAGCAGACGAACTCCGTGATTATATCATGTGTCTTAAAACCGTCGGAGATGTTGAAGCTGCTATTGATCGGATAAAAGTTGGAGAGGAGATTGAATGATGGAAACTTTATACAGCTTAACACAGGATTATAAGAATCTGTTAGACCTTGCCGGAAGTGCTGACCCGGAAGAAATTGAGACATTCAATGATACGCTTGAGGCTGTCCTTGGTGAAATCGAGGTAAAAGCCGACGGTTATGCGGTGGTTCTGTCTGAGATCGAGGGCAGGGCTGACATCGTAGCAAAAGAGATTAACCGCCTTAAAGCTATCGAGGATAGGCTTGTAGCGACTCACAAGCGCATGAAAGACCGTTTGAAATCAGCAATGGAAGAATTGCACACTAATGAGATAAAGACCGATTTACACCGTTTTAAGATTGTCAAGAACGGTGGAAAGCTTCCACTAGTAATTGATGGCGGAGTGCCGGAAAGCTACAAGCGTGTTGAGCTTGTGGATGATAAAGAGAAAATCCGAAAGGCTTTGGAGTCTGGAGAATGTCTGACGTTTGCACATCTTGAGGATAGAGGGACACATCTCAAGATAGATTAAGGAGGTTAACATGAGCAAACTGATTTGTATTATGGGGGAGTCAGGTTCCGGCAAAACAACATCATTTCGAAATCTTGACCCGGAAACAACGTTATACATCGATTGCGATAAAAAGGGGCTGTCATGGAAGGGATGGAGGAATCAGTATAACAAAGATAAGAAAAATTATATTTGTTCCGACGATGTTGATTTTGTTACCAGCACTGTACAGATGGTTAGCAATAACGAAAACTTTAAGCACATTAAAGTTGTTGTTATAGATACGATTAATGGCTTGATGGTTGCCGACGAAATGAGGCGCATGAAGGAAAAAGGTTATGACAAATGGCAAGATTTAGCCGTTTCCGTTTATAACCTTATCGACAAGGCTTTAACCTTCCGAGACGATTTGACAATTATCTTCACAGCCCACACTCAGACAGATAGAGAAGATTCAGGCTATATGTTCACACATATCAAGACTTCCGGCAAGAAGCTCGACAAGATCGTACTGGAGTCAAAGTTCTCGACGGTGCTGTTATGTAAAAACGTAGACGGAGAGCATAAGTTTGAGACCAAAGCCAATAATTCAACCGCCAAGATTCCGATGGGTACTATTGATGAGGCTTTGATTGATAACGATATCGTACCAGTAATTAAGGCGCTTGAAGATTTTTAAGAGTGCCTAAGATATACATTTTTTAACGAAAGGACAGTTGATTATGATTCAGAGATTCAAAGACTACGATGACACAAAGGCATACGGAGAAATCCAGCAGTTACCAAAAGGCGGTTACGAAATGACCGTCATGGGGGTACAGGTCGAAAGCAACTCTAAGGGGCAGTACATGAAAATAGCTTGTGATATTTCTTATGGTGAATATCTCGGATTTTTCCGTACTGACTATGACAGCCAGCAGACTGAAGACAAGAAGTGGCATTGTAACTATTTACTCAGTATTCCGAATGATGACGGCACAGAACAGGACGGATGGACAAAGAGACGTTTCAAGACCGTTATGGAAGCTTTCGAGGAATCTAACTCCGGCTATCACTGGAACTGGGACGAACAGACCTTAAAGGGTAAGAAGATCGGCGGACTCTTTAATATCCGTGAGTATCAGAACAATAAGGGCGAAGTCAGACAGGCAACCAACCTTGCACAGCTTTGCACAATCAAGTCAATCAAAGAAAAGACTTATAAGCTCCCTGAGGATAAGTTACTCAACAAGAAACCAAGTGCCGACGGTTTTGTTAATGCCGGAACTGAAGGCGGAGAGTTTAATCCGTTTAGCTGATGGATATTTTCGAGCAAAAACAAGTGTTAAAAACTTTCCGAATCCTTGTTGATAGTCGAGAACAGCCAAGCAAGAGAGCCGAAGCACGTTATAAAAGCTTCGGTTCTCCATACGAGAGGGCAACGCTCAGTTATGGTGACTACACATATAACGCAACACTTCCGGGCGGCGCTGACATTTTCAATGTTTCCGACACAGTAAAACCATTGTGTTGTGTTGAACGAAAAATGAATCTTGATGAATTGGCTCAGTGCTTTACTCACAGCCGGGAGCGGTTTGAGCGTGAATTTCTTAGAGCAAAAGAAAACTCCGCAAGAATCTATTTGCTCGTAGAAAATGCGAGCTGGGAGAACTTACTCAATGGAAAATATCGGAGCAAGTTTAATGCTAAAGCTTTTGAAGCTTCCGTTATTGCATGGCAGATCAGATACAACTTGCAACTTTACTTTTGCAAAGAGGAAACATCAGGGCGGCTAATAAATGACATTTTGTATAGGGATTTAAAAGAACGGTTGGAGCGAGGGGAATTTGATGGGGAAGCAGCAAGGGAATCCGCAAGTTGAAGACGGATATACAAAAATAGCAAATGAATTGTTTCAAGCTA
>OCVV012842225.1_pt1 | contig 14347 bp, 11 predicted proteins | sample 1539721 | NCBI WGS metagenome assembly OCVV01 (sample SAMN02144230, study PRJEB22623) | gut metagenome | biome: sheep rumen | host: Ovis aries | place: New Zealand
GATGATGATGGTTCTACAATAATTCCTATGTTTACTGATGTATTAACTGAAGATGATATTAATTTACCTTTAGGTTGGCATTTATATACATCACCATCATGTAGGTTGGAAGATGTTAATGATGAAGTTAATATAGAAACTATTTTTAATAAATCAATAAAAGAGTGTATAAAATTCCATTTGGATAGAGGAATACCTGTGTTTAATTTCTTAAATATAAGAATAAGAAAACAAGGTAAACTACTAAATGAGAATGAAGACTATATTATAAATTTACATAATTATACTATAAAATTTATAAAAGGTAGTACTTATTATACTTATAAGATAATAGTATTAATAAATGTTGATTATGTAAATAATTTAGTAAAAGATATATACGATTTAAAATAAAAAAAAGGGAGCTCAATGAGCTCCCTCTTCCTTTTCTTCTTTAAGATTAAGACCCTTAACTCCCTCAAGCTCTGCCATCTGAAGACGTGCTCCTTTAAGACAAGCATCTGTTAAGTCTGCCCCCTGAAGCTTTGCAAAATAAAGCGAAGCCCATTCAAGATTAGCTCCTTTAAGGTTTGCACCTTGAAGATTTGCACTAAAAAGCCCACTGTGATTAAGGTTTGCACCTTCAAGGTTTGCATGTGAAAGGTTTGCTTCCTTAAGCTCTAACCTCTGAAGATTTACACCTTGAAGATTTGCCTCGAAAAAGGATGCCGTACAAAGGTTTGTACCTTCAAAGTTTGCTCCCCTAAGATCTGTTGATTCAAAGTGTGCACCCTCAAGGTCTGCTCCTTTAAAGTTTGCACCTTGAAGATTTGCACCATAAAACCAACTGTCCTTAAGGTTTGTACCTTCAAAGTTTACACCTTCAAGGTTTGCTTCCCTAAAATCTGCACCCTTAAGGTTTGCTCCTCTAACGTCTGCTCCCTGAAGGTCTTTCGATTTAAAGTGTGCCCCTTCAAGGTCTGCCTCCTGAAGATTTGCTCCCTGAAGATCTGCCTCCATAAGGTTTGCACACCAAAGGTCCGCTCCCTGAAGATTTGCTCCCTGAAGATTTGTACCTTCAAGACTAGCCCTCTGAAGATTTGCTCCTCTAAGGTCTGCTCCTTGAAGGTCTTCTTTACGCAAATCCGCTTTTTCAAGATTAGCATGTTCCATAATTTCATAAGTTTTTGTTATTTTCATTTTTCCTCCTTGTTTACAGGCTTAACCTCTTTGGGTTACCTGATGGTGCTCTTGATGTTATCTCCACACCATATCTTTATTAAATTATTTACACTTTTATTATATATTAAACAAAAAAACAGGGGCTCATTGAGCCCCTTCTTCTTTTTCTTCATTTAAGACTAGACCCTTAACTCCCTCAAGGTTTACATCTTCAAGAATCGCTCCCAGAAGATTTGCTCCAGTAAAGTCAGCTCCCTCAAGATTTGCACCTTGAAGGTTTGCCCCTCTAAGGTCTGCTTCATAGAGGTCTGCTTCATAGAGGTCAGCCCCAGAAAGGTCAGCATGCCAAAGGTTTGCTCCATAGAGGTTTGCCCTAGTAAGGTTTGCCCCTCTAAGGCATGCTTCCTCAAGGTTTGCTCCATGGAAGTATACTCTCCTAAGGTCAGCTTCCTCAAGGTTTGCCCTAGTAAGGTTTACTGCCTGAAGGTTTGAATTCAGAAGTCTAGCATGTTTAAGGCATGCTTCCTCAAGGAATGCTCCATAGAGATATGATCCCTCAAGGACTGCTCCATAGAGGTTTGCTCTTCTAAGATTTGCACCAGAAAGCCAACTGTATCTAAGGTCTGCCTCCTCAAGATTCGCGTTCTCAAGATTAGCCCCCTTAAGGTTTGCCCCAGTAAGGTTTGTTTCTCTAAGGTCAGCGTCCTTAAGTTCAGCTCCAGAAAGGTCGGCCCCAGAAAGGTCGGCCATAGAAAGGTTAGATCCCTTAAGGCCAGCGGAATTAAGATTAGTATTCTTAAGATTCGTTTTACAAAGGCCTGCATACCAAAGGATTGCCCCATAAAGGTTTGAACCTTCAAGGTTTGCATTACAAAGATTAGCATACTGAAGACAAGCCCCCTGAAGGTCAGTTTCGTAGAGATTTGCTTCCCTAAGATCAGCTCCAGAAAGGTAAGCCCTGTGAAGGTCTGATCCCCTAAGGTCAGCGGACTTAAGGTTTGCATCCTGAAGTATAGAGTGATTAAGATTAGCGGACTTAAGGTCAGCTCGCTGAAGATTTGAACTTTTAAGGTTTGCATTATAAAGATTAGCCATAGAAAGGTCAGCAGACTTAAGGTCAGCCAGCTGAAGATTTGAACTTTTAAGATTTGCCTTATGAAGGTCAGCCCGCTGAAGACAAGCCCCCTGAAGGTCAGTTTTGTTGAGATCTGCCTCTCTAAGGTCAGCTCCAGTTTTGATCTCGTAAACTTTTATTATCTTTCTTAACATAATTATCTCCTTTACAGGCTCAGTATTATATACTGCCTGAGGGTGCTCTTGATATTATCTCCACACCGTTTATTTATTAAATTATTTACACTTTTATTATATATTAAACAAAAAAATAGGGGCTCAATGAGCCCCTTCTTCTTATTCTTTATCCTTTAGACCCTTAACTCCCTCAAGAAATGCCCCGTTGAAGTTTGTGCGGCAGATCTGTGCTTCAGTAAAGTCTGCCCCCTCAAGAAATGCCCCGTGAAAATCAGCTCCCTCAAGGTTTGCCCCTTCAAGAATTGCTCCCTCAAGGTTTGCTCCCTCAAAGTTTGTACCTTGAAGGTTTGCAGATTCAAGGTATTCTTCCTTAAGGTTAGCCCCTTTAAGGTTAGCCCCTTTAAAGTTTGTTCTACTAAGGTTAGCCCTTTGAAGGTCAGTACCCTCAAGGTTTGCCTCCTCAAGGTTTGTAAGCCAAAAGTTTGCCCATTGGAGATTTACACCAGAAAGACAACTACCCTTAAGATTTGCACCTTCAAATTTTGTATGGTAAAATTTTGCTTCCTTAAGGTCTACCCCCTGAAGATTTGCAGATTGAAAGTTTGCTTCTCTAAAATCTGCACCTTGAAGATGTGTTTCTCTAAGGTCAGCTCCCTCAAGATATGCCGATTCAAAGTGTGCATTTTCAAGAATTGCTCCCTTAAGGTTTGTATATAAAAGGTTTGCTTCTTTAAAGTTTGCTTCCTTAAGGTTAGCACCTTCAAAATTTGCATCCCAAAGGTCTGCATCAAGAAATGATACATTACAAAGATGTGCTTCCTTAAGGTTTGCACTCATAAGATTTGCTGATTCAAAATGTGCACCTTCAAGCTCTGCCCCTTGAAAATTTGCACCTTTAAGGTTTGCACATTGAAGCCAACTGTTCTTAAGATTTGCACCTTCAAAGTTTATATTGCAGAGGTTTGCTTCTCTAAAATCTGCCCCTTGAAGGTTTGCTCCCCTAAGGTTTGCAGATGCAAGGTTTTCTTTGCTAAGTTTTACTCCTTCAAGACTAGCTGACTCAAGGTCTGCCCCCTGAAGGTCTGCCCATTCAAAGTGTGCATCTTCAAGGTTTGCTCCACGAAGGTTCGCACCTTTAAGATTTGCACCAGAAAGCCAACTGTATCTAAGGTCTGCCTCCTCAAGATTCGCGTTCTCAAGGTTTGTATTCTTAAGGTTTGCCCCCAGAAGTTTTGCTTCTTTAAGATTTGCAGATGCAAGATCTTCTTCCCTAAGATCTGCTCTTTCAAGATTAGCATGTTCCATAATTTCATAAGTTTTTGTTATTTTCATTTTTCCTCCTTGTTTACAGGCTCAACTCACTGGTTGCCTGATGGTGCTCTTGATATTATCTCCGCACCATATCTTTATTAAATTATTTACACCTTTATAATAAATAAAAAATAAGCAAAATACGGTAAAAAACATTTAGATAATGATTAAATATAAAAGGAAGTGATATTATATGAAAATAAAACCTGATCATGATAATCACCATGATGAACCAAATATTATTGGTAATATGGGGGAACATAGAACTCCTATTGATACATGTCTTCCTAATTTGGAAGAATTTATTAAAAAAGAAATATTAGTAACTAAGGTTTGTTCGTGTCCAAGTTGTAATTATAGAAGAAAGATGTTTAGAGCAATACAAGATATACTTAAAGATTATAAGTTCTTAGTAAATGCTCGATGTGACCATAAAATAAAATGTCCTTTATTAAAAGAACAAGAAAAAAGAGATAGTGAAAAATTAAAATTTAAAGATAAAAAAAATAAATAAAAATATTTACATAATAAAGAAGGAGGGATTTAATCCCTCCTTCTTCCTACACATCACTCCTTCAGTCAGTTTACTCTTCGGTTTTCTTTACGAGGTAATCAAGGACCTCTTCTGCCTTATCTTCACGGACTTGGCAGATAAACCCTGACGGATGACAGAATGTTACACCTTCAGGTAATTCACCCTCAGGTTTTCCTCTCCACTCCTCAGGAAGTGGAAATTTGCATTCCATATCACCCGGATGTACAGGTACTGCTTGAATCATATAGTGACCTTCAGCCCTGTTTGAAGGGAATGCTACATACAACTCATCAGTAGTATAAGCTTGCCAAGGGACGAATTTGTCCATGATGACAGCTTTACCATCAAATACTTTAGGGAAGCCATTGTAAACATCTTCAGCTCTTTTCTTTGAACGGAAGCTTTCGATAGCTGTTTTTAATAGCTTCTCGGCCATGTCAACAGCTGTAAAGAAGCAATTATCGATGCTCTCGTCCGAATCCCAATTGGGATTCAAGGAGCTAATGGCTGTGCTTAGAGGGTTTTTCTCACCTCCGTTGTCTTGCTCTTGTATGGGCTGACCATACATATTATAGAGGTAAGTAAACAATCCTGATTCCAGAGTTTCCGCATAATCCCACAGTATAAAGGTGAATGCACACCCTTTTGACCATGACCACTGGTCTCTGTCACCGTCAAGGTCTGCAAAACCAAGACAGTCATTTTGATGGTGGTCATAACGACCGCCCCCGATGTCGAATGCAAACAAGGGATTATCAAGTACTATAGGTACTCTAGGTACTCTTTTTATCTCTACGTCGGGTTTCAAAATACGTAAGAATGCCGACGCAAACACATCATCGGCATGAAATACACCTGAGTGAGTGTATACTACACTCTCAGTAAATTTCTTCGACATAGGTGCATATTCCATTTCGGATTCGGAGTATAATTCTCCCTCCTCCTTAATGATCAAGAATCTTGAGGTTAATCTTTCACATTCAAAAGCTCTCTCTGAAAGTTTTACTATCTTCATTTGTTTGCCTTTTTACCAGTCTCAATCTCTTAGATTGCTGGAGGGGACTCTTGATATCATCTCTATCCCAATTTTATTTTTAAGTTATGTCTTTATAATATATAATCAAGAAAAAACAAAATACGGTAAATATTTTATATTTAAATAAAGAAAGCATAAATAAGAATAAGGTTACTATGCCTTATTCTTATTTTCATTTTCTAGTTTTTCTAATAGATAAAATTTTTCAGCTTCAGTTATTTCATTATCTTCATATGATTTTATAATCTTATTTTTTATATCATTTATATTACTCATTAAAGACATCTCCTTATATTTTAATAATTAATTGTTTAGTATACAGTTTATTATAGGTACATAGAAAAACAGTTAATTAATTTTCCCCTTTTATAATATATTTATATATTATAAAATAGAATAAATATAAAGGAGGTATACCGATGTTAAAAACAGGTATAATCGGAATCGGCAATGCTGGTTCACAAGTGGCTGCACTCTGTAAAGAAAGATTACAGATTGAAGCTTTAGCAATCAATAGTTCAGAAAGAGATTTACAAACTCTTCCTGCTAATTTAAACAAAATCCTTATTGGTGACTCTAAAGGAGCTGGTAAGGAAAGATTAGAAGCAAAGAATTTTTTAAAAGATTCTATTATGAATATCATTAAAGATGATAAGCTTACTGAAGTCTTTGATAATGAAGTAGTCTTCATAGTATCATCTACAGGTGGTGGTACAGGTTCAGGAACATCTATTTTGTTTTCTAATATAATTAGTGAAGTATATCCTAAAACAAAAGTTATTATTGTAGGAATACTTCCTACATTAAAAGAAGCATTGAGTACTCAATTAAATACTATTGAATACTTAAAAGAATTGTATGAAACCATGAATGATGCAACTTATATGTTATATGATAATGATAAGTTAGCAAAATTACCTTCTCCTCAAATGATGGAGAAAATAAATAATGTAATCGTAGATGATATTTCTGTAATTATGGGGACTTATCAATTACCTACTAAGTTCTCATCTATTGATGAAAAAGATATGAGTAATATTTTATCTACTAAAGGTAGAATAACTATAGTTTCTTTAAAGGATATTAAAGAGAAAGATATAGATGAAACTACCTTAGAGGATTTAATTATTGAGCAATTTAAAATAAATGCTCATTGTGAAATTCAAAGAGATAAGATAGTAAACAGGACAGGAGTTATTACTAATTTATCTGATAGGTTGAATGATAGGTTTGATTCTCACATTCCTAAAGTTCAAGAATTTATAGGTTCCCCAGTAGAGGAATTTGAACATATCGTTATAAATTCAGATAGACATATGACTAATAATATATTTGTAATATGCTCTGGGCTGACAGCCATTAACGATAGAATAAGAAAGATAAATGACAGAATTGATGAAATCGAAGAAGCTCAAAAACAACAAGAAGAAGATAATGAATTAAATGGTGTTGATTTTGAGAGTCTTTCAAAGAAAATCACAAGGAAACAAGTTGACGAAGATGGTAATGTAGATATTAAATCTATTTTCGACAAATATATTTAAAATTATATATTATAAAAATAGTATTTTATAAGTTGTTATACAATTTTTATAAATACTAATTATAAAAATAAGGAGGTAAACCAAATGAAAAAGAAAATTTTGAAAGTACCCGAGAGGAAATTTAAATATCCTAGTAATATACTTAAATTTATAAGCCTCTCGAATTTCAAGAAGTTCAAGAAGAACAAAGCCTATAAAGGCTGGAGTAAGAAAGAAAAGAAAGAAGCTTGGTATTATGATATACTCGATATCTTGCCTTATGTGATTTCTTTCGATTTAAAGTATGGTCATAGACCTGAAGCTGTTGATAGTAGAGAAGCATTGTATTTAGTTCTCACTGATAAATATTTTGTAAAGCAGCTTACGAAAAACATTAAACATGAAGAGGTATCGTTTAAGAATATTGAATTATTGCCTCTTATAATCGGTGATTTAGTTAAGAAAACTCAGTTACAAGAAATTGAGGAAAATAAAGCTAATGATTCCGATAAGAAAGTTACTTATGATATGAGTGACTTGGTAAAATTAAGTAAGTTAATCTTGAAAGGTAAGCTTAAAAAGTTTACTAAGAATGAGATTGACGAGAATTTAGCATTTGACTTATTATCCGTAATTCCTGATAATAAGATATTATCTCCGGAATACGACAATAATAGTTATCATGCTAAAGAGTTCTTTAATGTATTATATAAATACGCTAAAGATAATGTTGTTGATTTTGATAAAATTATGAAGTTGATGTTTAAACATCAAGATTCAACAGAAGTAAAACATCTGTTCGTTCTCTCTTTATTAGAGAAGAAAGAGATGTTTGTTAAATACAATGATAAGCAGAAAGAGCTTTATAACAAGATTACAAATTATATTTTCAACACAATTGAAAAATATGATTCAGCTGATATTATGTCTGTTATAAAGACATATTCTGAAGCGAGGGATAAGGATAAGGAAAGAGGAATTGATACTAATAGAAGATATTATTTATATCAGCTTCCTCAGGTTGATTATCCTAACATTATTAAGTGTATTGATAAACTTGTAAAGAGCAAGCCTCAGTACAAGGAATATTTCTAATACAAAAAAACTAAGGAGGTAAAAAAAATGAACAACAAAAAGATTTTAAAGAAGATGAAGAAGTTTAAGATTAACACTGAACTTCTTAATAAGAACTCGGTATCTCTTATTAGTAAGATTGCCAACAAGAAAGGCAAGATTAAGGATAAGAAGAGAAGAAAAAGCATTAAACCTATATGCACACACAACATATACAGCTCAAATGGTAAAATTAAGCCCAACCTCTCCTATGTTAAGAAAGAGGATGAGAATGGCAATATCGTAACAGTATGCAGATGTAATGCATGTGGTGCGGAGTTTAATCCTAGGATTCCTAAGCCCAATGATGTTAAGAGGGTTTCCAAGGAATCTCTTGAACAGATTGATATAGGTTTGTTCTTATCTGACCAGTTAAGATTGGGTAAAGAAGTTTCAGCAGCACTTAAGAATATTAAAGTTGATGAAAAGTGTAAAGCTAAGATACTTCAAGTAATCTTTAATGAGGGCAGAAAGAGTTCTTCCAAGATTAAGAACTTGAAAAACAAGAACAAGAATAAAGATGTCAACTACAGTAATGTAGGAACATGGGCATCCAGTAGATAAACAGTTGTTTGAGAATAGACTGAAGTATTATACTTCAGTCTATTCTTTTTTTTTGTTTTTTATAAATAACTATCAGCCATCTTCTTTATATTATTAATATTGAAAGATTCTAATTTAAGAGCTTTTACAAGATTAAGTTTTGTAAATTCTCTTATAGATTCCATCATTACTTCTTTGGTACTTGCTTCTGTCATTACTCTACCATTACCAATTAAGATAGATTCAAATAATGAAGGTTGATATACTTTCTGCTTTCTGTAAGGTTTCATCTTACTTAATGCAGACTCCATTGATGTTTCATCATTAACTTCATCATTCTTAGCTAATTCATCCTGTATCTGTTTATTATATTCTTCTTCTTTTTTAGCTTTATCAATCTCATTTTGTAATGATGTCTGTACATTGTTATGTATTACATTAGAGATTTCATCTAAACTCATTCTTCTGCTAATATCCTCTAATTCCTTATCTTCCAAAGGTTTAAATGTGATTGAAGAAATATCTATATGTCCAATATCTTTACCTTTAGCTTTTAAAAAGTCTTTACTTCTTGTTTCTGCTTCAAGAAGGATTTTCTTTAATGTAGGAGAATTGTTTTTCTTTATAGCTTCTCTTACATAATATTCAGAATCTTTACCACATCTCTTATTTATGAAATCTCTCATTACATTACCCAATGTTTCAGGAGAACATGTTCTTTCAGGGTCTTCAAAAGGAAGAGCATCTTTATATACTTTACCTAAAATCTCATCTATTACCATAGATTTTCCACACTCAACCTCTTTAGAAAGTTGTCTATTCTTAACTAAATCACTATTCTGAACTCTATCAAGTTGTTCCATATCAGAGTTTATCTTCTTATAGTTATTCATAAAATCAATAAATTTTTGTTTATTATCAAGTTGATTATCCATTTATCAACCATCTCCTTTCATATTATTATAAAGTTGAAGCATTTATGATAACTCCAACATTGTTGCCTGCATTTATTACTAATAACTCAGGTACATAATATCTTCTTTCTTCTTTAGTTAATTCTTTATAATCAAATCTATTAACTCCTATAGTTTGATATGATGTATCATATTCATTTATTCCTCTAAATTTAAGATGATGTATATAAGAGAAATTAGTCTCTAAGTTCTTAATTAGATTTGATATATATAATTCATTAGTTCCTTCAGTATTTATACTTTCAATATAATCCTTAATATATAATTCAACAGCATTGATAGCTTCAATTAAATCTGTACCCTGTATAAATACAATATCAAATTTAATATCAACATTAACTCTATTTATTTTAGATTCAATGTCTACATAATTATTACTTTCAAGTTCTTCTACAGGTATAGTATTACCATTGTATTCAATAGTATGATTATGAATCATTGAATATATTTGAGTATCTGTTAATACTGCTACTTTATCTATTATATTTCTATTAAAGTTATATTCAGATGTATACATATTTCCATTGGTATCATAATACCCATCTATATTATCATCACCTATACTTATATGATACATTAGTTCTTTAGTTAAACCTTTTATAATATAATTATTACTCTTTCCATAAGTATTATAGAATTTAACATCTAAACTTGTGTTATTTCTTAATAAAGGTAAACTTGCTTCTATATAACTATAGTTATTATTAAATCTCTGTATAAATTCATTATATACATTTTTATCATCAGGGTTTATTATATTATATTTAATAAAAGGTATTAAAGACAAATTATAACTTTTATTACTCTGGTCATCAGAAGTATTTACATAAAGAGTACTTCTCATCATATTTATTGGTTTAAATATACTTATAGGAGTATCTGTTATATATGAGGAATCTGTATATACTAAATTACTATCATTACCATTTAATATTCTAAAATATATATTACCTGTATAATCAGATTTCTTTTCATATACAACTACTTCCATATTCATTTCAGTTATATCTAAACTTACATTATTAGTATTCTCATATAAACTATATGCATTAAATAAACTATATTCACCATCATGATTATAATTAGTAACATTTATCTCATTCTTAGATGAAACATTATCGTCAACATACACATAGTTACTGAATTTATAATATCCATCACCTAAACTATTATCAGGTATAGTAGGGAATAATTCTATACATCCAACATTAGTATTAGATGTTTTATTTTTAAATAATAAGAATACTCTTATATTATTATCAGTAATAGAAATTCCTTCTTCAAAATGTACAGCATTATCATCACACCAACCAATACTCTTAGTATCATTTATATTAGTATTAGTTGTATTATTAGGATATAGTGGTTTCCTATCACTATCACTATTTAAATCAAATAAATAATTTATAATATCGGTATTATTTGAGTCCTTAGACATTACTACATTATTTGATAATGTTACAGTAAGAGAGAATTCATATCTAGATGCACTTTCAATATCTCTATCAACTATAATACGACCTGTAATATATTGATACAGTGAGCTATCTTCAGATGCCACAAAATTACCATTACTCTTTAAATCATAATTTAATACTATTTCTTCATGTAATGATGTGTTATATATAGTAATTAAATTATGGGCTTCAGATACTTGAATTAGAAATGGATTAGTGTATACAAAAGGATATGTCACAGGATCCTTTTCAATTTCTTCAATATCCTTTTTAACATAAGCCCATTTATTTTTTAATAATACAGCTTTATTATTACTATTATCAGCATATACAAAAAGATGTCCGGGTTTTAATATACGCGGGTCGTTAATATCATCACTTTTTATATCAAAATCATCTAATTTTAAATATAGATTTAATGTATTAGTAGAATATATTGATTGGTTACTATCTTTAAGCACTAAGAATGCTGAGAATAATCTTTCAAATACATCATCTCTTCTTTTAAATACTAACATTTCTGTTCCGTATCTATATTTATAATTATAGTAATATTTTAATATATCACTATCTGTAGATAATTCAGTAGCAGTTGAATAAGCTTCTACTGTAAGTGCTTGTAATGATGCTAAGTTCATAGCATTATTACCACCACTTGAATCAGATATAGGTTTACTTGTACATATCAAATTAGTATTCTCAGGATATCTTTCAGATGACGTTTCTACAGTTATTACATTACCATCATAAGTTTCAAAATTACCATTTTCTCCTCTTGTTGTATAGATATCTATTCTTATATCTGAATTAAAATCAGGTTTAAAATATCCATTTCTTGAGGTAAATGTAATTAGTAAAGTATGGGAATCTTTCAGTCTATAATAACAGAAAGGTTCTTTAGATGGTACTGAATAGAATATTTGTTTTTTTAATTGAGTATAATTACTATCAGTAGGATTTTTATAGAATATATCAAATCCGGCTAATTTCCCTGTAAAGTTAAATTCTAATATAGGGAAATTTATTTTAGTATTATCTGTTATTGTATCATAATATGTAGTTCTTCTTAATTGAGTAGCTACAAATTCAAGTAGAATAAAATTACCTATAAATTTATTATCATTATTTACATCTCTTGATACTACTTTTAATTTTAAAAATGGATTATTTACATTAGAGGATATAGTATTTATATAGGTATTTCCTCTATGTTTAGTAATTTTATTATATGGATTATTTGTATTATTAGGGTCAGATACATCATAAGATGTATCAGCAGGATCATCTAATAGCTTATTATATTTAGCTCTATAAATATAACCCCCATTACTACTCTTATTTATAATAATATCTATATCGTAATCTAATGTAAAAGGTATTCCCTCAACATTTATTACAGTATTTCTATCTATTGTATAATATGATTGTGTACTTGTATCAACTGTAGCTAATTTTAATAATGACTCTTCTTCAATTATCATCATAAATTTACATGTTGCAGGTGTTGAAAAAATATTGTCCATTTGGAATATAGCTGCATGCGAATATATAGACTCAGGGATTATTGCTTTATTTGGAAATATTTCATTTACCATAATAGAAGCTGTATTAAAACTGTCTTCAGTTATATTTCCAATTTGTTCCAAAGTAAATCCCAATAAACCTACATTCAATCCAGATAACTCTACATCAGGAAAATATTTTTTACCTAAAGTATCCATAGTATTTTCTTTTATCGAAAATATATCTGTATAATCTCTATCAAGAATAATATTATCATTATCATTTATTATAGCCAATATTATCACCCCACTTTAGGAATTTAATTATTTTTGTGCAAGATTTGCTTCGGCTTTTATTTTATTATAATTACTTTCACTACTTGGTCTAAATCTAAGTTTATATGTATAAGGTACTAATAAATTATCATTACCATTATATACTTCAATAAAAGGGGCACCTCCCCAAGTTTGACTCATAGTTAATGTGTTTGGATTATATGACTCAGTATAAGTCCAAGGTAGTTTATTTGAATGAGTATTGAATTCAACTATAGACAATGGATTAAAATCTTCTTTCCATGAATATTTATAATCTACACGCATTTCTTCATTGGAAATAGGATTCACATTACCTGCAGTATAACTAAAATTACTTGAAGGTGAATTCACGGGAAATACACCCCAATATTTAGACCAGAATAATATAGTTTCTCCATCTTCATCACAGATAAAATAATAAACGCATGTAGCATAGTCTATTATCTTATTTTTAATATACTCTAATTTAGGGGTATATTTTCCTCTAAATGTATCTGATATATAATCTGTCCATAATTTATGTAGTTTATATATACTTAACGATTTGTCTTCGTTATAATTTATACTAAGGTTTCCACCTACTTTAGATTTTATATTAGATTTACCGTAATGAATATTATACCCAGTTAAAGTTGTACCATATCCATCATCTTCAATACTTTCGTCATTAACCTGAAAACCTCTCGCTCTACTTGATAATAACATCATAAATTCATTATCAAAACCTGAACTTTGTTGTGTTAGTTCTCTAATTAAATTAGGACAGTTTTTACTTGCATATACCCAGCTACCATCACCTTTGAATTGTTGATGTAGAGGTAAATTATCATCAGTTGCTATAGCATTATCTTGAATAAGATTTAAATCAGGTCTTACAAAAAATACATGAGAATAACTTTTCTTTATGTAATTATTCCATGTAGGTAATTTAAATCTATTATAGAAATATACATTCTTAAAATCTAATTCTCTTAGATTATCATCTATAATATTTAAACTTTTTCTAATAGCTTTAAAATCAGATTGAAATTCTTGATAACTTCTATCATAATCAGATTTATATTCTTTACTATTACTCCAGAATTCTTCAGCAGTTATTTCTGTATTATTAAATACAGGAACTTCCGGGTCATCTGTAGATTCAGCTACAGGTCTTCTATTCATATCCTGTACAGCCCAGCCTTCAAATTCTGTTACTCCAAATAAACTATTGTCATCAATACCTTGACTTAGAGTTAAGCTATCAAATATAGTATCACCATACTTAGATAAATAATCTGATACATTTGCATTAGTTAATTCTATATTACTGTTATTTGTAGTACTGGTTGCTTGAATATGTCCTAATTTAGTTATATATTCAGATTTGTATGATCCGACTACAATTCCATTACTATTAATCAGTACGATTCTATCATTAGGTAATCCATTTCCACCAACCTGTTTAACTACAAAGTTTCCTGATTTACTACTATTATCTGTTAAATCATAATCAAAAGGAGCATCTAAATGTACAACATCACCTACTGATAATGCAGAATCATTTGAATTAATAACTGACATTGTAACAGGTTTTATTTCTTTAGTTGTGATGTTTTGATTTGATGTTTTAGCTACTACTGA
>OCVV011327564.1_pt1 | contig 14342 bp, 10 predicted proteins | sample 1539721 | NCBI WGS metagenome assembly OCVV01 (sample SAMN02144230, study PRJEB22623) | gut metagenome | biome: sheep rumen | host: Ovis aries | place: New Zealand
TTGTTTACATATTGTTCTTATATCTACAATATAGGAACAATATAAGAACAATATGTAAACAATATAAGAACAATATAAGAACGGCCGAATCGGACACGAATTTGAAGCGGTTTTGACCCGGGATGAGGGCGGCGGAAATTTATTTCTTCCATATTGAAAAAAAGTTGTATCTTTGCAGCATGAAAAAGATAACATTTGCATTAGTCCTTGCAGGGTCCATCCTGCTGAGTTCGTGTGATATACTCACACAAGTGGCCTCGCAGTTCACCTCCGTGGCCAACCTCGCCAACTGCGAATTCGCGCTGAAGAACGTCTCCAACGTCAGTGTTGCGGGCGTCAATGTGAAGAATCTGACCAACGGCAACCTGACGGCCACCGACATCGTGAAGCTCGTGGCCGCCTACCAGAGCAAGCAGGTGCCGCTGAACCTCAACGTCAACGTCGACGTGAAAAACCCCACCCAGACGCAGGCCGCCATGACGGCGCTGGACTGGATTCTGGCCATCGACGGCACCGACATGGCCAACGGCGTGTCGAGCAAGAACTACACCATTAAGCCCTCGACGACGACGACCGTGCCGCTGCCCGTGAGCACCGACCTGGGTCAGCTCTTCTCGCAGAAGGGCCTCGACGCGCTGAAGACTTTCGCCTCCAGCTTCGCCGGCGACGGCGTGTCGTCCAAGGTAGGCCTCCGCGTGCGTCCCAGCCTCAGCGTCGGCACCACCCAGGTACCCTTCCCCAACTACATCACCCTGGAGAAAAAGACGGGCACCTCCAACTCCTCCTCGACCAACACAACCACCCCCACCACCAAGAAAGGCAGAATCTGATACATTAACAACCCTAAAAAAATAGAGAAACAGGCAGACGGGATTCCATCTGCCTGTTTCTGTTTCTAAAAAAGGGGTCTCCTATCCCTCGGTGCAGGCCGTCGCCAGGCGGAAGAAGAGCTGGGCGGCGGGTTCGACGAGGGCGTCGGGGAAGTCGTAGTCGGGGTGGTGGAGTTCGGGCTGGTGCTCGCCGCTGCCGATGCCGAACATGGCGCCCTTGTAACGGAGGAGGTACTCGGCGAAGTCCTCGCTCCAGCGGTTGGGCTCCATCTGATAACGGACACGAAGCGGCACATCCTCTGCCGCTTTTTCTATTGCTTCCACGCAATCGCCGTTGTTCTCGGTGGCGCGGAAAGGTTCGACGAGAGAACGACTGACTTTCAAACCATAACGAGCAGACACCTCGTCTACTACTTGGTTGGCTTCTGAGAGCATTTTTTCCATCTCGTCGTTGGTGAAAGCACGGAGGGTGAACATCACTTCGCCATGCCCCGCCGAAGTGCCGAAGGCCGGCTGCCCCACCCTCACGCATATCAGCGTAGACTGCCGAAACTCCCCATTTTGCCCATTAAGCCTATTGAACCTATCAATTATCTCGGCAATAGCCAATCCCGGATTGATGCCCAATTCGGGTGTCGAAGCATGTGTCTCGCGGCCGTCGAGGTGGTAGACCACACCCGTGGAGGCGGCGGCGAAAGTCCTCGGGCAGAGCACCACGGTACCAAGTGGATAGCCGGGGAGGTTGTGCAGGCCGTAGAAGCGCACGATGTTGTACTGCTGCAGGATGCCGCTCTCCAGCACGGCCTGTGAACCGGTGCCGGTCTCCTCGGCGGGCTGCCAGAGGAGGAGGATGTTTTTGTCAGTGTTAAGTGTTGAGTGTTTAGTGTTTAGTTGGCTGTCGCCATTCTGCGTAGCATCACTACACACTGAACACTGAGCACTAAACACTTCATCTATCAGCTCCGCCAGGCGGAGGAGGATGGTGGTGTGGCCGTCGTGGCCGCAGCGGTGGCCGATGGGCAGGGCGTCGGTGTCGGCGCGGAAGGCGATGGTGGGAACACCCCTCCGCCCTTCGGGCACCTCCCCTTGCGAAGGGGAGGAGTCTTTTGCCATCCAGACGGCGATGACGCCGTAGCCGCCGACGTTGGTGTAGACCTTGTCGGGATGGAGGCCCTGCAGGTGACGGACAATCATATCGTGAGCAAACTGCTCGTTGCCGGCGGTCTGCGGGTGCTCGTGGAGCTGATGGCGTATTTCCTTGTAATCAATCATAGTTTCATAATCTGTTCGCGGAAGAAGTCGCCGCGGTGTTCGAAGTTCTTGAAGGCGTCGTAGCTGGCCGCCGCCGGCGAGAGGAGCACTACCCCACCCTGCGGCGTATGGGCGGCGCACCAGGGGACGATCTTGGTGTAGTCGTCCTCTATGAGAGTGGCTGAGTGGCTGAGTGACTGAGTGGCTGAGTGGATTCGGCGGCCGGCCTTGCCTACGAAGACAAGGTTCGGGATGGGGTGCTCTTGCAGGAAGGCGACCAATGGACTGTAGTCGATGCCGCGGTCGAAACCGCCGAGGATGAGGGTGTCGACACGGCCGAGGGCTCGCACGGCGGCGATGGCGGCCTCGGGGATGGTGGAGATGCTGTCGTCGTACCAGGTGATGCCGCGCACCTCGCCGATGCGCTCCATGCGGTGGCGGAGGCCATGGAAAGTGGAAAGTGGAAAGTGGAAAGTGGAAAGTGGCTGGCGCGTCACCAGGCTTGCCACACGGCAGGCCACGAGGGCGTTGCTGCGGTTGTGGTCGCCGCTGAGGGGGCAGGCGTCGAGGAGCTGGCGCTCTTCGGCGGTGATGTCGCGGAGGCTGTAGGGATGGAGAGTGGAGAGTGGAGAGTGGTGAGTGATGAGTGATGAGTGGGCGACGAGGTCGCGCAGCTCGTCGTTGTCGGTGCAGTAGAAGAAGTGGTCGCCAGCCTGCTGGCGCAGGGCTATCTGGAACTTGGCCATCTTGTAGCCGAGGTAGTTCTCGTAGTGGTCGAGGTGTTCCTGGAAGAGGTTGAGCAGCACGGCGATATGGGGGCCGCGATGGATATTCTCCAGCTGGTGGCAGCTGAGTTCGGCCACGACGAGGGCGCCATCATGGAGGTCGTCGAGGATGTCGAAAAGTGGGATGCCGATGTTGCCGGCCAGGATGGAGCCCGGCAGCAGGTGGTGGATGAGGCTGGCGGTGGTGGACTTGCCCTTGGTGCCGGTGACGCCGATGGTGAGGTCGCCGTAGACCTGCAGGAAGAGGTCGGTGAGGGAGGTTAGGTGAAAAGAGGAGGAACCCCTCAGTCCTTCGGACAGCTCCCCTTGGGAAGGGGTGCAGCCAGTCGGGGCGAGAGAGGGGTCGTATTGGGGAAGAGGGAAACAGTGGAAGGTGGGGATGCCGGGGCTCTTGATGACGAGGTCGAAAGGCCAGTCGTCGTGCCATTGGTCGACGGTGTCTTTCCACTTTCCCTTTTCCACCTGCGTGGCGATGGTGAAGGGTGCGTCGGGCAGGAGTCTTTTAATCAGGTTCTCGGCGCTTTTGCCTTCGCGGCCGTAGCCTGCGATGAGTATGCGGCGGCCCTGGAGGAGGGCTTTCAGTTGTTCTTCTCTGTACATGCTTGCTGAAGGATTTGGCGTTCTTCTTCTGTGAGGTTGCCGATGGGAGAGATATGCTCCAGGTTTATTATCTGCCGGCGGGACGCCGGCGCTCCATCATAATCGCCTATTTGCTCCAGGAGTTTGGGGCGAGTGTCTTTGTACCAGCGTTCGACGGCCATCTGGAGGGCTTGGCGCACCTCGCTGACAGTGCCAACGCACTCGAAGGGCTTGGTTTCGGCCAGGCCGAGGAGCTGGCGGAACTCCAGGTCGAGCGATGTGTCGTCAAGCATCGACTTGCCGAAGATTTCGTTCAAACGTGCAGGTTCGATGAAGGGTGAAAGGATGATGTAGGCGAAGAGGCACTTGGCGCAGTGGCCACACCAGATGTCCTCCTTACTGCCGACGTTGCAGGAACGGAAAACGTCGTGGTAGGCCGTGAAGCGGCTGAACAGCATGGCTATCTGCAGCTCCGAGAGCGGGCGCAGGAAAGAGAAGTAGTTGAAGCTGGGTGAATAGGCACGGAAGTCGTCCTCAAACTCGAGGCTCTTGCTGTACTGATGGTTGACGCTTGTGCCGAGTACGGTGCTCTCATTGGCGGAGCTCTCGTTGCTGAGGGCCACATTGGGAATGCCGCTGAGGACGGAGGCCAGGCGGGTGTAGAAGGCCAGCATGGCGCTGAAGGGGGTGTGGCCGTTGAGGTAGCCTTTGGCGTTGAGTTCCAATAGCGTGGGGTCAATCTTGCGGCGGATGACGAGCACCTCCTCCAAGGGGAAGCCTGCCACACGGGCACACTCGCGAGTGGCGCCGCGAGGATTCATAATCAACGGCCGGATGGTCTTGCCCGCACGGCGCAGAAGCTCGAGCGTCACCACGCTGTCTTTGCCGCCTCCGATGGGGACGAGGTAGGAAGTGGAGAGTGGAGAGTGGAGAGTGGAGAACGGGCTACCGCCGTTCTGACTTGTTTTGCTTTTCGTTCTCCACTCTCCGTTTTCAACTCTCAGAAAACCATCCTGGCTCTCCAAGATGCCGTTGGTATAGAAGAACTCGCCGAGGCCGTTCCAGTAGAGCTTGCGCCAGAAGGCCGTCTGTTCGTCGGTGAGTGCACCGCAGAGCACCCTGACCGTTGGCGGACAGGCACATTTCCAGTAGCTTATCAGTTCTATCATGCCGATGTCGAACACCATGCGGTCCAGCACCTGGGCTGGAACATCACGGGAAAGGAAGGGGCGCGCCTCGATGAGGGCCTCGGGGTGGAACACCACGTCGCCCATGCGGAAGTCGAACCACAGCCGCAGCCCCTCGGCCGTCCACTCGTGGTGGAAGGCCTCGTAGAGAAACTCGGGATAGCGCTCCCGCAACTCGACGTATTTTGTACTATTGTTATTCATATTGCTATATAACTACATTCGGCGTAAAATATTGTATCCATGCCGTACTAAATATTTTTTCACCTGCGATACAATAAAAGAAACCGAGCTCCGTTATGGAACAAGTAACAAAAAAAACAGAAAAATGACCGATTTTATACTCCTCGACATCGCCAACGGCTGGAAGACCGGCATCATGATTGTGCTGATGATAGTGGTGTTCTACCTCTTCCTCATCCGTCCGCAAAGCCAGAAAACCAAGAAAGAAAAAGAATACCGCGACGGCCTGCAGAAGGGCGACCGCGTGATGACCGCCGGCGGCATCCACGTCAGCTTCGTCAGCCGCGACGGCGCCTGGGCCATCGTCGAAGCCGCCCCCGGCGCCCGCATGAAAGTGCAGATTGGCACCCTGCAGCCCATTCCCGAAAAGAAACAATAACAAAGAGCGCAGGCTCCCGACCTGCATTCCTGTTAAGATTATTTAACACCAAAAACTCCGAAAACCGCGTGGGTTTTCGGAGTTTTTTCGTATCTTTGCACCGCTTTTTTTGCTCAAAAAAAGAGCGGAAACGGCAGACTAAATACTGTTATACAATAGTTTAAACAGAAAATGGCAACAGAAGAAACAAGGGAAAAGATAGTGGAAACGGCGTTGCAGATGTTCAACAGCCGCGGATGCCGGGGGGTGACGATGGACGACATCGCCCAGGCCCTCCACATGTCGAAACGCACCCTCTACGAGACCTTCGCCAACAAGGAGGAGTTGCTCACCGAGTGCCTGATGCTGGTGCAGGAGCGCACCAACGAACGCCACCGCAAGGCCCACAGCCAGGTGGACGAGCCGTTGCTGGTGGCCATGTACATGCTGCGCACCAACGCCATGTTCATCCACAAATATCGCCGTATCATCGAAGAGACGGAACGCTACTACCCCGAAATCCACGATCGCTTCTTCAAACTGCACACGGGCGGCCTGCGGACCCTGATGGAGCACGGCATGGAATATGTGCGCAGCCACAACTATCTGAGAGCTGACGCCGATGTGGCGGTGGCCATCGACTTTTTCTGCAACCTCATCCAGCAGCAGCGCATCTCCGAGGTGCCCGACCGCGAGGAGTATGCACGGAGAATCAACGAGATATGCTTCACTTACCTGCGCGGACTGATGACCACCGAGACCCTCATGCGCTACGACAACCATGTGGACCGCTTCGCCGAGGTCATTCAGAAACTGGATGCCGACAACGAATAGTATAGTAAAGAAAAAAAATAACAACAGATGAAATTGAAAAGACTGACATTAGCCATTGTGCTGGCAGGCATGGGACTCACGGCCACGGCGCAGCAGACGCTGCGGCTGTCGCTCGCCGAGGCCCAGCAGTATGCCGTCGAGCACAACCAGACCATGAAGAACGCCGACCTGGAGGTGAAGAAAGCCGAGATGGAGCGTTGGAAGACGCTGTCCTCCATGCTGCCGTCTGCCAAAGCCACTTTCGACTACCAGAACATGCTCGGCTACGAGATGGAGATGCACATGGGCGGCAGCGGCGGCCCCGCCATCAAGATTCCCCTCAACCCTAACGGCACCTTCGGCATCAACGCCTCTGTGGCCCTGACGGGTGCACAGATTGTAGGCACAATGCTTCAAAACCTGGCCATTGAGATGACCGACCTCTCGCGCCAGCAGACCGTGCAGCAAACCCGCTCGCAGGTGAAGAACATCTACGTCTCCATCCTCGTCATGGAAGAAACCGTGGGCCTGCTGGACTCCAGCCTGGCCAACCTTGAGCGCCTCGCCGCCACCAGCCAGGCCAGCGTCGACGTGGGCGCCGCCGAGCAGGTGGACGCCGACAAACTGCAGGTGCAGGTTGCCACCATGAAGAGCAGCATCAACAGCACCAAACGCTCGCTCCAGATGCTGCGCAACTCGCTGCTGCTCCAACTGGGGGCCGACGTCAACAGCAATGTCGAACTCACCACCCCCGTGGACGACATCCTCAACGTCGAGAGTGCCGCCTCCATCCTCAACGAGCCTTTCCACATCGAAAACAACTACAACTACCAACTCCTGGCCAAGAACGAAGAAGTGGCCACCCGCCAGGTCAACATGGCCTGGATGGACTTCCTGCCCACCATAGCCCTCTTCTATCAGTACAGCGGCAAGACCTACTTCGGCGAGGACGAAGGCATGAACATGACGCCCCCCAACATGATCGGCGCCAGCATCAGCATGCCGCTGCTCACCACCGGCACCCGCTACGCCTCCATCAAGAGCGCCAAGATTGCCCAGCAGGAGACCGCCAACAGCCGCCGCCAGGCCGAGGACGGCCTGCGCGTGCAGTATAACCAGCTGCGCTACGACCTCGCCTCCGCCCTCGAGACCTACGACATCCAGCGCCGCAACCTCGATGTCACACAGCGCGTTTTTGCCAACGTCACGGAGAAATACAACTATGGCCGCGCCTCGAGCCTCGAGGTCACCACGGCCAGCACCGACATCATCTCCGCCCAGAGCAACTACATCCAGGCCGTCATGAGCGTCATCAGTGCCCAGGTGGCCCTCGAGGACCTGCTCAACTCCAACAGCCAGAATTAAAAACACACATCAACGAATAAAATAATAAGTACAATGAATAGATACCTCAAAATTGCGACCGTCGTCCTCGCCACCCTCTCCCTCGTGGCCTGCGGCGGCAAGGGTGGCGACAAAGCAGCCACCACCACCAAGAAAGAAGCCGAAAAAGTGAAAGTGCAGGTCCTCCAGAGCGAGCGCATCGCCAAGAGCCTCGAACTCTCCTCCACCCTCGAGGGCTACGAGACCATGAACATCGCCCCCTCCGTCACCGGCCACATCGAGCACATCTACGTCGAAGTGGGCAGCCGCGTGCAGAAGGGCTCCATGCTCGTCCGCATGGACCAGACCCAGCTCAACACCACCCGCATCAACCTCGCCTCCACCAAGACCGAGCTCGACCGCGTCACCGCCCTCAAAGCCTCCGGCTCCGTCAGCGAGCAGGTCTACGACCAGACCAAGGCCGGCTACGACCAGCTGGTGGAAAGCGAGCGTTTCCTCGACCAGAACACCTTCGTCAAGGCCCAGTTCGCCGGCGTCATCAGCGCCAAGAACTACGAGGACGGCGAGATGTATGCCGGCCAGCCCATCCTCACGCTGACCCAGATCTCCCGCCTCAAGGCCATCATCAACATCCCCGAAACCTACTTCCCCCTCGTCCGTCAGGGCATGAAGGTCGACATCGCCAGCGACATCTACCCCGACCAGACCTTCCCAGCCACCATCGAGATTGTCTACCCCACCATCGACCCCGCCAGCCACACCTTCCAGGCCAAGCTCAACATCCCCAACAGTTCTGAAAAGATCCGTCCCGGCATGTATGTCCGCGCCACCCTCGCCATCGGCGAAATCGATGCCATCGTCGTCCCCTACCAGAGCGTGCTGAAGCTCACCGGCTCCAATGACCGCTATGTCTTTGTGGCCGACGGCAACACCGCCCGCCGCGTGGCTGTCACCATGGGCCAGCGCTTCGACGACCGCATCGAGATCATCCCCGTCGAACCCGGCGCCATCAAAGCCGGCGACCGCCTCGTCGTCACCGGCCAAGCCCGCCTCGTCGACGGCGACAACCTGGAAATCGTCGAATAATAACACTATAGGTACTATAGACACTATAGCAACTATAAAACCCAAAACCTCAAACCAATGGCAATCTATAAAACCGCAATCAACAAGCCCATCACGACCGGCCTTATCTTCGTGGCCGTCATCGTGCTCGGACTCTTCTCGCTGACGCGGCTGCCCATCGACCAGATGCCCGAGATGGACCCGCCCTACGTCACCGTTATGACCACCTACGCCGGCGCCAACGCCAGCGACATCGAGACCAACATCACCAAGCTGGTCGAAAACTCCCTCAACTCCGTCGACGGCCTGAAGAACATCACCTCTAACAGCCGCGACAACATCTCCGTCGTCACCCTCGAGTTCGAATGGGGCGCCGACATCGACGAGGCGCTCAACGACATTCGCTCCTACGTCGACCTCCTCTTCGACAACCTCCCCGACGGCGTCTCACGTCCCATGATTCTCAAGCTCAACTCCTCCGCCATGCCTATCATGGTCTACGGCTTCACCGCCAAGGAGAGCTATTCCGGTCTCGACCGCATCCTCGAGGACAACGTCGTCAACGAACTCAACCGCATCGACGGCATCGGCAACATCACCGTCTCCGGCGCCCCGGAGCGCTATGTCTACATCGACCTCGACCCCAAACAGCTCGACGCCTACGGCATCTCCCTTGAGCAGGTCGGCCAGGCCATCTCGGCCAACAACCTCGACCTCGCCTCCGGTACCGTCAAGATGGGCAAGGAGCAGTACCAGATGCGCGTCAAGGGCGAATACGTCGAGAGCTCCGAGATAGCCGACATCGCCGTCACCACCACCTACACCGGCCGCCAGGTCTTCGTCCGCGACCTCGCCACCGTGCGCGACACCATCAAGGACCTCTCCCTCGACGAGAAGATCAACCGTCACGACGGCGCCCGCATCATCATCTCCAAGCAGACCGGCGCCAACACCGTGCAGATCGCACGCGAGGTGAAAGCCGAGATGGAGCGCATCCAGAAAACCCTGCCCCCCGACATCGAGACCACCCTCATCCGCGACGGCTCGACCGACATCGTCAACGCCATCAACGGCCTCACCGAGTCCATCTTCTACGCCCTCCTCTTCGTGGTGCTCGTGGTGCTCGTCTTCCTCGGCAACTGGCGCGCCACCGTCATCATCTCCCTCACCATCCCCATCTCCCTCGTCACCTCCTTCATCTACCTCCTCCTCGCCGACTCCTCGCTCAACATCATCTCCCTGGCCTCCCTCACCGTGGCCATCGGCATGGTGGTCGACGATGCCATCGTGGTCCTGGAGAATATCTCCAAGCACATCGACCGCGGCGAGAACCCCCGCGAGGCCGCCATCTGCGCCACCAACGAGGTCTGGACCTCCGTCATCGCCACCACCCTGGTCCTTGTGGCCGTCTTCGTGCCCCTGACCATGCTGCCCGGCATGATGGGTATCTTCATGAAGGAGATGGGCTGGATCATCACCATCGTTGTCTGCGTATCCACCACCGCCGCCATCACCCTCATCCCCATGCTCTCCTCCAAGATGCTCAAGGAGCGTCCCTTCTTCTTCAAGAAGGAGGAAGAGGAAGCCTACAACCGCAAGAAGGAGCGCAGCTTCTACAACCGCACCGTCATCCGGGCCTTCAACGCCATCGACGGCGCCTATGCCAACCTCCTCCGCTGGTGCCTGCGCCACAAACGCGTCACCCTCCTCATCGCCCTCGCCTTCTTCGTCGTCACCCTCATACCCCTCTTCACAGGCTCCATCGGCATGGACTTCATGAAGGAGCAGGACAACGGCCAGATCTCCATCACCGCCGAGCTGCAGCGCGGCACACGCATCGAGGAAACCCTCAAGACCGCCCGCCAGATGGAGGACGACGTCTACCGCATCCTCGGCGACGAGGTCATCGTGGTCTCCACCACCGCCGGCTCCAACGACGACGCCGGTTTCGCAGCCCTCTTCAACTCCACCACCAACAACAAGATCTCCATGAACATCCGCACCACCAAGAAGTACGACCGCGACATCACCATCTTCCAGATGCAGGAACAGCTGCGCCAATGCTTCGCCGAATACCCCGAACTGGTCAACTACCAGGTCAACCAGGGCGGCATGGGAATGGGCGGCCAGAACTCACTCTCGGTCGAAATCTACGGCTACGACTTCGACATCACCACCAACTTCACCCAGCAGCTCAAGAAGCGCGTCGAACAGAACGTCCCCGGCGCCCGCGACACCAAGGTCAGCCGCGACGAGGACCGCGCCGAGCTCAAGATCACCTTCGACAAGCAGAAACTGGCCCTCCACGGCCTCAACGGCTCCACCGTGGCCCTCTACGTCCGCAACCGCGTCAACGGCATGTCCGCCGGATTCCTCAAGGAGGACGGCGAGGAGTACAACATCGTGGTCCGCCTCCGCGAGGAGTACCGCTCCTCCATCTCCGACATCGAGCAGCTCTCCATCCCCACCCCCACAGGCAAAATCATCAAGCTCGAGGAACTGGCCAAAGTCGAGGAGTACTGGTGCCCGCCCACCATCGAGCGCAAGAACCGCCAGCGCTACCTCACCCTCACCGTCATGCCCTACAACACCTCGCTGCAGGAGCTGGCACAGAGCGTGCAGCATGAGCTCGACCAGATGGAGATCCCCTCCGACGTCCACGTCGCCCTCGCCGGCAACTACAAGGACCAGCAGGATTCCACACGCGACATGATGATGCTCGGCATGCTCATCCTCATGCTCGTCTACATCGTCATGGCCTCGCAGTTCGAGTCCTTCTCCAAGCCCTTCATCATCATGTTCTCCATCCCCTTCGCCATCAGCGGCGTGGTGCTCATGATGTTCTTCACCGGCAACAACATCGACATGGTGGGCCTCCTCGGACTCATCCTCCTCATCGGTATCGTCGTCAAGAACGGTATCGTGCTCGTCGACTACATCAACCTCATGCGCGAACGCGGCATCGCCCTCAACGAGGCCATCGCCCTCTCCGGACAGAGCCGTCTGCGCCCCGTGCTCATGACCGCCTTCACCACCATCCTCGGCATGATCCCCATGGCCACCTCCACCTCCGAGGGCTCCGAAATCTGGACCACCATGGGCCTCGTCGTCATCGGCGGCCTCACGGTCTCCACCTTCGTCACCCTCATCGTCGTCCCCGTACTCTACGGCGTCTTCAACCGCCGCGGCGACATCGAGAAGAAGGAGCGCGAACGCAAGAAATTCGTATTCATGAACATCGATCTTAATGAAAAATAAACGTAAGCTGTGAGCTGTAAGTTTTAAGCTGTTAGTGGTTTGCACAACCTGCGTAGCCACTTAAAACTCACAGCTCACAGATTAAAACTCGAAACTTGATATGAAAAGTGTCTTTATAGTCTACAACCAGGCCAACAACGAACGTGCCGAATACATGCTCGACACCCTCGGCATCCGAGGCTTCACCTTCTGGGAGAACATCCAGGGCCGCGGCCACGAGTACGGCGACCCACACCGCGGCACCCACACCTGGCCCGAACTCAACAACGCCATCCTCACCGTCGTCCCCGACGACCGCGTCGACGAGCTCCTCCAGGCCGTCCGCAAACTCGACAAGCGCAACGAGGAAGTCGGCATCCGCGCCTTCGTCTGGAACATCGAGCAGATGGTCTAATCCCCCCTCCCAAAAACAAGAACAAGGGCCGCACTCCGGCCCTTGTTTTCTTTTCCCCCAAACTCCCTCAAACACCCCACCCCTGCCCTACCCCATACGCCCCCAATACGGCCGTTCTTATATTGTTCTTATATTGTTTACATATTGTTCTTATATTGTTCTTATATCCCAGATATAGGAACAATATGTAAACAATATGCGAACTATATAAAAACAATATAAGAACGGCCGTATTAGACACCTATTATGTAGGGTTCAGGTGGCTGTCTATTTCCGTCCCGGGAATAGTCTGGATATGTATCCGGCGTTGCCGCTGCGCCGCAGGCTCTGTATGATGTCGCGTTGCATCTCGGGTTTGTAGAAGAAGAAAAGGCGCCGCTGGTCGGCCTTGTCGCCGGGAGTGGTGGCCACGTAGACGGGCTTCATCGTCGTGGGGTCGATGCCGGTGTAGTACATCTCGGTGCTCAGCGTCATGGGCGTCGGCGTGAAGTCCTGTATCTGCTCCAGGCGGTAGCCCATCTTCTTCATCTCCAGCGCCAGCTCCGCCATGTCCTGCAGACGGCAGCCGGGGTGGCTACTGATGAAGTACGGTATCAGCTGGTACCGCAGCCCCGCCTGCTTGCAGATCTCGTCGAAGCGCCGTTTCGTCTCCTTGAAGAGGCTGAACGACGGCTTGCGCATCAGCGCCAGCACCGCGTCCGACGTGTGTTCCGGCGCCACCTTCAGCCGCCCGCTGGTGTGGTTGACGACCACCTCGCGGAAGTACTGCCAGCCGTGGTTGCCTTCGGTGAAGAGGTCACAGCGGATGCCGCTGCCGACATAGAGATGCTTTACTTTAGGATGCAAGGCCACCTTCTTTAACAATGAAGTCATCGCGCTGTGGTCGCTGTCCAGGTTCTTGCACATCGTGGGCATCGAGCAGCTGTAGCGGCTGCACTTGCGGCACAACTCGGGGTTCCGCCCCTTCATGCGCCACATGTTCGCCGACGGCCCGCCGAGGTCCGTCAGCACGCCGTGGAACTCCGGGTCTTGTGTGATGAGGTTCACCTCATTGAGAATAGACTCCTCGCTGCGCGAGGCTATCTGCTTGCCCTGGTGAGCGCTGATGGTGCAGAACGAGCAGCCGCCGAAGCAGCCGCGGTGCGTGTTCACGCTCCACCGTATCATCTCGAAGGCCGGTATCGGCCCGCGTTTCTTGTATTTGGGGTGCGGCAGACGCATGTACGGCAGGTCGAAGCTGGCATCGATCTCCTCCGTCGTCATCGGCGGCTCCGGCGGGTTCACCACCACCAGGCGGTCGCCGTGACGCTGCACCAGCGTCGCACACTCAATCTTGTTGCTCTCCCGCTCGATGATCTGGTAGTTCTCGGCCTCGGCCCGCTTGCTGCGCTGGCACTCCTCAAATGAGTGCAGTTCTATAATTGTTTTCTCCACCCCCTCCCCCTTCGGGGACTCCCCCTGTCTCAGGGGGAGAGCGGTTGGCGCCGGCTGCTCCCCTGAGAAAGGAAAAATTTCTCGAAATGACGTTTGCATCCTCTGCTGCTCCCCTGAGACAGGGGAGCTGTCACGAAGTGACTGAGGGGTGGAATACGCCACCTGCGCCCCCCTCTCCTGCCCCCCTGAGACAGGGAATCCGTCACGAAGTGACTTTTGCATCCTCTGCAGCTCCCCTGAGACAGGGGAGCTGTCACGAAGTGACTGAGGGGTGGAATACGCCACCTGCGGCAGCCCATAGCAAGCCTCTATTCCCCGCCCCTCGTCCAGCATCCGGGCAATCTTCAGCGTCGTCCTCTCCCCCATCCCGTAGTTCAGCAAGTCCGCCGGCGTGTCGATGAGGATGCTGGGAAACAGCTTGTCGTCCCAGTAGTCGTAGTGCGCCAGCCTCCGCATCGAGGCCTCGATGCCCGCGATGATGACCGGCACATCTGGGTATATCTGTTTCAGAATCCGTGTGTACACGTATGTCGCCCTGTCGGGCCGGAATCCGAACTGTCCGCCAGGCGTGTAAGCGTCATCGTGGCGCAACCGCCGCGCCGCCGTGTAGTGGTTCACCATGGAGTCCATCGCCCCGCTCGTCACCCCGAAGAACAGCCTCGGCCGTCCGAACTTGCGGAAGTCGCGCAGGTCGTCCCTCCAGTTCGGCTGCGGAATGATAGCCACGCGGTACCCCGCCGCCTCCAGCGTCCGCCCAATCACCGCCGTCCCAAACGACGGATGATCCACATAAGCGTCCCC
>OCVV011253755.1_pt1 | contig 14340 bp, 21 predicted proteins | sample 1539721 | NCBI WGS metagenome assembly OCVV01 (sample SAMN02144230, study PRJEB22623) | gut metagenome | biome: sheep rumen | host: Ovis aries | place: New Zealand
TTACTACATTTAAATGGAAGTTTTATAGGCTCTCTTATAATAGGAATATTGTGGTCTATTGCATAAATATAAACTGCTAATTCTGGAAAAGAATCAAAAAATAAATTATCATATTGATAGCAAGAGGCTCCTTTAAATGTCTTACTTCCATATTTAGCAATCATAGCATTAGCATGCTCTTCACTGCCAAATTGTCCTACATCTGTTCGACCGTATTTAGCTAGTTTAGTTTCATTAGCTTTTTGCTTAAAGATATCAGCTTGTAAATTATACTCTACTCCATATCTTTCTAAATTAGTTTTTTTACTTTTTTCTTTTATAGCTTTACTTTGAAAAACATTTTCAACACCATATTTTTGAATATTGGTTAATTTTGTTTTTTCAATTACTTCTTTGACCTGATGTGGGTTATCAACTCCATAACGTTCTTGACTTGTTTTAATAGTCTTAAGTCTATGAATTTCATAATTATCTTGCATAAATGATTTAAACTCTGTTGTTTTTGTATAGCTTTCTACTCCATACTTTTCTAAGCAAGTCTTTTTTCTTTTATTTTGTTGAATTTCTGTATTAATTTGGTCGGTATGTAGAGGTATATTATACTTTTTTAGAATTTTTTTAATTGTACTATTTTTTCTATGAAAAAAATTAGCCGTAGTAGACAAAGTCTCTGGAGTTAAATAAAACTCAATAATGGCTAATTCTTCATTTTCTTTAAATCTTTTCATAAAATAAAATACTCCTATCTTGATACCCAATTTGACCGGTCAAGTATCAGGAATCGGAGTATCATTATTATACGATTTTTTTATCGTACATATAATTTAGCAAATTATTTTTTATAATTTTTATAAAATTATAATATTTCCCCATCTATTATTGTATAAGGGTAGCCAGATGCATCAGTTCCTGATTGTATTGTTTCTACTTTTATGAAAAAAGCATATCTTTTAGGCTCTGCAGCTTCCCTGCCAGTAGTTCACATGACAAAATCTTCTGGATCAATAGCATTTGTATTTCGAAATTTACAGTGAGAATGCATTTCACCACTTACCCCTCTAAATATATACCTATCATCTTGTATACCTTGTTCGCCCAAAGATACAACTTCACGAGTTGCGCAAGGTACATATAAATAAGAGTCACCCTGAGGCCCTTGCTTACCAGTATCACCTTTAGGCCCCTTTAAAGCTTCTAATTGTTCAGGAGTAAAATCATTATAAGTAAAGGCATCACCTTTATCTCCCTTATCACCTTTTTCTCCTTTTTCACTATTAATGCCATCTTTACCATCTTTACCGTCAGCTCCTGGTACGCCCTGTGGGCCTTGAGCCCCATCAGCACCATCTTTGCCATCTTGACCTGAATCACCTTTATCTCCCTTAGCGCCTTTAGCTCCAGTATCACCCTTATCGCCCTTGTCTCCCTTAGGGCCTTGAGGACCTGGAATACCTTCACCACTTCCAGAAATCTCAATGTTTCCTTCACCAACAATAGATTCACCATTGATAGTTTTGAACATTTGTTCTGGGTTTTCTTTAATATCGTCTTTAACAACATCAGTTAAAGTTTTATCTTTTTTTCAGTTTGGGTGAAGACCTTTACAGATAAGAATATCACCATTTGGGCCTTGATAATATAATTTTCCCATAATAAAAACCTCCAATTAGGTAGCAGGTGTCTTCCACCCCCCCCCGAATAGCTTTATTCGTAGGACCCTTATCTTGGAGGTTAACTATATAATTTAGTTAAAAGAAAAAGCTGTCTTTAAACAGCTTTTATTTATTTTCAGCTAACTTAATAAGATTTTCTATGACAGCTACTCTGGTAAGTAATCCTACTCCGCCTGGGGTTGGAGAAATAAATGCAACTTTATTAACTAAACTTTCATAATTGCAGTCTCCACATAACTTACCATTTTCATCAAAGTTTATACCAACATCTAAGATAACTGCATCAGGTTTTATATTATAGCTATCATCTAAAATATTCCGTCTACCAGCTGCTGAGATAATTAAATCAGCATGCTCAATATAAAACTTTTTATCTTCAGCAGAAGTATGAGTATGAAGCATAATTACATTCATATTTCTATCTAGTAATAATTTATGGGCTGGCTGGCCAACTATTAATGATCTGCCAAGAATTACACAGTTTTTTCCATCAAAGTTATATCCTTGGTCTTCCAAATAGTTAATCATTCCAAGAGGAGTTGCAGGAACTGTTTTAGATAGCGGATTGAACCCGTCAACATCTTTTTTAGGGTCGATAGCCTCAATAACTTTTTGCTCACTAATATGCTTTGGAAGTGGTAATTGAACAATAAATCCGGTAACAGTTTCATCTTTATTTAAAGACTTAATTAAATCTAAAATTTGAGTTTCTGTTGTTTCTTCAGGTAACTGAATTAATTCTGCAGGTAAATTTACAGATTCACAATCCTTTAACTTATTCCTAACATACCTACAACTTGCTTCAACTGCACCAACTTGAATAATAACTAGCTTTAAATTACTCAAATCTAATTGTTTAAGTTTTTCTTTCTTTTCAGCTACATATTCTTTAATTATTTGCATTTTTTATTTGCCTCTTCTTTGTCTGAGCGCGGTCTTAAAAAATTTAAGATATCTGTCTGTAATCTTACGATGTCACAAAGAACACTCATTGTTTCATTAACTTTAGTATCAAGTGTTGAGTCTGCTGTCTCTGCAATTTCACCATCACTAACTGGAACATATAGTTTATATCTTGCATCACTGTAGTGAAAATAAATTATTAATAAAGCTCTTCTAAAATAGTCTAATCTTTTAAAAAGTATGCCCTTAATTTCTTTAATTTCTACTCCTTCTTCTAAACTTTCCGCTGAATCCTTTGCTGAGTCAATTGGAAGATCATCATGATCACCAATAATATAGTCTGCAAATACAGAAGAATAGCCATAAATATCTTTTGCTAAATCGATAAAATCCTCTAAAGCAATTCTAAAAGAACTATGCCCTACTAAGTCCCCAGTACAGCCTTCATGTATTAAATCCTCTGTAACGTAGCTATTAAGTTCAATAGCTAAATCTTTAATTTTAGAAAGCTGGATATAAATCTCATCTTGTCGTTCTGCTAATGTTTTGTCAGTCATAATACTCTCCTTACTAATTATCAATATTAACAATTTTTTCTAAAAAATCTGCGCATTCTCCTGGATTATCAATTCAGCCAGTTCTAGGTGAAGTGCCACAGTTCCCAAACATTTCTACTAAAATTTGCCAAATAACTGTATGCCTATGCTGCCAATCAAAGTCTTCGGGCAACATTTCAAAAGTATAAAAACTACTTGTGCCTAAAGCTGCAACGTATCTAAGGCCATCAATAATCTTTAATATAGTACAATTCTTATCATAAGCATCATTTTCTGCATCTTTTCTTAATAAACCTTCGTATCAGAATACTGAGTGTAATGCTTGTTCAATAGTATAATTCATAGCAGCCTCTTAATTAATTTTATCTAAGCAATAAAGTTTTTTAATTATTTGTAGTATAATCATCTCTGCAACGCGGCATTTTAACATGGCCAGGCATCATAAGCACTGGGCCACATAATGGTACAATAAAGCCTGCACCAGCAAATAACCTAACTTCTTTAACTGGGATTACAAATTCCATTGGAGCTCCTAAAATTTTCGGGTCAGAAGTTATACTTGCAGGTGTTTTGCACATAACTATTGGAAGGTTAGAATAACCTCTATCTGTATAATCATTAATTTGTTTTAAAGCGAGTTCAGAATATTCTACACCAGTTGCTCCATACGCCTTTTTACAAATTTTTGCTATCTTAGTTTTAATTGGCTCATCCCAAGTATATAAAGGTGAATAGCCAGAAACAGAAGTATTATCTAAAGTATTTAAAACTACTTTTGCTAAATCGACGCTACCAGTTTCACCTTCAATAGGACCATTACTTATTGCATACGGTAAATTTTCAGTATCTAAATAATCAGTAATTACTTTTAATTCTGCTTCAGTATCGCAACTAAACTTATTAATAGCAATGATAATCGGCAAATTATAGTTTCTTAAATGCTTAATGTGGGCAGCCATATTAACTAATCCATCTTTAACTGCTTGAACATTCTCAATACTTAATTCACTATTTGGCTGACCGCCTTGGTATTTTAATGATCTACAAGAAGTAACTGCTAAAACAGCATCTGGCTTTAGTCCTGCACTTGGCAAAACTAAATCTAAATGTTTTTCACAAGACAATTCACTAGCAAATCCATTTTCGACAAAAACAATATCTGCCATTTTAAGTGCCATTTTAGTTGCAATAGTAGATGAACATCCTACAGATATATTTCCGAAGGGGGTAGCATGGGTTAAGGCTGGCGCCCCAGAAGTACATTGAACAATATTAGGCATTAAAGCATCGTGCATTAAAAGCCTAATTGCTTTTGACATTTTTAAGTCTTTAACTGTAACTGGCTTATCATCAAAAGTATAAGCTACAATTGCTTTTTCTGCTCTCTTAATAAAATCATCTTCATCTGCAGCTAATGTCATAATTGTAGATAATTCATGTGCAACAGTAATAACAAATTCACAATGATGTGGAGTAGCTTTTTTGTCATCTTGTGCAACAGTCACACTTCTTAATGATCTATCACAAATATCAACTGCTCTATTCCAAACAATTTTATTTGGATCAATATTTAACTCATTGCCTTGATAAATAACATTATCTATCTGCGCAGCAATTAAATTTATAGTCGTAGTTAATGCATGAATATCGCCATTAAAATGATAATTTATAGAATCAGGTAAAACTCTCGCATTCAAAGCACCTGTTGCAGTACCTTTTCCATTCATAGAAACGCCTAAAGAAGGCTCACGTAAACAAGCAATTGATTTTACTCCTAAATAATTTAAAGACTGATTAATAGCAATTTCAGTAGAAGTTTTGCCCATACCCGCTACTTCAGCATTACAACAAGCGGTAACTAAAACCAATTTGCCATTAGGTCTATCTTTAAGCTCATCTAGATATTTTAAATCAATCTTAGCTTTATCCCAACCATATGGCTGAATATATTGTCTATCTATTCCTAATTCATCAGTTAACTGTAAAATATTCTTCATTATTTATCTCCAAATATATTTATATTATTTATTTCAGACCAAGGTATTCTATTTTTCTCTCTTATTTCTTCGGTCTTTTCTTCAGCAGCTATTTCATCTTTTACAAAATCTCTGCCTAAACTTAAAAAATTACTTGAGCTTAAATTTCCAGAAAGCCCACAAAACGGGCATTTTCTACCAAGTTGTTTACCTGATAGCTTTTTCAAATCTGCCCCAAAGTCAGTCTGTTCGTTTCTGTTAATTACTGTAAATGTCGCTTCGCTTTCTGTAGCATAAAAATTTTTATGACAGCATGGGCATTCAACAATAACTACTTTTTCGCCTGTTTTTAAAGCTAACTCGGTAACTTCTTCTAAGTTTCTATCTAACTCAGTCATTATTTGACTTTACCACCAAGGTGTTATTGGATAATTCTTCCTAAGACTTCTTTTAATGCAGTTGTTAATTGAACAACAGTATCATCTAATTTAATTTCATCTGCTGTTTCTTCATTTAAAGCAGTTGCAAATGCGCCTAAAATGTTGCCTGCTTTTTTCAAAGATTCAATTTCGTCTTCAGAAAAACCTAAAATTCTTGTAACCTTCATAAATAATTCCTTTCCTATTTAAATGTTATTTGTAATATAATGCCACTAGTTAATAGTGCTAAACCTAAAATTAAACCAATACCAAACCAGAATTTCATCTTACAAACTAAATTATAAACTACTTCTTCTGACACTGGTAAATTTTTTTCTTCTATAATTTTATAACATTCATCCCAATTAGCTTGATTTTTAGTTGCTGTATGAGTAGCTAAACATGTTGAGCCACATATAAGTAATAAAATAGCGCCTATTACAATTAAAAGTATATTCATATATTATTATACAATAAAAAATTTTCTCAATCCTTAAAATATGATTCCAGACAGATCTTTTGACCACTCATTGAGCTCTATGCCATTTTCTGCAAAAACTTTCTTTAAAATAGGTCTCTCTGAGCATAAAACATCTGGCTTTTCATGCACCATAAGCACAATTTCTGGCTCTTCTTGAAAGTTTAATATTTGCTTAACTTCATTTGCAACTCTAGTTAATTCCGGAATTAGATAATTCTTAAAATCAATTTTTCTCAGCTGCTCAAGATATTTAGACATAAATTGGCAGTTTGGAGCCTTAGATTTATAGGGACAATCTTTTTGGCATTGCTCACTCATATTCTCAAAGGTCTCTTGATTGAATATTAGGCTTTCCTCTTTGATGCCAACAAAAATACCATTTTGGTCTATGTGTGGCTTTTTACCGTTCTCAGTTTCAAGCCATTTTGGGTCCCACATCGCTGTCGATACCGGAATCATATATGGCTTAAAATAACGAATTTGTTGGAAATAGCTAATTAAAATCTTCATTAATTATTATCTAGCGTGATTTTTGGGTCACTTTGTAACAAATCAGCAAATTCTTCTGCTGCGTCTGCTTGCTGATTTATATCATCTAAATGCTTTTTATCTGCAGACCTTTTTGCTTCTTCGTCAGCAATTTCTTGTTTTAGGTCATTTAACTTCTTATACATAATTTCAAAGCTTGCTGGCAAGTTTCTTGGATTTACAAGGTCGGCTTTCAAGCTATATTTAGCTAGATTCATAGTGCCTAATAATTCTGGAGTATCGGACTCATGCAAATAATATAAATATAATTTATTTTCTTTATAGAAGAATAATGCTACAAATGGTTGGTCATGGCTCTTATCAAAAGCCTCTTTTTTTGCTTGCTCAAAGTCTTCTGCAAAACTATTTTTAATTTCTAAGCCAAAAACAAAGTTTGCATTTAAAGCAAGAGATAAATCAGCTCCGCCTAAACCGACACCGCCATGCAAGTTGGCATGAGAAGCATCACCAAAGTTAATTGCAACAGTATTTAAGTCAAAATCTTTATCTGATAGTTCTTTATTATTAGCCAATTGTCTAGCTTTTGCTAAGCTTTTTGTAATAATAAAGTCTTTTACTTCTTTGGTTTCTAAGATAAATGTCTCAGTTGTATGGGCATCACTAAATGTTCCAGCATCAAATGGGCTACGTTTACTATAAATCAAGCGTCCCTTTGTCTTATCATAACGTGGAATGTCATCTAGATTAGCTTCTGAATTTTGCAACGTAACTAAAATGTTGTCAATAGTATCCTTTTTAGCGATAAGCAAATCAAGTCTATCGTTTGTTTTGGTTTCAGCAATTTGCATGACTTCATAATATGCTTTCAATGTATCGTGTAAATCTGGATATGGCACAGGATCAGAGTCAAATTCAAACATATCTTGTTCACTTATCCAAACCTTAAGTGCTATTTGGAAATCATCGGTAATCTCATTTCCATTAGCATCGACTAATCGATTATTTTCGTTATCAACCTCATAACCGGTATATCTAATTGAAACTTTATACCATTTTGGGTCGGCCATAATGACATAAAAGTTCTTAATTTCTTTACATTGTGTTAAAAAATGATTATAGGTATTTGCAACACTATATCCCTCATCTTTCGCCCAGTTATAAAGTTTTTTAATTGCATCTTTAATTTTATTTAATGCAGCCTCTTGCTGAGCTGAATTTAATTTTAATCTCTGTCCGAGCTTAAATTTTTGCGTAGGTGCCATTAATTATCTCCTTTTGGAATTCTTTTATACACCCTAAACTCATAATTTAGGTTATTGTCTATCCCGCCACCGAGAATACTATCTATATAATACGACTTTTCTTCATCTAAATTTGGAAAAAATGCTGTGGCTTCTGGGTCAATTGCATCTACATGAGTGACTAATATTTCATCGTAATATGGAAGAAACAGCCTGTAAATGCTTTGCCCGCCACAGATATAAATATCGTATTCTCTATTAAGTATCTGTATAAAATTTAGCATTGCTTTAAAGTCATTAAAAGTAATGCAGCCAGGAATGCAGTCTAAACTTGTCGCTTTATCCCATAAGACAACATTAATTCTATTTGGGAGCGGTCTTTTTGGAAGAGAGAGATATGTTGAATATCCCATAACTACCACATTGTGTTTTGTAGTTTCTCTGAAATACTTCATGTCTGCTGGAAGATTAAAAAGTAGGCCATTAGCTTTACCAATGCCCCAATCTTTTGCGACACAAACAATACCTTTAATCATTTTCAGCCACCTCAATTCTAGTATCTCCGACATAGCCTCTTTTAAGCCAAACGGCACAAGTACAGAAGCCAAATGGGAAGTTGCATTTTTTAGGCGAAATAATATACATATATGGGATACCGCCGAACTTTTGCAAGCTTTTTACTCTTGTAAATGAACTAGTAAGTTTATTAAGAGGAATTAAATAAACTATATTATCAGCAATTTCCATAGAGTGCTCAATAACTGGCCCAAAAATAGAATAAGGTGGGTTTGAAATAATCCAGTCAACTTTTTCATTATAGTCAAAAAAGTCTCTTCCTAAATCAATTTCGCACCAGTCTTTTTCAATAGTTTTAGGTAGGTTATCATAGAAAGCACCACCACCCTTAAATGGGTCAAGCACTTTTCCAGATAAATTAAACTTACTAATAATATCCTTAGCTGTTTCTACTGGAGTATATATTTTGTCATTCGCTGTACTTAATTTATTTTTCTTCATTTTAAGTTACAATAGTTTCTATGTATAAGTCTTTTTTCTTTATCTGTCGTTATTTAATTATTCTTTAGACACAATTTTATTAATTTCTTCATTATAAAAACTTAAATCAAAAACATAATTTCTTTCGCCATATTTAGCAAAAGTATTCAGATAATTTTCTAAAATCTCACTAAATTTTTCTTCTAACTCTTTAAAAATATCTAAGCTCTCTGTGCGGGCTTCTAAAAAAGTATGTCCATCAACTTCAAGATAAACTGATTTAATTACATTTTTACCTTCACCAGGTGTCTTAATACTAATTTCTTTTGGCCCAAAAATTACTCTTGTTTTATTAGAATTTAAAATTCCTATCATAATAATCAACCTCCATTTTTAAACTTTTATTAAGTAGCTTTTCAACATTATCCCTCATGTTAGAAAGCCTTTCAAGTCTTTTTTCTGTTTCTGCCTTAGTAGCTTCAAGCTTAGCTGTAAAAGTATCTTTAAAATATGGTTCAAGACTAGCAGATGTAGCACCAGATGGAAAGTCATTTAAATCACTTCTAGCCATTTCAATTTGATTAATTAAACTATCATATAAATTAAGTAATGTCTCAATTTTTACAATGTGTTTGTGCGTCTTACTTTTAAAGTAACAGCAAGCTTTTTTATTAGAATTAGTAGCCATAATCTATCTCCATATATAATATTATACAATAAAATAAAAAGGCCTGACAATTTAGATCCTTTTTTTAATGCATAGGAATAATATATCCAACTAAGTATAAAGCAATTCCAATTATACCTTTCTTAATATATTATTTGAATCTCTTTCATAGATAACACCTGTTTTATTTATAACCCGCTGAATACCGGCATTTTTAATAAGCCTCAAACAAATTTCACAAGGCCAAGCTTCACATTCAACGGGCTCACCTGACGTTATATCATAACATGCTAAATAAAGATCTGCTCCAAGCATTTCTTCTTTAGAAGCATTAATTATACAGTTCATTTCAGCATGTACACTTTTGCACTCTAAAAAAGTAGATAAATCTTTGCCATGACCACACTTTGTACAAGAAATACAGTGTGGCTCTCCTGCGGGAGCTCCATTGTAACCTGTACTAACAGCATGTCTGTCCTTTACAATAATCGCACCGTATTTTTTCTTTAAGCACGTTGCCCTAGTAGCAACTACTAATGCCATATTTAAATAATATTCATCTAATGTTGGTCTTTCCATAATAACCTTTTAACCTTTTTATAAAATAAATAATTTTATTTAGCAACATCAAATTTTGTTTCAAGTTTTGTTGCTTGATAATCTTTTAATTCAAAATCATCTTCAGTAAAGCTATAAAAATCAGTCTTTTCTGGATTTAAGATAAATTTAGGTGAATCATATTCTTTATTGCCTAAAATTTCTCTAATAATAGGCTCATGTCTATCGTAGATATGCAAATTAGCAATAACGTGTTTAAATAACCATGGCTTAAGTCCTGCTGCTCTAGCAAGCATGCATTGAAGCATAGCATATTGCATTTCATCCCAGCCACCAGGAGCTCCAGCACTTAAGGCATCGGCTGACCTTTGCATTAAAATCATATTTAATCTATCACCTTGAACATCGCATATAATTTCATAAACACATGGCATTAAAACTTTATTCATTTCTTTTAAGTCTTTTGGATTCCACATTGTGACTATCATTCGTCTATTCATTGGGTTATTCTTAAGATTATAAAGTAAAGCATCAACTTGATCCATTTTGCCTTCTGGTAAGTCATAAACTTGAGCTAATTGATATGAATAAGTTTTGCCAATAGTCCCGTCTTCTTGCTCCCAAGCTCTCCAAATGCCAGCAGCTTTTCCTAACTCATCGACTACATTTGACTTTTTTTGCCACATCCAAAGTAATTCACGAACACAATTTTTGAATGCTTGTTTTCTTAAAGTCAAAATTGGGAATTCTTTTGAAAGGTCATATTCTGTAACATAGCCAAAAATTTTCTTTGTATGAGCAGGTTCGCCAGTATCGGCCCACTTTGGTCTAACTTGTAAGTCTTTATCATCAAAGCCTTCTGTTAAAATCTTAATACATGCATCGCTAAAATATTTATCTGCCTGACTCATTATTCCTCTACCTCTATATTATTAATTAATAAATCAACTGTATTCTTAACTGCTTTTGTTAAAATATCAGCTGGAATTTCTACGTCAAAAACTTTACCAGTTCTTGCTAAACCCGCTGAAACACAGTCACAAATCATTTCAATAACATCAATTAAATTAACATCTTCTGGGCATCTTTTTAATAAATGATGACGTTCTAAGTTAACATGATTTTCATACCAAGCATTAAATTCAGGGCTATCAATACCTTTATTTAGTCCATCAGTAAACTCTTTAATATTGTCTAATTTTGTATGATCATGTTGCTTAACTTGCTCAACTAATAAGTTAAGTAAAGCAAAAACACATTTTTGAACTGCAGTAATATGATACTTTGTATCAATCTTAGCATCTTGTTCAGTTACAACTTGACCAGGAGCTAAAGTTCTTGTGTCACATCTGTTAGTCTTTTTAATAATAATTTTATCCATTACTAATTTCTCCTTTAATATCTTTGGATTCTCTTAAAACGCCGTTATTATAGTATGTTTTTATTTTACTAACTACTTTTTCTGGTGTCTGCTCTTTTAAATTATAAGTTTGAAATACTGTGGCAAAATCTAAATCAAAGTAATTATCTACCATTATTTGTTCTCAGTTTTTTTAAACATTTTATCATCTTCTAATAAACCGTATAAGAGAATGCAATAATTCACGATATCACCAAGTTTGCTAAACCAAAGCTCTTGTGAATATTTATCGCCTGTATTAATCATATCGATAAAACTTGTAATATGCTTAAGCATACAAAAATATAGTGCCTTTTCTGGGGTTACATTAGCAATTTGAGCTTCTCTCTTGAAAAAAGCAAAACGGTCTTCACCTAAACTATATTCATCTTCCTTTTTTATTAAAGTTGCTTTTGTTTTCTCTAAAAATTCTTCGACAATTTTATTAAAATCTTCTGTTTTCATAAAAATACCTCAATATATTATACACTTTTATTCTATTAAAATTTGATTAAATATTTTTATAGCTTTTTATATTTATTTAATATATTATACAATAAAAAAGAGCCTTTATTCAGGCTCTCTGTAATAGTTTTTTAAAAATTTAAGCTGCTTTATACAATATTTTTTACATTGGGCAGTAATTTCTTTTTCTTTTATATTTTTTAGCTCCCAAAGTCTTTTTTTATTAAAAGGTGTTTTAGAAATAAGATGGGATATAATGCATAAATAATATAAAAGTTTAGTTTTTATAAATAAATTATTTTCAACACAAGGCGTAATAAGTGTAGTCTCTAAATGCTTATAAATTAGTAAATTAGCATCTACTTGAATTTGCGGTAGTTGCTCTATAATATTATTTAAGATCTCTTTATTTTTAACATAAAGAATATTTTGAGTAGTTATTTGATTAAAGCCGTTAAGAGCTAATACTGGGCGACCCGTTAATGTTTGTTTTGTATAATTTACATAATCTGCATATGGCCTATAATAGAAATGTAATTTATACATATTTTTATATTGAAGATAACAAAAGTCTCTTCCATCTATTATTACATCATCATTTGTAATAATTTGTAGGTCATAATCACTTGTTCTATCTTGTATATTTAATCCGCGACTGCCGACAAGTATAATTGCAAGAATATCTTTATTATTTATAATAAATTTAAGTACATCTGCATCTAAAAATTTATTTAAAATATTATCAGATGTAGCTTTTATTTTAAAATTTGGTTGAGTAAGCTCTTCATCAATAATATTAGAATAAATAATAATATCTTTTTTAATATAAGTATATTTATATTTTGCTGTATTAATGGGAGTCTTTATCATTTAAGCTATTGTCTCTATTTTCTGCATATCAATCTAAATATCTATTTGTATTGCAGCACCATAAAACATAATTATCAATTAGCTGATACATATGTACATATAAATTTGGAACTACAACTCAAATATTCTTTTCTAATGAAGCTTTCAAATCTTCAACTAATTGTCTGGCTGCCGCTACATCTATATCAGTATAATTATAGTTTAGACGAAGTATAATCTTAAATCTATCATCATATATATTAGCATCATGATAATAAAAATTTAAATACTTTATAATTCTATCTTTATCTATCTCTTCAACATTATTTGAAAAATTTAAAACATTACTAATATAAACTTTTTTACCAGCAGCTAAAAGCTTATTAATTGTCTCTAAAGCTGTAGCTGATAAATAAGCTAAACTAAAGCTATAAATTGTAACATCTTTTAGATATTCTGAATTATAATATTGGTCTACAACATCAATTTTTGTAGTTACAATTTTAGCGACTCTATTTTTTTGTATAATTAAATCTATAAGATGCTTAACTTTTTCTTTATTTTTTTCAAACTGATACAACGGATCTCCACCGCCAGTTAATTCTACATAACCATCAATTGTACAAAAATTATCAATAAACTCATTTATAATAGCGTCATCTGGATATAAATATGGATTAAAATTTAAGCTTCTTCATTTACAAAACTTACAATTAGTATCACAACCATGATTATTATCATCTACAAAATTTAAAACTATTGCAGTAGATTTATGTGGATGACTGATTTGTTCATTAAATTGTTCTTCTATATAGCCATCTTCTAGTGCAAATTGTTTTCATAAATCATAGTTAAGCATTTTTAAGTGCCTCCAAATATACTGCCTCTAAATTATTTATATAATTATATTTGATATTATCAAGTGCTTTTAAAATAGCCTTAATTTGTAATTGTAAGTCTTCTGAAATATTAATATATTTACTTCTTTTTACACTTGTTATTAACATATCCACATTTTTATTATTTAAAATACTATAAATTAATAAAGGCGCTACTATTTGCTTATGTAATTTAGTAATTTTTGCATATGTATTATTTTTTAATAAACGTTGTATTGCAATTTGTGCTATTATATTTTTTGTTTTTAAGAGTAACTTATAATCAGCACTTGCTTGATAAATAATATGCTTTTTTTCTAAATAATAAAATTTAATAAGTGCACTATTTATATGATTATTATCAAATTTAATTAAATCTTCTAAAGTTCAATAATATCAATGTAATTTTCTTCCTTTATAAAATAAACATTCATCATCATTGTGGTCTAAATCTGGATTTTTATCAACAAAAACTGCTAAATCATAATCTGAAGCATTATCTATTATATTATATAAAGCACTTCCACATAAACAAACAAATAAAACTTTAAAATTTTTAAATATTTTATCCAAAAATGGACAAGCATTAAAAATTTCTGAATCCATTTTATAAGCCGCTTTATTAGTTGCATTATAATTATCTCAAAAATTATTAGTAATATCTAATAAAATATTCTTATCTTTTTTACAATAAAGCCAATCTTCTGTCTCTTCTATAATATTATACTGAGAATATTTATTAAAATATCATTTATATTGCCTTATTTTTAACATTATATCTTTATAACT
>OCVV011332720.1_pt1 | contig 14339 bp, 12 predicted proteins | sample 1539721 | NCBI WGS metagenome assembly OCVV01 (sample SAMN02144230, study PRJEB22623) | gut metagenome | biome: sheep rumen | host: Ovis aries | place: New Zealand
TGGTTAAGGGGATAAGAAATAAAGTTGACTTGCATTCAATACAAAGCCCAATAGGCATCATTGATGCCGGACAGTGAGTTGGTTAAGGGAATAAGAAATAAAGTTGACTGGAAGACAATACAAAGCCCAATAGGCATCAGTGATGCCGGACAGTGAGTTGGTTAAGCGGATAAGAAAAAAAGTTGACTGGCTTTGAATACAAAGCCCAATAGGCATCTTTGATGCCGGACAGTGAGTTGGTTAAGCGGATAAGAAATAAAGTTGACTTGCATCCAATACAAACCCCAATAGGCATCATTGATGCCGGACAGAGAGTTGGTTAAGGGGATAAGAAATAAAGTTGACTGGCTTGCAATACAAAGCCCAATAGGCATCAGTGATGCCGGACAGGGAGTTGGTTAGGCGGATAAGAAATAAAGTTGACTTACATCCAACTCCTTGACTAAACCTTGACATTTTGACATAATTTGTCATAAAGAGGTATTACAATGGCACAGAAGTATGCATTTTTGTTCCCCGGACAGGGCGCACAGGCTCCGGGCATGGTTAAAGATGTTGCAGAATCATCTTCAGCTGCACGTAAGGTTATAGACGACTTTTCAGCTGTAATCAATGTAGATATGGCAAAGCTTTTGTGGGACACTGATGCCGACACATTGAGCCGTAGCGACAACAGTCAGATTGCAATTACCGCAGCATCTCTTGCTATTATAGCAGAACTTAAACAGAAGGGAATTGAACCTTCTGCGGTTATGGGCTTTAGTTTGGGAGAATTCCCTGCACTGTATGCTGCTGGAGTGCTTTCTTTTGAAGATGTTGCAAGAGTTGTTCGTCAGCGTGGACTTATTATGCAAGCAGTTTGTGAAGAAATTGCCGCTGCTAACGAAGGTCATGCTCCTGGAATGAGCGCTATTATTGGTCTTCCCCCAGAAAAAGTAAAAGAAATTGCATCTGGCATTACAGACGCCTATGCTGCAAATATGAACTCGGTAAAACAGACGGTTATTAGCGGAACTTTTGACGCTCTTACCGCCGCAGAAAAAGCTGCCACTGAAGCAGGTGCTCGTCGTGCAATCAGACTTAAGGTTGCAGGTCCTTTCCATTCACCGCTTATGCAGAAGGCTGCAGACAATTTTGAAAAAGTTCTTGCTGATGTTACTTTTAACGATCCTAAAATCCACTTGTTCAGCAACGTAACTGGAAAAGAAGTTACTAAAGGCGAAGAAGCAAAGAAAGCTGCTGTTTTGCATTTAACACATTCTGTTTTGTGGACAGACGAAGAAGCAGTCCTTGCCTCAATTATTCAAGCTGATGGAGTTGATGCTTGGGCTATACTGGAACCGGGTCCTGGAAAAGTTCTTACTGGATTGTGGGGTCAGACAGAATTTGGCGCTAACATTGCCTCTAAACCCGTTAACACAGCAGAAGATATTGCACAGCTGTAAGGAGAACAACAATGGATTTGCTTAAAAATAAAAAAGCTTTAGTTACTGGTTCTTCTCGCGGAATTGGCCGCAAAATTGTAGAAACATTTTTGTCTGAAGGCGCAGAAGTGTGGGGCATGTGCACAAAAGAATCGAGCGGTAAGGCTGAACTTGAAGCTTTGGCTCAGCAGAATGGAACTGCTTTCCATGAGTTTTATGCTGATGCTGGTAACGCCGATGCTCTTACTGCTGCTGTTAAAGATGCTCTGTCTCAGGCAGGTGGCTTTGATGTTTTGGTAAACAATGCAGGTATTACCCGCGATACACTCAGTTTCCGTATGAAAAAAGAAGACTGGGATTCAGTGCTTGCGGTAAATCTTACTGCAGCATTCTTAGTTTGCCAGATTGTTTCAAATGACATGATTCGTAAGCGTTCAGGAAGCATCATAAACATGACTAGCATTGTGGGATTGCACGGTGGAGCAGGTCAGGTAAACTATGCCGCAAGTAAAGGTGGCTTGGTTGCTTTTTCAAAATCCCTTGCAAAAGAAACAGGAAGTCGCGGTGTTCGTGTTAACTGCATAGCACCAGGTTTTATAGATACTGACATGACTCGTGCCGTTAAAGAAGATGTTCGTGCCGCTTGGGTAGAACAGATTCCTCTTAAGCGAGCTGGTCAGCCAGAAGACATTGCAAACGCCGCCCTCTTCTTAGCCAGCGACCTAAGTACTTACATCACAGGTCAAACTTTAGGCGTTGACGGCGGTATGGGTTGTTAGAACAAAACTTACCCCAAGAGTAAGTCGAGTTTTGCAAAGCAAAACTTGAAGCCAACACAGAGTGTTGGCCGCGGAATGGGTTGTTAGAACAAAACTTAACCCAATAGTAAGTCAAGTTTTTAATACGAGAGTTATATCAAAAAGCAGGAGTTTTTTATGCGTAAAGTAGTCGTAACTGGATTAGGTTGTGTTTCCCCACTGGGAAATTCTGTAGAAGAAACTTGGCAGGGCCTTCGTGCCGGAAAGTCAGGCATTGGACTTATTACTCGCTTTGATACAAGTGCCTTCAAAACAAAGTATTCTGCAGAAGTAAAGAACTTTAACGCTGGTGACTTTATGGACAGTGCCAACGCGCGCAAGATGGCTCTCTTTACTCAGTATGCAGTTGCAGCCGCAAAGATGGCCCTTGATGATTCTGCTCTTATGGGTAACACAGAAATGCTTGATACTGCAAGCGTATTTTTGGGAGTAGGAATTGGTGGTTTTGAAGTTATGGAATCGAGCATGAAAAGCTACTTCCAGTCAAACTTCACTCGTATTCCTCCTATGACCATCCCTGAGATGATTCCTAACGAAGCAGCAGCAAACATTAGCCTTGCCTTTGGTCTGCATGGTGCAACCCACACTGTCGCAACTGCTTGTGCTTCAGGTACAGATGCAATTGGTGACGCACTTGATTATATTCGCGCTGGACGTGGTGACATTGTTTTAGCTGGTGGAGCAGAAAGCACACAGAACGGATTCGGCTTTTTAGGCTTTAATGTACTGCATGCTCTTAGTACAAAGTGGGCAGACGATCCTACTAAAGCAAGCCGTCCATTTGACAAAGACCGTGACGGATTCATCATGGGCGAAGGTGGAACTATTCTTGTTCTTGAAGAGTATGAACATGCAAAAGCTCGTGGAGCAAAAATCTATGCTGAACTTGCAGGTTATGGTGCTTCAAGCGACGGTTATCATCTGACAGCTCCTAATCCCGACGGAATTATTGGTGCTCGTGCAATGACTCTTGCTATGAAAGATGCAGGCGTTACTCCTGATCAGGTAACCTATTACAATGCTCACGGAACAAGTACAAAACTCAACGACTCTGGCGAAACAAAAATGTTACACATTGCCTTTGGAGAAGCAGCAAAGAACTTGCACATTTCTTCAACAAAGAGTATGACTGGTCACTGTCTGGGTAATGCTGGTTCTTTGGAAGCTTTAGTTTGTGTAAAAGCAGTTCAGGAAGGATTCATTCCTCCAACAATCAACTTGGACCAACCCGATGTTGAAGGTGGCTGTGATCTTGACTACACTCCCAATAAGGGAATTGAAATGCCTGTTCCTGTTGCAATGAGTGGCAACTTTGGCTTTGGCGGACACAACGGAATTCTCGTGTTCCGTTCAGTAAAGTAAAAGCTCTTTCAAGGAGATTATAATGAGTGTAACAACTGACATAGAATCACTTTTACCACACAGAAAACCTTTTTTGTTTGTAGACGCAATCGAAAGTTTTGACGACAAAGGTTGTGTGTGTACTCGCAAGTTTACCGAAGAAGACTTTTTCTTTAAGGGACACTTTCCCGAGTATCCTGTTGTACCGGGCGTAATTCTTATTGAAACCATGGCACAGGGTGGTGGCGCTGCATTAAGCTATCAGAAAATTTTTGCTGAAGGAAGTTTGTTCTTCCTTGCAACAGTAGATAAAGTTAAGTTCCGCAGACAGGTTCGTCCTGGTGACACTGTTCGCATGGAAATAACAAATCTTCGTGTCGGCCCCAAAATGGTAAAGCAAGCAGGAAAAGCTTTTGTTGGTGATGAACTTGCCGCAGAAGCAGAATGGCTGTGCTTGGTTGGTAATCAATAATTCCTTCCGTATAAAGTAAGCCTGTACTGTTGACAAGTGCTTAGCCTTGACAAAAGTTGGGCTTACGGTAATAATTAGCTTATGAAATCTGAAAGGCGGAATGCAACCCGCTACGAAGAAATAGGCAGAGTAGACTCAACAGAACTGTGTGCATTGCCTGGTGTTATGGATGACATAAGTGAAACCGGATGTAAAGTTCATTTTCCTGTTCCCGTTACACTAGATAAAGAACGCGAATATGAGCTTACTATCCGCATGCCTGGTAAAGGAGAAGCTTCATCTATAACGCTGGTAAGTCGCCCTGAATGGATTCGAGACTTACCTGAAGGTTCAGAATTGGGCTTTAGTTTTTTACCGTCACAAGATTTTCCAAAACTTCAGTCGCTTATTAAAAGTCTAGAAGAACGCTTTTCTGATGAAGATGAAAGCATAATGAACATGATTGTTGATCTGCGTCCTAATTTTGTTAACTGCTGAACATGAGCGCAAGTATTGAACCCTTTCCCCATAGACTGTATCTTCCCTTTTCTGAACTAGATGCTCATTTTGATGATGAACTTACTCAGCGTTTTGGCATTTCTCCAGAAGGAACTTCTTACGGTCAGCTTCGTATGCTAAAGGAAGCTATTCCTGGAGGTCAAGTTCCCTATTGGTGTAGAACAGCAATGCTTGAACCTTACCTCGTGCACTTTGATTCAATTAGAGATGCCTCTGATGCGCTTCGTAACATGCAGCGTTCTTGGGCGCCCTATGCTTTTACTTGCTTTAGAAGAATGTCTCTTATTCAAGAAAAACTGCCCCATGTAAATACAAAGCCTCGTGCTTTTCCGGTAAATATTCCTCAGTCGCCTATAGGTTTGTACACTTTACTCGATGAACATACCATGCTCTGTTCTGCAAAAACTTCAAGTTCACTTCCCTGCGGAACGCTTTCTCTTATAGAAGATCACGAAAATCCCCCTAGCAGAGCTTACCTAAAATTAGAAGAAGCCCTTTGTGTAGCCCACAGTCATTTTGGAGTTGACTTACCTAATGAAAACAGTCGCTGCTTTGACGCTGGTGCTTGTCCTGGTGGATGGACATGGGTTTTAGTTCAGTTAGGAGCAAGTGTTTTTGCTGTTGACAGAAGTCCCCTCGATGACCGCCTTATGAACTTGTCTACTGTTCAATTTACTGCACATGATGCTTTTACATTTGAACCCCAAGATATTGGACCCTTTGACTGGGTGTGCAGTGATGTTATTTGTTACCCCGAGCGTTTGCTTGAATGGATAAAAAAGTGGATTGCAAGCGGTAAAACAAAGCGCATGATTTGTACCATAAAGTTGCAAGGTTCTACAGACTGGAATCTTATTTCACAATTTGCTGCTATACCAGACAGTCTTGTTTTGCATCTTTCTTACAACAAACACGAACTTACTTTTATTCACTGTGGAAAGTAGTTATTCACTAATATCTTTAAGCCTATAAGGTGTAGACTGGTAAACATAATAGTTGAGCCAGTTTGAATAAAACAAGTGTGCCGAACTTCTCCATGTAGAAAGCGGAGTTGTTTTAGCGTCATTGTTGGTAAAGTAGTTTTCAGGTAGCGCAGGATTTAAGCCCTTCTTTTTGTCTCGTTCATATTCTTTTGCTAATGTGTCTCTGTCGTATTCCAAATGTCCAGTCATAAAAATGCTACGATTGTCTTTTGATTTTACAATTGTTGCTCCACTTACTGAAGAACTTGCTAAAAGTTCAAGCGCTTTATTTGCCTTAACATCTTGCGTGCGAATTGTTGTGTAGCGTGATGTAGGTACAGGAAAAAAATCGTCAAAGCCACGAAGAAGCGGATCTTTTGGAGCTAAGACTTGAGACTTGTATATGCCACTTAACTTGGTTTTCATAAGTTGCTTGTCTATGCCGTACAGGTGATACAAACCAGCCATCGCTCCCCAACAGATATATAGGGTGCAGAAAACATTCTTTTTGGCGTAATCCATTATTTTGCACAAGTCCTGCCAGTAGTCCACTTGTTCAAATGCTAATTGTTCCACCGGAGCCCCAGTAATAATCATGCCGTCAAACTTTCGCTGCAACACTACACTTGAAGGAACATAGAATCTGTCTAAATGTTCTTTGCCAGTGTGCTTTGAAACATGACCTGCCATATTAACCAGTGAAACTTCAACTTGAAGGGGAGTGTTTGCCAAAAGACGAAGCAACTGCAATTCCGTTGTCTCTTTTGTGGGCATAAGGTTAACGATTGCAATTTTTAGAGGACGAATATCTTGTGACTTTGCACGCTCTGAAGTCATTACAAAGATATTTTCTTTTTCGAGTGCGCCTATTACTGGTAAGTCGCTGTCTATTTTAAGTGGCATGAGCGGTATTATAGCAAAGATTTTAATTATGTGCTATAGTGTCTCTATGAAAATGAAACTGGACCGAAAGGCTGCAATTAAAAAAGTTAAGGCACTTGTATTTTCTCCTAAGTCAGAACTTGCACCTTTTCGTGCAAAACTTGAAAAAACATTCTCCACAGTTTTTTTGCCCAATCATGTTGAATGTGTAGATCATAATTACGGCGGAGTCCATTGTGATGTTCTTCATCCGGTGGTGTATTCTTCTCATCGCATTATTATTTATGTTCACGGCGGATCTTTTGTAGGCGGTTCTCGTAATAGTTGGAGAAACTTTTGTTCATCTCTTGCTCATGAAACTTCTTGTCGTGTTGTTGTTCCTGAATTTCGTCTTCCTCCTTCGTATCCTTTTCCTGCTGGCATAGAAGATTTACAGGCTGTCTTCCGCATGGTCTATTCAGAAGAAGCTGTTGCTATGCAGTTAGAGCATTCGTCTTCTGGTTTGCCCAGTGCTGTTCGTGAAGATGTTCAAATTATTCTTGCAGCAGACGGAAGTGGCGCTTCTCTTGCAATAGCATTGCTTTTAAAATTGCGCGACAAATACAGACAGTGTGTTAAACATCTTATTCTTTTTTCTCCTTGGCTTGATGTTACTTCAGATAATCCTCTCATAAGTGGTCGTCATGTTAGCGATGAAGTTATAAGTGGAGATGCTTTGCATCGTGCTGTTGATATGTACACTTATTCTTCAAACATAGATAATCCTCATGTCTCTCCGCTTAAAGCTGATGTAGAATCGTTTAAAGGGTTTCCTCATGTGTACATTCAGATGGGGCAAAAAGAAATTCTTTTGCGCGATGCAGAACGTTTTAGAGATATACTGCAAAAAGCTGGTGTAGAAGTTACTATGGATATTTGGCCAGATATGATGTTCATGTTCCAAATGGCAGATGAGTATCTTGCTGAATCACACCTTGCTTTAGAGAAAATTGGAAAAACTATTTGCGAACGTGCAGAAGATAGAGACACTCAAGAAGAACGCGAAGACATTATGCGTAAAAATAATATAGTTCGGGATGAATGATGGAACTTCTTTCGCCAGCAGGCAATGTGCAAAAACTTGAATACTGTTATCGCTATGGAGCTGATGCCGCATACATTGGCTTAAAGAATTTTTCGCTTCGTGTTAAAGCAGATAATTTTTACGAAGACGAGTACAAGAGAGTCTGTCAGTTAAAAGAACAGTTTCCTGGTCGCAAATTGCACTGTGCGCTTAACATTTCATTCCACAACGCAGAACTTGACCGTTTACAAAAAGAACTTCCCTATTTTAAAAACTACCCTATAGATGCTTTTATTGTTCAAGACTTAGGCATTGTTCCTCTTTTGCAAAAAGAATTTCCTAATGCAGCACTTCATCTTTCAACTCAAGCAAGTTGTATGAATCGTGAAGCAGTTAAAATGTATAAGTCGCTGGGATTTTCTCGCGTTGTTATGGGACGAGAAGCTTCTCTTGCTGAAATTAAAGAAATAAAAGATGCTGTTCCTGACATGGAAATAGAATGTTTTGTTCACGGTGCAATGTGTATTGCCTACAGTGGTCGTTGTCTTATGAGTGCATACATAAACGGTCGCAGTGCTCAAGAAGGATTTTGTTCTCATACCTGTCGCTGGGATTTTGATGTGCTTTCTCCTTCTCATTGCGATGATACAAGTCGTGATTATACTCCTCAGGCTCGTGCAATTGCTCAGAGTGGGGCACTTGTTTTGCGGGAACATAAAAGACCCGATGAATACTTTCCTATTTTTGAAGGTGATAATTTTACCGCTGTTCTTTCTTCTAAAGATTTGTGCATGGTTGATCATCTTGCAGACTTACGCGATGCTGGTGTTGACTCTCTTAAAATAGAAGGTCGCATGAAAAGTGTTTATTATGTTGCTCTTGTTACTCGAGCTTACCGCAAAGCACTCGATGCATTAGAAGGTCGCATTAGCAAAGAAGAAGCAGAACCTTTTATTCAAGAATTATATCACGCAAGTCACAGACAGTATGCAACAGGTTTTTACTACAATGCGCAAGAAGCAGATGTTGCTGTTAGTGGAGAAAGTAAAAGTCAGTTTGAACTTGCAGCACTTCTTGGTTCTGAGTGTGAGGCATCTGTTGAAGAAGAAATTTTTAGTCGCAGTTCTTTCCTTGAACAAAAAAGAGAAAAAGAATATGAAGCTATGGTTCCACAAGCAAAGGCTGCTTTTAAAAAAGCTGTAGAAGCGCATCCAGACACTTATTTGCCTGGTGTAACAAAAAAAGAAGGTTGGATTTTCTACGATATAGAAATGCTTAACATCATCGACGCAAAGAGTGAAGTTCAAGTGGTAACTCCAGATGAATGTGCATTTGATTTGTCTCATGAACACTTTCAGTTAGTTAATCCCCAAACAGGTGAAGTGTATCGGTGGGTTTGTGCAGATCATCCTTGTGTACTGTATACAAAACTTCGTTTACCGCAGGGAGCAATTCTGCGTACAAAAAGCACTTTGCGTTAGGGGATCTTATGAAGACTTGGTCTTTTGAAACAAATACAACAATTACAGACCCCGATGAATTAATTAGCATCTTCTTTAGAACATACACTGACCGTTTTGACTCAGAAGCAGAAAAACGAATTCGTGACGCATGGAATTTTTTAATAAGCAAAACAAAAGATATAACTCGTAAGTGTGGTCTACCTTACTATTTGCATCCCATGAGAGTTGCTTCTGTTCTTGCTAAAAGTGGTCTTGGTGCAGATTGTGTTGTTGCAGGATTTTTTCATAACATTCTTGATGTTTCGCCCGACTGTCTTCCTGAAATTGAAGTAGCTTTCGGAAAAGAAATATGCACCGTTATTGAAGGGACTGCAAAAATAACCAGTCTTAAAATAAACAGTTCATCTATGCAAGAGGCAGATTCTATTCGTAAAATGCTTTTTGCTATGGTTGATGATATTCGTGTTATTTTAGTTAAACTTGCAGATCGACTTGACCGTATGCGTAATCTTTCTTCAGTAAGTGCAGAAGCGCAAAAACAAGTTGCTGCAGAAGTTATAGATATTTGGGCTCCTCTTGCTGGTCGTCTTGGTATGAATGATGTCAAAAATGAAATGGAAGATTTGAGCCTAAAGTATTCAAACCCAGAAGTCTTTTTGCAAATAAAATCTATTGTTTCTCAGAAAAAAAATGAACGGCAAGAATATCTTGATCGAGCGGTAAAGAAAATTTATTCAGCTGCAGAAAAAAGTAAAATTACAGTTACTATATCAAGTAGAGCAAAACATTTTTATTCAATTTATCAGAAAATGCGAAAGCGCAATAAAGAAGCAGGCGAACTGTATGACCTTCTTGCTTTACGAATTATTTGTACGACAGAAACAGAATGTTATACGCTTTTAGGAATTGTTCACGGTTTGTGGAAACCTATGGAAGGACGTTTCAAAGATTATATTGCAATGCCTAAAGCAAACGGATATCAGTCACTTCACACAACTGTCATTTGTGAAGGTAAACCGCTTGAAATTCAAATTCGCACAGAACAAATGCATTCTATTGCAGAACACGGTGTTGCTTCTCACTGGCTGTACAAAAAGGGAACAAATCGTGACATGGTCAAAGCAGAAGATTTAAGTATCATCAATCAACTGCGTGAACTTCGTGACGAACAGTTAAGCAATGAAAGTTTTTTTGCTGAACTTAAAAATGAACTTTTAGGAGATAGAATTTATGTCTTTACTCCCAAGGGTGATGTAAAAGATCTTCCTGCGGGTTCTTGTGCTATTGACTTTGCCTACAGTATTCACTCTGCGGTTGGAGAAAAAATTGTTGGAGCTAAGGCTGATGGAAAAATTATTCCGCTTACTGCTCCTCTTAAAAACACTCAGATTGTAGAAGTGCTTACAAATCCACAAGCTCATCCTACACAAGCTCAACTTAAAGCAGTTAAGACAGGTAAAGCTCGTCAGAAAATTCATTCTTGGCTTATAGCAAATGATGCAACTTTTATTGATAAAACAGCAGAAGCAAAACGAGAAGCGGAAATTGTTGCAAATACATTACATTCTCAACATGTTGCTGAACAGCGTGCTCAGGAAGGAAAACCTCGTAAGCAGAAAAAGCCAGAATCTGAATACACGGGAAAAATTCGTGTGCAAAATACAAAGAACTTTTTAGTTACCATTGCTCACTGCTGTAATCCAACTCCCGGAGAACCTATTGTTGGTTATGTAAGTCATAATCGCGGTATTACCGTACATTCTGCATCTTGTCTAACTTTTTTACGAATCCCTAACATTCAGACTCGAAGTGTAGAAGTTTCTTGGGACACCACTTCTTCTGTTAAAGATGAAAAAAAACTTGCGTATGAAGCTCAGATAAAAGAAAGGGCAAAAGAAAAAGCAAAGGAAAAAACTCGTTTTAAAAAACAGCGCTAGACATTTGTTCCTACCGCACAGCGTAAATCACCAGCGTAATCTTTTACAATGTGGGTTGACTGTAAGCCGGCATCTTTCATAAGATATTGCGTCATTTGAACATTATATTCTCCGGCTTCAACTAAAAGCATGCCTTGTGTATTTAAATGTTCTTTTGCTTGTGGTATAAAATTGCGCATAAGTGCAAGTCCGTCATTAGTGCGTGAACTTTCTCCACTTAAAGTTACATCTCCGTCAAGCGCAAGAGCTGGTTCTGCTCTTCCGTCTTTTAAAAGTTCTATAACTTCTGCTTTGGGAATGTAGGGAGGATTTGCCATGATTATGTCAAAAGTTCCCGGAACTGAAAAAAACAAATTGCTTTGTACTAGTCGTATATTCTGTCTGTAGTGTTCAGAAAAAAGTGCATCTCTGTTTTGTCTTGCAATGTTCAAAGCGTCACTGCTTATGTCTACCAGTGTAAGTAAAGGAAATGTTTCTTTTGTAACAAGTTTTGAATCTAATGCCGAACGAAGAACGCTTAGTCCCACGCATCCACTGCCAGTGCACATATCGCAAAGCGTAAGTGACTGCCGTGGGTGAGCTTTTACTTTTTGCTCTAGCGCATGCAGTGTTTGTTCTACCAAAACTTCTGTATCTGGTTTTGGAATAAGTACAGCGGGAGTAACAATAAAATCGTAACCAAAAAATTCTTTTGTTCCTGTTATGTAAGCAACCGGCAGTCCTGTCATGCGTGTCTGAATACAGTTTTCGTATACAGCTTGTTCTTCTTTGGTAAGATTTTCGTCTGCGTGAAAAAGTAAAAATGTTTTATCTTTTTGGAGAACAAATTGCAAAAGAACATCGGCATCCAGTGCGGGTGAAGAAGAACGAGTAAGGCTTTGGTTTGCCTCTAGAGTCTTTGTTCCGTACTGGCGTGCCTGAAAAATGGTCATTAGTTTTCGTTGAACTTTTCTTCGTTTGCGTAAACATTCAATGCATCAAGCATCTCATCCATGTTACCCATCATAAATCCAGGAAGATTATGAAGTGAAAGATTTATGCGATGATCTGTTACGCGGTCTTGAGGAAAGTTGTATGTGCGTATTTTTTCGCTTCGTGCTCCAGAACCAACCATGCTCTTTCGTGCATCAGCTCTTTCTGCTTGCTTTTTGCTTTCTTCCAAATCGAACAAACGAGCACGCAACACGCGGAAAGCTTTTGCTTTATTTTTTATTTGCGATTTTTCATCTTGCTGAATAACAACAATACCTGTGGGAATATGAGTAAGACGAACTGCAGAGTCTGTAGTGTTAACACACTGTCCACCAGGACCGCCTGCACGCATTACATCAACGCGAACATCTTCAGGCTTGATGTCAATTTCAGTTTCTTCTGCTTCGGGTAAAACAGCGACTGTTGCTGTAGAAGTTTGTAAACGCCCCTGTGCTTCGGTAACAGGAACGCGCTGTACACGGTGAACTCCACTTTCCCAACGTAAAGTTCCGTACACAAATTTGCCACTTATAGAAGTGACTATTTTGTTAAAGCCACCAACTTCTGTCTCTTGGGCTTCCATAGTTTCTGTTTTCCAGCCTTTGCGGTCTGCGAGGTGACAGTACATTTCCCACAAATCTCGAACAAAAAGACTTGCTTCATCTCCACCTGCTGCAGAACGAATTTCAAGAATTATATTTTTTTCATCAAGTGGATCCGGGGGAATAAGTTTGAGTTTTATCTGATCTTCAAGTTTTGGCTGCTTTTCTTCTAGTTCCTTCAGTTCTTCGCGTGCCATTTCTTTCATTTCAGGATCATCTTCTGCGGTAATCATCATCTTGGCATCTTCAATACCAGAAAGCACTTTTTTGTATTCATCATATAATTCCATGAGTGTGCTTAAATACTGATTTTCGCGCATGGTGTCTTTGTACTTTTTCTGATCTTTCAAAAGATTGGGATCGGTAATGAGTTGAGAAACTTCTTTGTAGCGCTCAGACAATTCGTCAAGTTTTTTTATCAAATCCATAGTGGCGCAAGTATAGCATATCTGAGCATGAGTTGCAACGCTCGCTTAGTTTTACTTTTCTAGCTTTGCAATTTCTGTTTGACACAAAGAGTCGCACATTTCGTTATACCGAATGCCCGCATGACCTTTTACCCAAGACCACTGTACATTTAGCGAAGTGTTTAACTGGTCTAGCTTTTGCCACAAATCTTGATTGAGTACCGGTTTTTTTGCAGCAGTTTTCCAGCCGTTTTTCTTCCAAGACTGAATCCAAGCAGTAATGCCATTTTTTACATACTGACTATCTGAATAGACAGCAAGCAACCTTTGCGAAAGTTCTGCATGCTGGGAAACAAAGTCTAAAGCTTTAATGGCGGCAGTAAGTTCCATACGATTGTTTGTCGTGTTTGCTTCTCCTCCACTGAGTGCTTGTTCTTTTCCGTCGTATAAAAGAACGCTTGCCCATCCTCCAGGACCAGGGTTTCCGTGGCAACCGCCATCTGTGTAAATGGTAATGCTTGGGTCACTAGTGCTCATAGGCTTCTCCTTTGCTTTTGTGTTTTCGCAGGGGTAGCTAAGTCCCCACTGTTTGCGACATTCATCTAAGACTTTGCAAATGGCAAGTGTGTCATCATGTGTGTGTAATGGCGTTTCAATGCAACCTTGGCGAATACACCGAACTGCTTCTTCAATTTCGTATTCGTAACCGTTAACCAAAAATGGTCTTTCGATTTTTTCTACTTGCTTTGCAGAATTGTCGCTATACAAAAATAATTGTGCTTCTTGTGCCATCCAAAAAAGTGGCAGTTTTATGTAGCCTTCTGTTCCATACAAATAGGCATCTTTTGAATTAGAGGCACTTTCTGTAGTGACAGAACTTTCCAGTCGCGCAGTTGTTCCATCGGTAAAAGAAAGCGAAACGGTATTCCATTCGTCAATACCATTTTTTACTTTTGCCAATGTTGCAATTTTTTTTGGCAGAGCAACTCTTGTTCCTTTGTTATAATCTTCTGAAGCTGCTGCCATCATTGCAAAAGTTACTGTATAAATTCCTGTGTCTAAGAGAGCACCACCTGCAAGTTCTGGAGCAAAAAGACGATTTGTTACATCGGGTTTGTTGCGAAATGAAAACGATGCTTCTATGTGTTCTAGTTCACCAATTTTTCCTTCGTCAAGCCAGCTTAGCGTTTGTCTTACTGTTGGGTTAAAGCACATCCATGTTGCTTCTAAGTAAAAGCGATTTTGTTTTTTTGCTTCGTCAATAACCTGTTTTACTTGCTCTGCATTTACTGCAGCAGGTTTTTCGCATACAACATGTTTTTTGTGTGTTAAGGCTTTTAGAGATAGTTCTGCATGAGAAGAATGGGGACTTGCAATATATACGACATCAACTTCGCTATCTTCAAAAAGAGCATCATAAGAATCGTATGACCGCAAAAATCCATACTCTTGGGCAAAGTTTTGTGCTCTTTCTTTATTGCGTGAAGCAACCGCCGCT
>OCVV011333145.1_pt1 | contig 14339 bp, 14 predicted proteins | sample 1539721 | NCBI WGS metagenome assembly OCVV01 (sample SAMN02144230, study PRJEB22623) | gut metagenome | biome: sheep rumen | host: Ovis aries | place: New Zealand
TCTTTACAGATACGGGAAACGCTCCGTGTTGTCATTCGTTCGCCCTTGTTTCTGTTGGCATCTGATACAAACAACGCTCCAGTCTTAGACTCTTTCCTATAGGATAAATAAGCCCTTATAGCATCTTCAACCTCCGGCGACAACTTCACATATTCGCCTTTATCGTCCCTGCCCTTGCCTTGGATAAAAAGGGCGGTGCTGTCTCCGATTGTTATAATATCTTCAATATTTGCCCGTACCACTTCAATGGTGCGTAATCCTGTGGTTGCCATTAGTACCATGATTGCATAGTCCCTTGCTCCGTGGGCGGTGGTTCTATCACAATCGTTCAGCAGGTTTCTTGCTTGGCGTGTCGTCAGGTGGTCTTTATGAAAATATTGCTGTACTTTCGGTGATTTGATGTGCTCGGCGATATTCGGATAACGCCCGTCCTGTGATAACCACGAAAAGAACAATTTAACGGCGGTCAGGTAGCCCCGGATTGTTGCCGCTGATTTGTTTTCATTGGCCAGCTTATCCCTAAAGGCTATTACATCCGCCCGCTGTGGCTGTGTGACTTCGTTATCCTGCAAGAATACAAGAAACTGTTTAATATTGCGTGTATAGGTCTGTACAGTCTTGGGTGCTGCATCTAAGAAACTAAGCCACGATTCCGCTAGGCTCTCCATGCTGTCCGTGGTTTGTATGTATGCTCCTGTGCTCATTATCTGCAAGCTGTTCATGTCCTACACCTCCGCTTTTGTGTTATCCATCTTGTATGTTACTTGTATCTTATATGTATAGTATAGCATAGTGTTTTCATGTTTGCAATATATCGTTGTAAGTATACATATAAAATTTATACACATAAAATAAATATAGCAATGTACATATAAAAACCATACAAATAAACGAAACATAGAAGGGTTTATATTGTGCGGTTTTGTAAGTGTTATAATCCCATATAACACGGCTATAAACTGTTTTTGTCGTGGCGGTTATCATAAGCCTATAACGCAAGTATAAACATAATAAGTACACGCATAAATAAAACACACTTAACGCAATATAGGCATGATGTACAGATACATACATTGATACAGGTTTTTTTCTCCCCTTGTCGCTCATATCCGTTACCTTATCCGATAGAGAAAATCCCTTGATTGGTTGCCACGGCCTGCCTAAAGTCGGTCATGTCTACCTTTTGTTAGTGCGTTGTGGATGCGTTACCATGTCTATCCGTGCCATACAGTCATATTTTTTACATACTACACCAACGATGAAAATAATCCCTTGTAGTAAGTGATAACGGTGAAAACATAGTGAAAAAAATCATAAACAGGGTATAAATGGGGTATAACGCTATGTAAAAAAAATATTTACCATTTTTTGCACTCACATAAACCACCAAAACACCCATATTTCCGGCCTGTTTGAAAAACGTATAGCATATATCAAAATAGTGGGCTTATCGTGGCTTTATCGGTGTTATATCGGTGCAAAATAAAGGTTATATTGCCAATATGTTGCCAACTCCTTGTAAATCACTTGTTAAAAACAAGTTGACAAAAGCCCACTAATCAACGTCTAAGCCCTTATTCTCTAAGGGTTCACGCCTGTTTTTATGCCTTGTTTTTCATAGAATATTTTTAGTAAATTTTGTAATAAAGAAAATCCGCACTTTGGCAGCCGAAAAATCCGCCACGAAACGCCCATATTTCGCCTGTAATCCCTGCCTAAGATGGTTCATATATAAACCTATGCCCTATGCGTAAATCCATGCTTGGATTGGCCGCCCTGTGTACTTTCTTCCATTTTTGGAAAAAAGTCTGCCCTGTAATATGGGGTTTCCACTTTTGAACATTTTTGTCCAAAAGTCGATACCCTGATTCCCAACACCTTGGGAAGGTCGATAATTTCGACTCTGTGTAGATGTGCTCAATTTTGAGCAGGTGTCCCGCCGTTTGTAGGGGTTCGGTCATTTTTGACCGAAAGTCCAACGGTAGACATTTTTGTCCTTCGTGATGGTTTCGCCACTTGTCGCGAAAAGCCTAAGGCTGCTAGAACATTTCTAGTAACCTGTGGGCGGCTTTGCAGGTCGATATTTTCGACTTACATTATTGTGACTAGAAAATATCTAGTCAGTTACAAACTGATTCGCCAGTTATTGCCAACGCCTAACATTTTTGTTATCCGTAGTACGGCGGAAAAATCCGCTGTATTGGCAGCCCTGGGCGGCTTGTAACTAGCTAATAGCGAGTAACAAATAGTTACCTGCAATACTTCGCCCGTTCGTGGTCGAAAATTCGATAGTGAGATTATAGGCAGCTCATCCGCAACGCATAACGCCCCGTATTTTCGTTTTTTCTTGATTCGTGGCCGTAGTTTCTCATGCTCTGCCTGCCTGCCCTATGTCTTATATACCCTTCTCCTATTGGATGGGTAAAAATGCGTTGTTTACTATGGTTTTCGGATTTGTAATCTGTAAACTACAGCCGCCCACCGGTATGCCGTCAATTTTGACGATATACATATTTTCCCCCACTTGTTGGGGAAAGTGAGATTTCGCCACTTTTGGCGAAAACTTCGCCTACATCTTGGCGAAAACCTGCCGCCCACAAGCAAGCACATAAAAAGACAGGGCTTTCACCCTGCCTACTAAATCATGCTACGGCGTAAATAATACACTGATACCCACTTTCTAATATGCTACCTGTAGCAACATAATACCGCTTGGCAGCGTTTGAATATATCATCTGTCGTTCTCCTGTTGCTATTGAAGCATAACATTTCTGAACTACGTCTAAATATGTGTTGCTGCTATCCATCATCTGAATGAGTCTTGAAGCGACGATTGCACAATCGGCCTTATCCCTTGTTTTGTCGGCATTAACAGCAAAAGCAACTATTTTACCTTGCCCGTTCAAACAAGCGAACACTACGAGCCCGGATAAATGGTTCTGTGAATAGTATGTTGTTGTGTTCGGCAGGAAAGTGTCATTCCACTTAGTAAACGAATTAGGTATCATATACTGCGTTACATCATCATCAACGCTACTGCTATATTGATTGTACTTTTGAATAATATCGTACAGACTATAACTATCATGCATCTGTACCTGTTCTATAGCCAACGCCGAATTGCACCACAACGAAACAAAGAGTACTGCAAGCAACATTATCTTTCTCATGCTCTCCTGCCTCCTTTGAAATATTTAAACCATACTCCCTTATTCGCCTAGTTCAAGATTATTATCTAAAATAATACTGTCTGTATTGTTCTGGAGTTATATAAAAGCCTTCTACGGTAACCTCCTTGCCGTCCTTTGTTTTGAACGTGACCACGTTACAAGCCATTATCCGTCCCAGCGTTGTCCCATTGTATAAGGGGTATCCATTGATAGAAACAATTTTATCCCCTTCCCTCAATCCTGCTGAATATGCTACGCTATCTGGATGGATTCTTGTTATCTTGTCCTTCTTATACTCGAACCCATATAGGTAATAGCCATCATGCAACGCTTTTACATGAATCAAAACTTGGTCAAAATAATCTCTGGATATTTCTTCTTTCAAAAATTCAACCGTCATTTTAACAGTAATACTGGTAGAACCATCCGTTTCCCATTTTGGAAACACACTAAACGTATAAAAAGCATCAGCAGCCCCCAAAATAGTATTTTGAGTTTCCCTAAAGCCTAACATATTTTGTTCTTGGTAATAAAGCTGTGCCGCTGGGTATTCTTTTGCCATTACAGCTATAATCGTATTTTGCACATCTTGAACGCCCCCATGTGCTATTGGCATAACGTAAGCAGCTAACACAGAATTACACCATAACAAAACAAAGAGTACCGCCAGTAACATTACCTTTCTCATGGCCACGCCCTCCTTTATACTCAATCCTTGCTGCCGATATTCGGCATTGGCCAGCCGTTATCCTCCTACATCATACAAAATACGCCCATATTTCCCCCATAGCGGTATTGTAAGCCGTTATCCATGTATTTATACCAACAAGCAAGAAAAGGCACGTTACAGGCGATTCTCGGCGGTCATTTTTACACTTATCCGTGTGTGTCCTGCTTAGATGGCAAAACAGGCAACAAAAAAAGCAGGTTTCTGCCTGCTCCTGATTCTCCGTGCTATGTTCTGCCCTTGTCTTTATCCAATAGAAAAGGGTTCGCCTTATTCGTTATACCTGTAGATGCCTGTCCCGTTGGTAATGTTCCGTTATCTTGGCGGTGTAGTCCTGTAGGTTCTTTAACATCGTTGTTACAGCCGTTTTTTCCTCGGCGTTCCATTGTGACTTTTGGTCAAGGTAACGCATACAGGACATACTAACGACAATATCCCGCTGCAAGTTCCATAAATTCGCAAGTTCTCGCATGATGTAAGCCCTCCATAACAACAATCACATACCCGCTGTATATTATCGGCTGTACTTATCGGCCTGCCCTCAAAACGCAAAATTGCGTTCTCAAAATCCCCTAACACACCTACATAATGCTCCTTCTCTAATGGCAAGGTGAGTCGAAAAATTCGACTACCATTTGTTCATTCTTCAAGGGTTATGCTGTTATGTTCTCCTGATTGGCTGCCGTTTGCCGTTTCCGTTCGCTGTCTATGCATTGATTGTATCAAAATACTTGTTATGCCTGCAATAGTAAGCCCCCGTAAACCTTTGATACGAAAATATTTCTCGGCATCAATAAGGCGGGAAAAATAAAGCGTTCAGAATGTGAAAGGGCGGTGAGGGTCTGCCCGTCCTCCGCCCACGGCAGCAAAAAGCAAACAATATCCGGCCGTGTATCCTTGCCCACGTCTCGGCCATGCCTGCCCTTATCATACTTGCCTTGCTTGTCGTGCTTGTTGTCCGTTATCCGACAAAGAAAAAAGCCTGCTAACAGGTCGTTGATACCTGCTAACAAGCTGTTATTATGCTGTGTGTTCGCCGTTATGCTGTTATTGCTTGTGTTTGTTGCTGTGTTGTCCCTGTTGTTGCTTCCGCTTTGGCGTTCCCTGCTGTCTTGTGGCCTGTCTCCCAATGTTCCCCCACGACTTCATAGGCTCGTGTGAGGTATTGAATTGCCCTTGGATTATCGGGAGACATAAAACAAACTTTGCTGTTGTGCTTGTTTACTGTGCCGTAAACGTCCGCTGCTTCTTCCATGCTTGCAGCTATTGTCGTTAGAGTGTTCTTTCCCTGCTCCGTTGACAATATCGCTATTGCTAATCCCATGATAATACAATCCCCTTTCCTGTGTATTATCGCTATTCTATCTGTGGTATGCTGTCCAGTTCTCGCATAAGTGCCGCCCGGTCAGCATCTAATTGATTAACCTGCCGTTGTACTTCCTTACGTCGTTTATCAAAGTAAGCCTTCCGGCGTTCCTGCCGCCTTGCCTGCATCTCGTTAAGGTCAAGGAAAAGGCTCTGCTCCTCTTTGTTGCCGTTAAGAAAAGGTTTTGCTTTTTCTAAATATCCAGTATCGTCTGTTGCTTCACTCAATGCCGTTACAGCAAGATACAGGATAGACTCCGGGTCTTGCCCTTCTTCCAGTTGTTGCAAAATACCTGCCTTTAATCGTTCCACGTTTTCATACTGCTCTAGTTGGTCGTAATATGTCGGTTGATATTCTGCTTTTGCGGGTGGCGTTTTTAAGCCGTTCTGTTCGGCGTATTCTTCTAAGCTGCTCATATCGTAATACCTGCCGTCATGGGTTCATAATCATTTTTCTCAAAATCTAGCTTTGTGCATTTCTCGAAATAGTCATATGCTGGGTAATAATCAAAGTAACACGAGAAATTAGCAACGCCATAGCGATTCTTCAAGCAAACAAGTTCTATTTTTCTTGGTTTTGCTTTTTTTGCTTTGTTGATTTCTTCTCGTTTTTGGGCTAATCCTTCTTTTTTCCCAAACAACGGCTTGTTGATACATTGAAATTGTAAGCCCCAAATAACATCTGCCGTATATTCAATACTGCCCGTTTCTTTCAATGATTCAAAAGCTATTGGCGTTAAATAGTTCGCTCTGTTTACAGACGAAACAACAACAACGGGAATATTTAATTCACGGCTAAGGCGTTTTAATTCTGTAATGGCTTTATCTACAGTTTCTTTTGTGCTTGGCTTGTTGTCTTCTGTTGGCTGTAATATCTGCAAGTAGTCAACAAAGACTACAGGACGAACGTTATTTTGTGCGATATACTGCCGCACATAATCGGCAATGTATCCAATATCACAATTAAAATTCCCCTCGACAATAGAAAACCTGTCGCCCATTTCGGCTTTGTATAAAGTCGCTGCATCCAAAACGTGTTTAGGCAAGTATCCTTTTCTAATAGATAAGCTCGTTACGGCTGTTTTAGGGTTCGCCATTTGCGTTCTGCGTGATAATCCTTTACATACCAATTCGAAACGGCTTTGCTCTAACGAAAAGAAAATAACATCCTTGCCGCCCGCCGCTATTTGTTCTGCAATTTGCAGGCATAGCGTAGTTTTACCTAATGATGAAATTGCAGCCACAACATAAAGGCCAGGATATAATCCGCCCGCCTGCTCGTCTAAGTTTTCAAAACCTGTTAAAATATTATCCTTAAACTTTGCAAGGTCAGCACTCATCATTTTATCTATGTACAATGTTGTATTGTCCGGCTTTGCAATTGCCTGCATTTTAGCCGCTTCGATTGCCGATAGGAAAGAGTCCCTATCCGCTGTCAATGCTTCGTTAGGGTCTTTGTGTCCGTTGCATATATCGGCAACAATGAAACGAATATTTAAGCGTGTTAATCCTGCTCTTAATACTTCCGTACCATCTTTGCCCGCCTTGTCGTTATCTAAGCATAAAATAAATGCTGTTTTGTTTCTATCAAGTCCATTTTTGCTTAATAACTCAATGAGTTTATTTGCATTTTCCTTGCTGTTCAAGGCTATAGCCATGCCGCCCGCTTCAATTACGGATAAGGCATCCATTACACCCTCGGTAACGAAAATTTCCTTACTGTTACTGTTTAATGCCGATTCGTTAAAAATTTCTACATCAACTCCGGCAGGGTTCATTTTCTTATACTTCGCCTTGTCGTCAATGCTTCTCGCCGTGTAGTGCTGTCGGTTATTGCTCGGAATAATTAAACGTGGGTACGGATAGCCCTTCCCGGCCGGGTCTGCTTTTGGGTCAAAACCTAACCCATAGGCTCGGGCGGTTTCCATGCTGATTCCTCGGCTTTTCAAATACTCTTCGGCTTGCGGCAGCCGTTCCCTACACGTTGCAAAGTATTCTGCATAATTGCGGGCGGTTGTTGGCGGCGTTGTCTTGCTCATGGTCTTGAATCTCCCTTCTTCCTGCTGCTTGGCCTTGCTCCAGTCCTTTAATGCCTGCTCATAGTCCACGTTCGCTATTCTGCCCAATTCTTTTAAGGCTGTGTTATAGTCAACGCCGTTTTCGTACATATACAGGTCTACAACGTCCCCGCTTGTATGCTTGCCTTTGCCATTGTTGCAGGCGTAACATATCCACCTATTTGTATTTTCCCTATACTGTACTGCTCCTGTGCCGTTCTGCCCTGTGCCGCTGTGGCATATAGGGCATATATACCCGCCATGCTTGGCTTTATGTAGGTACTTTTTACAGCTTACACTTCGTTTAATTTCTTCTTTTGCCTGCTCCAGTCGCTCCAATGCTTCGTTTACAGTCATTTTATAATCACTCCTTTGATTCAAATATAGCAAGAAGGATTTGCCATTAGAGAAAGGATTTCTGAGGGCGTTCCTCTCCCGGCAATTTCATTCTATTTTGGGAGGGCGGGCTTGTCAAAAGCAGCCCGTCCCGACATTACATAAGCTTATAAAAGCTTATAGGTTTTTGAGTTAGTGACGGATTTTCAGCATTTCGGCAAAAAGTCAAAAGCCCTGTGAAGCCAGCAATATCAAGGGTTTTCGCTGTTTTTGATTGTTTCAGAAAGTCGGCAAAATAGCTCATTCCGTATACGATTATTCCGTTAAAGCCGTATACGATTATTCCGTTTAGCGTATACGATTATTCCGTATAGCGTATACGATTATTCTGTATCAAGGCAATTGAATTTTACTCAACTAAACAAGATTTTTATCCCTTTGTAGGCGTTCCCTTGTTTCAGTTCTTGATAACCATCAATATAGCCGTTGTCCACCCATGATGCCATTAAAAACTTGCTAAAGTCTTTGTAATCCTTCAAGCCTGCCCTATTCGTAGATGTAATATTGACGGCGTGAAAGGCTGTTTCGTACAGGATAACAGGGCTTTTTCCGTGTTCTACCATGATTTGCTCCGCTGTTTTCCCTTTGTTCCGTGCGTATCTCATTTCTCTAACGGCTCTTTGGTGTGCTTTTTTAATAACTGCTACTCGCCGTGTGTAATAGTCCCATAATTCCCGCCGCTTTTCGTTTATGCTTATCTTTTTCGCTCCGTTGGCTGTGGGTATCTGTATTACTTTTGCGGGTACGCTTATTATTTCTCCGCTTTTTTCGGCATAGTCCAGTAATGCAGGTTTGGACAATATTTCCCATCCAATAGTTTCTTTTTTATTCCTGCGAACATAAATATATTGCTTAGCCAACACCATTCTTTCTTTGGTGTATAGTTTTTCCCCGTCTTCAATTCGCTTATATGCTGCTAATTCTCGTGTAGCATCTAGCGTGATGTCTATAGCCTGCACCTTTTCAATGACTGCCGTTATTTGTTCAATCATTTTCGGCGTTGGTTTTTCACTTCCGCCGGGCATTGCCTTATATATGCTTGTTGGTGTTACGACAATCTTGTTATATCCGTCTTGTGTTGCCTGTTGATATATCGAACAAATAGCATTAAAAACGATGCGTTCAAAGTTCGTTAATTTATAAGGGTCTGCCTGTGGGTCGTTTGTGTCCAAAACCATCACATAGGATGTAATCCCTTTTTCCTGTGATACAGTTAAATCTCTTGCTCCTGCATTTATCAAATTTTTTGTTGTCATTGCATTTATCAATGTGTTGTTTGGTGCAATGTATCTATCTGGGCGTTTTGGCATCTGTGGCAATGGCAGGGCTTTGCTAGGCTGTGGCGGTATGATTGCTTTGATTATCTGCCTTAATTCGTTTCTGTTGTCGTCCCTCTTTTTTAATACTTCATTCAGGCAATAATCAATACACTCCAACACTTCAATATAGGCGGCGTTATCATTTTCCTTTAGAAAAAGGATATAGGGATAAATGCCGGTATTATTCCTAACGGCATTGTAAAAGAGTTCGTTTAGCAAGTTCGGATAAGTTATCTTTGTTATTCTGTAGGCTGTGAGTCTTTCCAGTTCTTTTTCCATGTCGTCCTTAAGGTCAACATTTAACAGTTCGTCTACATAATCATTAACAAATGAACGTGCATCATGAAAGAAAATACAAATACTCATCCATAAGGCTTGTTTTAATTTCTGTGTGCGGTTTTCGTATGTGTTGGCGTGCTCCTTAATATGCTTGTATGTGATAAGCCTTTTTAGGTTATTTAGCCTAATTTCAGTCCCTAACTGTTTAAGTCGTATTTCTTTTAACTGTGACATTATAAAAACAAGCGATTTTTCTATGTCTGTTTCTTCGTCCTGTTCTTGCATCACGATTTTTTCTTGCTTTTGTAGTTCTTTATATACGCTTATCCCATTTTGGTATTCTTCTGTGCTTTCTGCTTCCTCCTTAGCTTTGCCGCTAAAGGGTATCATTATTTGTAAATCAAGCGTTGTGTCGTCTACACTCTCCACCAATGGCGGGTATGGCAAGAAAAGCGGCCTATTTTCCGGCTTGCTGTAATCCTTGGTGTTGTAACGCTGTGTAAACGATACGCCTACATAGTCAGGCGTAGACTTTGACGGGTCATAAAATCCCGCTGCTGCTGCTTCCTGTATCTCTTTCAAGTGGTTTAATTCTGCCATGATAAAAATCCTTTCCTATTGGCTGTTCGCCCGTGGGCGGCTTTCCGTTTCTTGTTATTGCTATCTTATCAAAATATAACACAATCATACAATGTAATTTTGCTGTATGTTGCCGTATAGTTGCCAACATAAACCAATATAGCTATTTCGTGTTTTTATTGTCTGCTAACATATATTTTCGGACAATGGCAAAAGATAGCACCGACAATAACGCCCATTAGGGTGTAATCTCTCGTGGGTCTACTTCTAGTTTTTGGCTGTAATAGATGCCTAAATATCCCACGGCCTGCATATAATCGGTAAATGCCGCCTTGATTGTTTCTTCGTCCACTTCTTCGCCGGATTCCTTCGCCGTTGCTATTGCGGCAATGGCTCTAAGTGATACATTCAGATACGCCCCGCCGTAGGCAGCTATTAAATAATCATCAGGCAGACAATCAATGTTTACAATCTCGCTGATTAGCCGTGTCGCTTCGTTGCTTAGCTTGTCCTGTGTCTCCTGCTTGTTGTGTTCCAGTAAGTCTGTATAATCAAACATAAATGTTATCCCCCGTTATATCTGATAGAAAAAAAGGGCTTCCGTCTGCACAAACAAACATCCGCCCGCTGTATTCAGTTTAATTCGTCATTAAACATATTATCTCCCTGCTTATCCGCAACGGCGGGCGGGATTAGTTGCATTTTCTTAGCCAGTCGGCTTGTTAGTATCCTATCCGCTTCGTTGGTCTGCCAGTTCGTGCCTGCTTGGGTCATTGCGTAGTAAAAACCACACCTGAACGCCATTTCGATTGCTTTCGTTGTCTCTATGTCCCACTTTTCCTTTAGTGGCGGGCATAGTTCGCCGATTGTTTCCGGCTCCTCCGCTGTTAGTAAGTCGTGTAGGTCGTTTTGCAGCGTTTCGGCAAAGATAAGCCGTTTTAGTTTGTTGGTCGGTTCAACGCCTGCCAGTTGTGCCAACATTTCCACGTTCTCCCCGTCAATCAGTACATCAACGCCCTCAACGGCCTGCATGAGCAGGGATAATTCATCTTTTTTGTTCATAATAACATATTCCTCTTTTCATCATATCGTGCGTATGCTATCATAAACATAGCACTTTACCTTTCTATAAACGAACATTTAGCGGTGTTGTTTTAGTAGTGTGTAGTGTGTGGCCTGCCTTGTGTGCTTCAAGGTGGGCTTTTTTATTGCCTGAATATCCGATAGGAAAAGCCCTTTCCTCTATTGGATGCGGTCACTCGGCGTTGATGAAGGCTTGCAGGTTCTTGTGTGATACAGTCCACTTGCCGCCTATTTTCTGTGCTTTCAGCTTGCCTTTTTCACAATAAGACAGGATTGTCCTTGTCGTGACTCCCAAAATCTCGGCTAGTTCCGGGATTCGATACATCTTTAAGTCTTGGCTGTTCTCCATGTCGGATTCCTCCTTACTTTCCTAATACTTGTTCAGCATAGGCCAGTAAAGCACGTTCAGCAAACTCATTAAAAGAGACTTGTTCTTTTTTTGCGGCTTCCGTTGCCTTGGCGAATACAGAGGGCTTTGTAAGAAGGTTTACACGTTTCGTTTTGCGTTCCTGCTGTTCTCTCGTGGTCTTTTCTTCTTTTAGGCTCTTTACTTCTGCCTGTAGTGCTTGGATAGCCTGTAATAATACTTCCGTATTCGTGGGCGGCTGCTCTTTTGCTGTTGTCTGCTCCTGTGCTTCTTGTTCCTGTGCCGTTTCTTGTGCTTCCGTCACTTCCTCGGCCGGGTCTACAAAAGCCCCTAGCTGTGATTTGATTTTAGCACTTTTCTTTTCATTTCCCATTATAACACACTCCTACACATAAATATACCCTTTTTATGAACATAGATACAATATACATACATTTATACGTTGCTTTGATTGCTTATTTATCAAGGGTAAATGTTGCTTTGGTTTTATATATACACATAATCGTGTATGTATCTGTTTTGTATAGCCTATGTATTGCTGTTATCCTGTAAAAACTCCAGTATGAAGGATTCGTAATCAGTTGCAGCGTTGCTTTTCGGCGTTGCCTTGAAAATGCTTGCTTTGCTTAGTTGCGATTCCTTAACGCTGATATTTTCCCTAATGGCTGTTTTATACAGTCTAGTCTCCATTTTCTTGGCTGTTGTCGCCAGTAGTTCCTTTACTTCCTGTGATAACAATGCTCGTTTGTTGTACCTAGTCAGCAAAAGCCCATCAACCGATAGAGAAGGGTTTAGTCCTGATTCCTTCACGTCCCGGATATTCTGCCATAGTTGTTTGATTCCTTGCAGGCTGAAAACATCCGCTTGTGTCGGGATTATTACTCTATCGGATGCGGTCAGGGCGTTTATTGATAATATGCCTAAATGCGGCTCGGTATCCACTATTACATAATCATAATGCTGTGCTAATCCTGCAATGGCTTTCTTTAGCCGTGTAGCCTTGCCCTTGCCAGTCAATGCAATATCTGCACTATTTAGGCTGTAGGTGGATGGGATAACGTGGCCGCCCGCTGTGGTTTGGATAGCCTTGTTTATATCCTCGCCCTGTAATACTTCGTAAATGGTCGGCTCTTGGTCGGCATCTGCTCCAGTACAATAAGAGAAGTTTCCTTGTGCGTCTAGGTCAATCCCTAATGTTGGTTTGCCGTGGTCGTTTAAGTACCACCATAGGGCGGCGGCTGTTGTGGTCTTGCCTGCTCCGCCCTTCTGATTTGCTACAGTAATAACTTGCATAGGGTTATAACACATCCTTTCCAAAAAGAAGATTAGCGGCCTTGTTCTCGGCGTTGTTATCCTCCCTGTTCTTCTGCTTCAAGTAAATCATGGTTGTATTTATGTTGCTGTGTCTCAAAACCTGCTGCACGTTCCGTATGTTCTCGCCTGCTTTAATCATCAAGTGGGCGGCTGTGTGCCGTAGGCTGTGGGCGGTCAGTCGGTCAGAATTTAGTCCAATGTCTACAAGGTGCTCTTTACAGATACGGGAAACGCTCCGTGTTGTCATTCGTTCGCCCTTGTTTCTGTTGGCATCTGATACAAACAACGCTCCAGTCTTAGACTCTTTCCTATAGGATAAATAAGCCCTTATAGCATCTTCAACCTCCGGCGACAACTTCACATATTCGCCTTTATCGTCCCTGCCCTTGCCTTGGATAAAAAGGGCGGTGCTGTCTCCGATTGTTATAATATCTTCAATATTTGCCCGTACCACTTCAATGGTGCGTAATCCTGTGGTTGCCATTAGTACCATGATTGCATAGTCCCTTGCTCCGTGGGCGGTGGTTCTATCACAATCGTTCAGCAGGTTTCTTGCTTGGCGTGTCGTCAGGTGGTCTTTATGAAAATATTGCTGTACTTTCGGTGATTTGATGTGCTCGGCGATATTCGGATAACGCCCGTCCTGTGATAACCACGAAAAGAACAATTTAACGGCGGTCAGGTAGCCCCGGATTGTTGCCGCTGATTTGTTTTCATTGGCCAGCTTATCCCTAAAGGCTATTACATCCGCCCGCTGTGGCTGTGTGACTTCGTTATCCTGCAAGAATACAAGAAACTGTTTAATATTGCGTGTATAGGTCTGTACAGTCTTGGGTGCTGCATCTAAGAAACTAAGCCACGATTCCGCTAGGCTCTCCATGCTGTCCGTGGTTTGTATGTATGCTCCTGTGCTCATTATCTGCAAGCTGTTCATGTCCTACACCTCCGCTTTTGTGTTATCCATCTTGTATGTTACTTGTATCTTATATGTATAGTATAGCATAGTGTTTTCATGTTTGCAATATATCGTTGTAAGTATACATATAAAATTTATACACATAAAATAAATATAGCAATGTACATATAAAAACCATACAAATAAACGAAACATAGAAGGGTTTATATTGTGCGGTTTTGTAAGTGTTATAATCCCATATAACACGGCTATAAACTGTTTTTGTCGTGGCGGTTATCATAAGCCTATAACGCAAGTATAAACATAATAAGTACACGCATAAATAAAACACACTTAACGCAATATAGGCATGATGTACAGATACATACATTGATACAGGTTTTTTTCTCCCCTTGTCGCTCATATCCGTTACCTTATCCGATAGAGAAAATCCCTTGATTGGTTGCCACGGCCTGCCTAAAGTCGGTCATGTCTACCTTTTGTTAGTGCGTTGTGGATGCGTTACCATGTCTATCCGTGCCATACAGTCATATTTTTTACATACTACACCAACGATGAAAATAATCCCTTGTAGTAAGTGATAACGGTGAAAACATAGTGAAAAAAATCATAAACAGGGTATAAATGGGGTATAACGCTATGTAAAAAAAATATTTACCATTTTTTGCACTCACATAAACCACCAAAACACCCATATTTCCGGCCTGTTTGAAAAACGTATAGCATATATCAAAATAGTGGGCTTATCGTGGCTTTATCGGTGTTAT